>MDTE01111054.1_pt1 | contig 44291 bp, 42 predicted proteins | sample 811231 | NCBI WGS metagenome assembly MDTE01 (sample SAMN05326651, study PRJNA326480) | marine metagenome | isolation source: seawater | place: Indian Ocean: Red Sea | collected 2010
ATTGCCGATGTAGCTCAGTTGGTAGAGCAACGCATTCGTAATGCGTAGGTCCGCAGTTCGAGTCTGCGCATCGGCACCATTTTTCGTCGTTACAAAACCTCAATCAAATAACCGATCTGTAAACCAAGCAACTCATCCGCCCGCCCACAATTAGCAGAGATCTCGATCAGACCCATTGAGTTACGGTGCCAGAACACATCACCTTTTGGCACATCCAAAAATTTTCGGGCATATTGTAATTTTCGGCCACCTACTAGGATCGACTGATTGTCTGACAATAATGATCCCCCGATACCTGTCACCAAGTTCCCATACGCATCAATATAAATAACTTCGGGCAAATTATCTGGCCAATCCGCACTCTTACGTCTCTCCGATGGAGAGACGGACGCTGTCTCAACGTGTATTCCGGTTGCCATCCAAGCAGTAACGGGGGCAAAGAGATCGCGGCCATGAAAAGTTGCAGATAGCATTTCAGGTCGCCAGGTAATTTCTTTCAACGAAGCTCCCTTGATCCGTCGAGAAATCAGCTCGAACAATCCATTGTCAGGTCCAACAAAACAGACACCGCCACAATCGAGAACAACTGGGCGACGACTTCCGCCCACACCCGGGTCAACAACGCAGAGCCAAATATCTCCCAATTGGCTTTCCTGCGCTAAAGCCGCCAACAAGTACGCCGATCGTTTCGGATCACAATAAGGGGCGTCATGCATAACGTCGATTACTGGCACACTCGGCGCCAATCGGGATAACACGGCCTTCATTTGACCAACATAAGGCCCGTCATATCTAAAGTCTGTGAAGAGAAAGATCATTAGGGATATTTAGTACCGGTATGCAAAACAAAAACCGCCCAGGACAAGCCTGGGCGGTTAAAAACTTAAATATGGTTTTAGCGTCACTCACGGCTGCCAAATATCGAAAGCATCCAAATAAACATGGTCACAAAACTTCCGTAGAGAATGAACGCACCGAATATAGCCTTCCGGTTCTGAAGGTCTTCAGTATCACCCTCAAAATACGACTGCTTAATCGCCTGTGTCTCATATGCCGTCAAACCAGCAAAAACCAAAACGACAACAATCGAGAGACCAAGATGGAAGAGGCCACTTTTCAGCAGGAACATGTTCACCAAGATAGCTACCAGGATGCCAATGGTCGCCATCGACAGGAACCGCCCCATTGCAGTGAGATCCTTTTTAGTGGTGTACCCATAAAGGCTCGTTCCTGCGAACGCGGCAGCAGTAATGAAGAAAACACGTACGATACTTTCCCCCGTATACATATAAAACATGGGTGCGATTAGGGCGCCCCACATCGCGGCATATAGCCAAAATGCGCCTTGCGCCATCGCTGGGCTGCCACTGAACATGATCTTGCCCGAGAAAAAACCGAGGCCTAATACACCTATAAACAAAACCCACTTCATCGGGCCAATTGCTACGGCCTGCATGATCGCCGGGTTGAGCGCCACGGCCATCGCAATGATGCCCGTAAATGCCACACCAAGCGCCATGTAGTTGTAGACACTCAGCATATACTTCCGAAGACCAGCATCGACGTCGGCATCAACACCAGCATATCCGGCCGTCTGCGCATAACTTCTATTTCGGGGGTCTAAAGCCATTTTTATGTCCTCAATTGCTAAGCTTTAATTAGGAATTAATATCGGTCCTATAACAAATAATTGCAACATTTGCACATATCAATCATTCCGAAGTAGCGGCGCCGCTTTAAGGGTTAACGCATGCCACGTTCCGGCGAATCCTAACGCCAACGTAATGACCAAAGCAAAAATTAGGGTCCAAGAGACAGGCAAAGCTGCAAAATCCCATCCCATATTCATAACCTTTACAACAATTACCCAAGCAATACCGCTACCGAGTACCGCAGCAATTGCTGACGCGGTAATGCCTAAAATGCCGGCCTCTGCCAAAAATGCCAGAAAGATACGCCGCCGCGTCGAACCGAGGACTTTCAAGACAACCGACTCATAAACGCGCCGGCGGTGATCAGCCGCTAGGGAACCGCCCAACACCAATATACCGGCCAATATCGCGATTGCCGCAATACCGCGCACCGCAACCGCCAAGCTTGAAAGAATTTCTTTCACATCCTCCAGAACCTCTTTAACCCTAATAGCAGTAATATTTTCAAACTGCGAAACTACTGCGTGTTCGAGCGCCAATTCCTGACCCGATTCTATCTGAACTGTCGCAATTTCAGTCTGCGGTGCACGTTCGAGCAAACCCGGCGAAAAAACCATAACGAAATTTATACCAAGACTCGTCCAATCAATGCGCCGCAGATTCGCAATTCGCGCACTGACTTCTTTACCAAGGACATTTACTGTTAACATATCACCAATATTAAGCCCAAATGCTCTTGCTGCTCTTGCATCAAATGAGACAAGTAGCTCGCCTGAATAATCGGCGGGCCACCATTCACCGGCCGTGATCCGACTCCCAGCAGAAGGCGGCCTTCGCGCCCAAGTTAAACCACGGTCCCCCTTCAATATCCAAGCAAAGTCGGGCGGCACCGTAATCGCCTCCACGGGCACCCCCTTCATTCGTGTGATACGACCCCTCAGCATTGGAACGCGTTGAACCGCTCCTACTCCCGGATGATTTGACAACAATTCATCAAATGCCTTCGTCTGTGTTGGTTGGATATCAATGAAATAATAACCAGGGGCCTCTTCCGGAAGGACTTGTTGAATTTGACGTTCTAAGTTGTGCTCAAGCAACGCGACAGCGACCAATACTGTCAGACCTAAGCCAAATGATAGAAGAGCGGCCGTCATAGGCGCACCCGGACGATGCAAGTTCGCAAAGGCCAATCTAATCAATGGATGGCGAATGCGTGGCATCCGACGCAGACCAGCAATCATTGCGGCACCCGTTAGCCGGAAAATTCCAAAAACCAGCGCAGAGCCAACGATATACCAGGCGGCAATTTCGGGTCGGACGGCGGTTGCCATAGCGATCACACAGATGAAAATTGAGAGAACAGCCAATGCGAAGTAAAACCGCCGCGGTGGTCGGCCCGATAGAGCCTCAACATCCGAACGGAAGAGAGTGGTCGCACGAACTTCGCCCGCCAATCCGAGGGGCCAAAGCGTAAAGATCGCCGCGACCAAAACCCCAAAGGTGGCAGCAGTAATCAATGGAACCGGATAGAAACCGAATTCAGCAGTCATCGGCAGCTGACTTTCCAGTAGTGGCGATATTAACACCGGTGTAAACACACCCACAGTCACACCTACCAAGTTGCCAATCGACGCCATCAGACCAATCTGCAGAGCATAGGTTCGAATTATCGTCTTACTTGACGCGCCTAAACATTTCAGCGTCGCAATGGAGTGGACTCGCGCATTCATATAGGACCGAACGGAGTTACCCACACCGACCCCACCAACCAACAAAGCGGTTAAACCTATGAGCGATAAAAACAAGGCCACTCGTTCCACAAACCTCTGGATGCCAGGAGCTGCATTTTCGACATCTCGAACCCGCCAACCCGCACCTGGAAAACGCGCATCGAGCTTAGAACGCCATTCCCCGAGCACTTCATCAGGCAGTAGCGCAAGGCGATATTGATAGCGAATTAGGCTCCCCGGCTGGATCAAACCCGTAGCCTTGATTGCAAGCTCCGAGACAATGACGCGCGGGCCCAGTCTAAAAGCTTGCGTCCCGCGATCTGGTTCGCGCTCGAGAATAGCGGACACAACAAACTCTGCACTGCCGATCTTGAATATACCCCCGGGTTTTATATCCAAGTATTGTAAGACACGTGGGTCAACGACCGCGCCCCAGCGGCTTTGTTTTTTTGTCAGGGCCGCGCCCAAACCCATACCATCGCGTAAATGAAGTTTGCCGAAGAGCGGATAGTTGTGGTCTACACTCTTCAATTCGACCAGTCGCTGTTTTATGCCGTCGACACGACGGGCCATTGTACGCAGTTCTGTCACCAAGGAGACAGCATCGCTATTTTCACGCAACCAATTTAGTTGTTCAACGGAAGCTTGGCGGTGCGTGAACATCAGGTCGACATCACCCCCTAATAGCACCCGGCCTTCCGCTTTGAGGCCTACTTTAAGAGCAGTTGCAACTGAGCCAATACCAGCGACAGAAGCGACGCCTAACGCTAAGCAAGCAATTAAGATTCGAAAACCTTTAAAACCGCTACGCAGCTCACGGCGCGCAAACTGCCACGCTATTACCCATCCGCCCATTTAAACAGTGCTCGGTTGGCTGAGAGGTGTCTGCTCTTCGACGCGCCCGTCAACCATTCGAACCACCCGGTCACAGCGCTGAGCCATCGCAGTATCGTGGGTGATTAGCATTAGCGTCGTTCCAGAACGCTTCGCCATCCCAAACATCAATTCGACGACCCGTGCTCCGGTGTCGCCATCCAAATTGCCGGTTGGCTCATCTGCTAACAACAAACGCGGCTCTATGGCGAACGCGCGCGCCAAAGCGACACGTTGCTGTTCCCCGCCTGACAATTGCCCAGGGTAATGCTTCAGACGCGTTGCTAACCCAACTTCAGCTAGAGCCTCACCAGCCCGTTGAAATGCGTCGTCTCGGCCCGCCAACTCCATCGGAACAGCAACATTTTCATGTGCAGTCATCGTCGGTATCAAATGGAAGGATTGGAAGACGATACCCACATGATCTCGCCGGAATTCCGCTAAGGCATCTTCGTTGAGCGCGGAAATTTCCCGCCCAGCAACTAAAACTCGGCCTGAAGAGATATGTTCCAAACCCGCAATCACCATGATCATGGAGGTTTTACCGGAGCCGGACGGCCCCACCACCCCGATGGACTCACCCTTCGAAACCGAAAGGTCAACACCTCGTAGGATGTTGATCTCCCCAGCATCACTCTTAAGTATAAGCTCCACTTCTTTGAGATGAACCATCGGTTCAACCATAGAGACCTGATTCATGCTCGACCCGATTCAAAAAATTTTCCCAAATATGCTCTGGCGTCTTGCGAAGTTGCCTAGTGCATATGGCAAACATTCCCTCCAAATCAACGTTTTACTGGTCTTAACTCTGTTCTCTCTTGTATTTGATATATCTGCCAAGGCACAAACTCATGATATCCAAATTATCGCCTTAGGTAACAGTTTGATCGCCGGCTACGGTTTATCGAAGAGCGAGGCATTTCCCAGCCGTTTGTCCGCTGCGCTAAATGACAAGGGTATTCCAACGAAAATAGTAAATGCCGGAGTTTCAGGAGACACAACATCCGGCGCCCTTCAACGCCTCGACTGGCTATTGGATCGACCATTCAAACTCGCTATTATCGAACTCGGCGCTAATGATGCGTTGCGGGCTGTGCCCCCCGCTATCACTCGGCGAAATTTAGAAATCATTATCTTGAAGCTAAAGGCAACGGGAGCAAGAATTTTACTAGCGGGCATGAAAGCGCCACGAAATCTTGGACCAGATTTTGCTGGGAAATTCGACCCAATTTTCCCCGAATTAGCGAAATCACACGATCTTCACTTCTATCCGTTCTTCCTCGACGGAGTAGCAGCCAAACCTAACCTAAATCAGGAAGACGGTATGCATCCTAATTCTAAAGGAATTGGGATTATCGTCGAGCGTATACTGCCATTCGTTATGCAGGCCCTCGGAAAGGAATAAATGTGAGTGACCAAAAAAAGTTTTTAGTGGCACATGCCAGTTCACAGAAATGGCAAGATGCGGCAGCCGAAGTTGTCCTCAGCTTGGATAATGTCACGGCTCAGCACCGTCTCGGCTTCCTCTACGTTACAGATGACTATTCCGAATCACTCAAAGATATCTCGGATTTCCTCAAGCAGGCCACTGGTGTACCGCACTGGATCGGAACAGTTGGATTTGGTATTTGCGCGCCGGCCACCGAATATTTTGGCAAAGCGGCGATGTCCGTCATGCTCGCACCTATCCCAGAGGAGGCATTTCGGATTTTTAACGGGGTGAAGGACGATGTAACTAAAGTGGTCAGGAATATGAAGGAGTGGATCGGTGATATGCCACCTTTAATTGTTACGCATGCCGACCCGCGAAACTAAAACGTCCCGCAAATTATTGAGGACCTCTCGCGTGAAACCAACGGTTTTTTGATTGGAGGACTAACGGCATCACGCGGTGCACATCCGCAACTCGCCGAAGAGGTGGCGGAAGGCGAAGTATCCGGTGTCATCATGTCGCTCGAAGCGGTCCCCGCTGTAGCAGCGTTAACACAAGGCTGCTCCCCCATCGGCGAGATTCACCGTATTACGTCCTGCGAGAAAAATATCTTGATTGAGATTGACGAGAAACCAGCGCTCGACGTGTTCAAGGAAGACATTGGTGAAGTTCTCGCGCGCGATTTACGCAAAGCAGCCGGATACATTTTCGTGGCATTACCTGTCAGTGGATCTGACACGGGCGATTATCTCGTCCGGAACCTGACCGGTATTGACCCCGAAAAGGGCTTGTTGGCGATTGGAGAGTACGTAGATCCGGGTGATCCTATTATGTTCTGCCGTCGTGATCATGACAGCGCTGTGGGCGATATGCGACGCATGTTAAAAGATCTTCGGAAACGTGCTGGCAAGGCCCCAATTCGTGGCGGCCTATATTACTCATGCTGCGCACGCGGGCCTAACCAATTTGGCAACAACAGCGAGGAGCTAGGCCTAATTGCTGAAGAGCTTGGGGACTTCCCATTGGTCGGCTTCTTCGCTAATGGCGAGATTAGTAATAATCGGCTTTACGGGTATACAGGGGTGCTTACGCTATTTCTATAATTCCTGTCTTTAGAGGATATTAAAGTGGTTCGCCTTTTTGTCGGCCTACCAATTCCTGCTGACATTAGGTTAAGTCTTTCCATGATATCCGCTGGTCTGCCCGGCGCCAAATGGGTCAAAGAGGACAACTTTCACGTCACCCTTCGGTTCATCGGGGAAGTGGACGAAGGCCTCGCTGACGATATAGATGCTACATTGAGTCAGTTGAACCACGCATCTTTTCATCTCTCTCTTAAAGAGGTCGGTTATTTTGGCAAGCCAAACGCTGCCCGCGCCGTCTGGGCTGGCGTGGCAAAAAATGAAAACCTAATGCATCTTCACGCCAAAATCGAAACTGCGTTACAACATATGGGACAACCTGCGGAAGAGCGCAGATACACGCCACACGTCACACTCGCTAGGTTGCGCGGTACACCGAAGACCCGGCTAAATGAGTATATCGCGGGACATATGAACTTTAAGGCGAGACCGTTTCATGTAGGGAATTTTACACTCTTTTCGAGTTACTTATCCTCTGCAGGTGCTATTTATAATCCCGAAGCAAAGTATACCCTGGAGTGATTATCACCCATGAATTTCAAGCTATCTTCGCGCGGATGTGGGCTTAAAATTTGTACCGGTACGCCTCGAATTAACACCAACGGATAAATTTATGTCCATCTCTTGCAATGATTTCAACACATTCTCGCTGAGTAAAAGTACGATATTGTGAAGGCTCAGTAATACGACTTGTGAGTCAGGGTAGGCAGACTTTACAAAATCTTTGCTAGAGGAATTTTAAACCCGAAAAACATTTTAACCCACCCCTGCACGCTAAATATCGGCTTAATCCTCAAAGGCCTAAAAAGTATGGGTTTAATTTTTGTTATTTCTCGCTTCGACGGAATTCGATTGATAGATCAAATCGGGGTAGCTATTTCCTCATTCTTTAATTATGACTGTAAATTAGGAGAGACCACAAAATGGTCGAAAAGCTCACTCAACACCAAAAAATATCTGCGCTCACAGAATTGTCCGATTGGACACTGGTCGACGAACGAGACGCTATAAAAAGAAATTTCACTTTTGCCAATTTTAATGAAGCCTGGGGTTTCATGAGCCGAATTGCGCTGGAAGCAGAACGCATGGATCATCATCCGGAATGGTCTAATGTTTGGGCTACGGTTGACATCACACTATCAACACACGCGTGTAATGGCTTAAGTATCCGGGATGTAGCGCTTGCGAGATTTATTGATAAAATCGCGTAAACTGGAAATCCGCTTTGGAGACTGGCCGATGCCTTATTTGAACCGCCTAATCGTCCTATTCGCACTGCTAACTGCGTCTCCAGCAATGTCAGATCAATTTCGCGAAGGCCTACGCGCTCTGCAACTTAAGGAGAATGACAAAGCAGCAGAGATTTTTCACAGGCTTGCTGCAGACGATAACCGGGACGCTCAATTCATGCTCGGCGTGCTGCACGAAGGTGGATATGGTGTCAAAAAAGATTTTAACGAAGCTGCTCAATGGTATCTTAGAGCCGCGAAGGCTGGCCTTTCCTCTGCACAGTATAACCTTGGCATTTTTTATCAGTTCGGCCAAGGCGTGCGTAAAAGTGATGCCGAGGCTTTCGTTTGGCACAGCCGCGCCGCAAGCCAAGGGCACGCATCCGCTCAAAACAATTTAGCCTCACTTTATTTTGCGGGTAATGGCGTTGATAAGGATCCAATGGAAGCCTGGAAATGGTATGAGGTCGCAGCTACGAAACTCACAGGCAACGCGAAATCCATCGCCTTAAAAAACCGCGATAAAGTTGGCCAAACCTTGAGCACTGACCAACTCTCCGCCGCGAAGCGACGCGCCAACGATTTTCGTCCCGTGCGAGAGTAAAACTTAGGTTGGAGCTAACCGTATCGCACTATCAAGGCGTATTACCTCGCCATTCAAAATGGGATTTGCCACCATATGCAATACGAGTGACGCATACTCCTCAGGCGTGCCAAAACGAGATGGGAACGGCAGGGTTTGCGCCAGGCTATCCTGCACATTATCCGGTAACCCCATCAGCATCGGCGTCGCAAATAGCCCAGGCGCGATTGCGAGTACACGAATACCGTGGCGGGCAAACTCGCGCGCCGCTGGTAACGTTAACCCAACAACCCCGCCTTTTGACGCCGAATAAGCCGCCTGGCCTACCTGCCCTTCATAGGCCGCGACTGACGCCGTATTAACTACCAATCCACGCTCGCCATCCGTGTTTGGTTCGCGCGTCATCATGTCCGCCGCCGCGAGACGCATAATATTAAATGTCCCAATAAGATTGATATTGATTACACGGGCGAATTGCTCGAGGTTCATTGGCCCGCTCCGTCCAACGATCCGCCCCGGTGTGCCAATTCCCGCACAATTAATACAAATCGCGACTGGGCCGTTCACATCCCGTGCTGCGTCAACGGCTGCTTTTCCAGATGCTGCATCCGCGACATCACATTCAAATGCAACGCCGCCAATATCCTTAGCAACCGTGTCTGCAGCCGATTTATTGATGTCCAGCACGGCAACTTTTGCACCAACTTTTGCCAGAGCCCGAGCCGCACCGGCTCCGAGCCCAGATCCTCCGCCTGTCACGATGGCTGGCAGTCCTTGTGCGTTCATCATGTCCTCTCAATTCTAAAATCCAATTCCTATAAACGGTATAGCAAAATGGCACAATTGTCCCCACGTCCGATGATTGCTTAAATAAAATAGCTATAGATTGAAGGCATAAAAGGTAACAGCGCTAGCCCAAATCAACGGTTAAAGTTTCGACCTGAACAGAACCTACAGAAATCTCCAAAAGCCCTGAAAATCAGGACTGGTTGGGGTTGTAAGAACAACTACGACACGATTTATAGCTATATAAAGCAGTAATTTACTTTCAATTATTATGCTGCATTTTATCCTGATAAATGAAACCCTTACGTGTATCCGTAACGCGCTCATGCAGCGCTACTGCAGCGGGCGCCATATCGTATTCAGGTGCCGGTTCCATCTCAAAGTTGCCGTTTTTGTCTTTACCGCGCACCAACGTCGCGGCATCCGGAACTCCTGTCACCTGGCGGACACTTGGCGTCACGTAACGAAGCGCAAGTCCAATCCGTCGGTCATCCGAACGGTTTGGAGCCGAGGCATGTGCAATATTTACGTGATGAAGTGATATTTCGCCGGGCTCTACGATGATGTCAATCGCTTGATCCTCGTCGATATCGTGCTTCATCACTTGCCCACGAGTTAAAAGATTGTCTTTATCAAATGTGTCTTTATGTTCAATTGAGGCCCACCGGTGCGAGCCCGGCATCATCTTCATGCAGCCGCTCTCGACACTGGACGGCGAAAGTGCCAGCCACGCCGTTACCACCTCCTGACTACTGAGACCCCAATAATTACCGTCTTGATGCCAGGAGACGAAACCAGGATCCCCTGCTTCCTTAATGAACAGGCTGGTTTGCCAACAAAGTATGTCTGGACCCAGAATATCTTCAACAGCGTCTAGAATCTCAGGCCGGCGCACGACATCTGCCATCCAAGTCTGCACCAAATGGAGTTTTTGGCGTCGCCCACCATCTAAATATTCTGGGTGCGCGCACTCGAATGTTTCCAGAGCGGACCGACATTTTCTGGCTTCTTCCCTGCTCATTACAGAAATCGGATAGACGACGCCGTCACGATGGTAAGCGTCAACCTGCTCGTCTGTTAGTTTTATAGTCATAATCATCAATATTGTCGGCCAATCTGGCTTGAGGTCAAGACATCCTGAAGGTCATTGAACCTGGCGCATGATGAGCGTAGGTTTGCGCTGTAACTCCAAACAAAGAGTGGGCGGCTCGTGCCGCGCGAAGTACAAGGAATTTGCCTTATGTCGTATATCGCCTCCCGGATGAACCGGGTTAAAACTTCACCGACCATGGCCGTCACGGATAAGGCCCGCGAGATGAAAGCAGCGGGTGAAGATGTTATCGGGCTCGGTGCCGGTGAACCGGATTTCAATACACCAGAATTTATTCAGGAAGCCGCGATCAAAGCGATGCGAGATGGTAAGACCAAATATCCGCCAGTTCCAGGCATCCCTGAGTTACGCGAGGCTGTGTGCCGTAAGTTTGAGCGCGAAAACGGACTCAAATATACGCCAGATCAGATACAGGTCGGTGTTGGTGGCAAACAAATCATTTTTAACGCGATGATGGCAACGCTGAACCCAAGTGATGAAGTCATCATCCCAGCTCCCTATTGGGTGAGTTACGTCGACATAGTCGCCTTCGCCGAAGGCACGCCCGTGATAGTGCAATGCACCCAAGCAAACGGTTTCAAAATGTCCCCCGAACAATTGGAAGAAGCAATCACGCCAAAGACCAAATGGCTTATGCTTAATAGCCCTTCCAATCCATCAGGCGCGGCCTACACCGCATCGGACCTAAAGGGTTTGGCAGAAGTACTAATGCGACACCCTCACGTGCATATCTTCACAGACGATATTTACGAGCACGTCACTTACGACGATTTCCAATTCGCCACTATCGCCCGTGTCGAGCCAGGCCTCTATAGCCGTACCCTAACGCTGAACGGTGTCTCAAAAGCATACTGTATGACTGGCTGGCGAATTGGCTACGGGGCCGGTCCCAAAGAAATGATTAAATCGATGAACGTGCTGCAGTCACAGAGCGTATCCGGCGCCTGTTCGATCAGCCAGTGGGCATCCGTTGCCGCGCTGGACGGCGACAACGGCTTCATCAACGAACACAATAAAGTCTTCAAAGAACGTCGAGATCTTGTCGTGAGCATGCTAAACCAGTCCAAAGGCCTGAATTGTGCCACACCCGAGGGGGCATTCTATGTCTACCCATCCTGTGAAGGTACGTTGGGCATGAAGACTGAAGACGGCGTGGTGATCGAAAACGATGAGACTTTTGCCGCGCAACTTCTGGAAAAAACTGGCGTTGCCGTCGTCTTCGGCGCGGCCTTTGGCCTCTCTCCTCAGTTCCGTATCTCCTACGCCTATGCTACCCAAGACCTAGAAGAGGCGTGCCGCCGCATACAAAGCTTTTGCGGCTCTCTTAGCTAAGTAACCTATTTATCCAATATTGCTGACCTACGACATTATGCACGTATTAAGGTAATTTAAACGTTATTAAAGAAAGCAGCTTGATCCAACGGGATCATTTCGTTTCGCATGAAAGGATGGCGACTACTTCAACACACCTGACTAAAGACCTTGGCGCACTTTCGGTAGCACTTCTTCTGCCATAATATGCATTTGCTCGGTGACTTGGTTATGCGGCATTCCAACCCACTGAATGCCGCAGAAAAGCAAATTGAAGCCAATCGGCTTTGCTAACGCAATAATCTGTTCAGTCACTTCGTCGGCCGAACCAAAAACAAATCGGTCGTCCAAAAGCTCATCAAAATCCATACCAAGGTCGTCGTCGCCTTTCGGCATTGCCTTATCTTGCCCCCATTCGTGATAAGCTTTGTACTTAGCTTGAAGATAGGGCCGTGCTAGTTTAATCGCTTCCTCACGTGTACGGGCAACGAAAATTTCTCGCATCATCGGCAAATCGCCGGGTAAGGATTTGCCAACCTCGTCCAAGGTCCGCTTATAAAGATCCATTTGTCGCAATATTGTCTCGATTTTGTTATGAGGATTGATTATCCACGCGTCCGACATCCTAGCGGCGCGTTTAATAGCAATATCCGCGTTAGCGCCTATCCAAAAAGGCGGGGTGGGTTTCTGCAATGGTTTAAGCGGGCATGTCGCCCCTTCGAGTTCGAAATGAGAACCGATCATATCAACCGAGTTTTCTGTCCAGAGGCGCCGCACCGCTTCCAAGTTCTCTTCAAATCGCTTTCCGCGTTCCGCCATCGGCGATCCATGACCCTTAAATTCCACGTCACGGTATCCGATTCCTGTTCCAAAAATAAAATTACCGCCACTCATGACGTCTATTGCAGCAAATTGCTCAGCGATATCCATCGGTTTGTGTAATGGCAGCAGATTCACAGCACTGATTAGCTTTAAATTGCGCACTTGCGCGGCGAGAAAAGCGAGCATAGATGTCTGATGAAAATACTGGAATGGTGCACCACTAAAGTGACTTGGCACCGCAACGCCCCAATAACCTAAATTTTCGGCCAGTTTTACCTGCTTCAAAAGGTCTTCCAAACGCACTTCCATATCATCACCGGTAGGGTATTGCCCACGCAACACCATGATGAGGTCCATCACCATTTGGTATCTCCGATCATTTCACGTAATAATGAATTTATCACAGATTTGGCTAATAAAATATCGTGCCTTTCTGGCAGGTCGACCGGCGTGGTTGTTAAGAGTAACACACACCCGGTAGAATGGGATTCCTGCTTGCAAGCATAAACATTTACAAAGATAAAATTAGAGAGATGAAACAGCCAGACAATTGGGGATGGAAAGCACGTATCGGTATGTTCATCGTGGGTGTAGAGGCGGTACCTGAAGCTGAATGGTGGGCGATGTTGCCCCCAGGTGTGTCTTTACATATAGCGCGTGTTACGGCGTCAACTCCGTGGGCTAAATGGTCTTCGAACGGCGAAGAGGTTGAATTCCAAAACGACCTGGCGCGGGGGGCCACACAATTCGCCGCAATGCATCTTTCTGCGGTCTTAATCGGACATACTTCAAGCAGTATTATCGGCGGCAAAGGTTGGGATGCAGCTGTTGTTAAACGCCTGTCAAAATCTGGGCCAGACGGCAGAGTAGCAACGACGAACGGCCTCGACTGCCAGGCGGCACTCCGTATCTGCGATGTCAAACGACCCTTTCTCATCTTTCCCGCATGGTTCAACGATCGAACCATCAAGGAAGGTTGCCACTATTTCAGCGATCGCGGTTTCGCCCCAGCGGGGCAAATGCGTTTTAACCCCGGTCAAGACTGGCAGGGCGTACCGCCCAATAAACTCTACGCTCAAGGCATGGGATTCGACCAGGATATAGATTCCCTCTACAGGCAAATACGCACCGGATGTCCGCCCGAGGCTGACGGCATTTTGATTGCCGGGACTGGCTTCCGATGCATCTCCATCCTGGACGCCTTAGAGAAAGTACTTCAGCGACCCGTTATTTCTGCCAATCAAGCTAGCCTGTGGCATTGCCTGCGCCTCTCCGGTCTGCAAGACCGAGTCGACGGTTATGGCAGTTTACTGTCCAAAAAGTAATGGCAAAAACAGAACAAACAACGCAATGGAACCCATTCCAATTTGATAAATAAAAAATTACTCAAATCCCGCTTTTCGAAGTCCGTTTAGGAGAATTTCTGAGTGTTCTTTATTTTCGAAAATCTGATTTTCTCCACGAAGTAGACTTGGGATAAAATCCGGGGCGGACTTTGAAAGTGACTTATGATGCTCGTCAAGAAGTGATTTATTACCAATTTCGGCAGCGTATGCGATCATCATCGCGCGACGGATGGGGGCATTAGGAGATGCTTGTATTGCTTTATTTGCCCACAATTCGAATTCTGCTTTGTCTTTTTGGATAAATGCGCACATCGCTAGCGCGAGAAATGCTACGTGCATACCTCTATCTTTAGGACTTAATAAGATTGCCATGTTCGCATGAATTTTTGCTCTCTCAAAAATACCCGAATGTGCTTCACAACAAGCCCACCACCGAAGAACATTGGAATCATTTGGGTTGAGATTGTGCGCTTTTTCAAAATCCAAATTCGCAGCGGAATAATTGCCCTCTCTTAACCTGGCTAGACCTCGACTATGATAAGCCATGTATGAGTTGGGTAGTTGCGCAAAGAATGTGTCTGCCCATTGCGTCGCAAGTGAGGTCGCATTCGATGGATCTTCACCCCAACGAAATAAACTTTTCATTGCATATCCACGACAGATTACTTCGTAAGCTTTACCACACTTGGAATCAAGATTTACCGCGTCAACAGCAAGGTTAATTGCGTCGTCCAAAACATTGGGAAGGCGTTCATCAATTGCTTTATTAAAAAGGCTATTAGCCCGCCAGGCCTTTTCATGCGCCTCGTCAAACACGCGCTCCCCCTTGCCAATTCTATCGAGTTCAGCATGAGAAATCTGCAAATCTATGGTACTAACAACTTGCCGAGTAACATTTTCTTGAAGATCAAATACATCTTCAAGACTGCCGTCGTAACGTTCCGCCCAAATATGTCCACCATCTTTTGCATCGATAAGTTGCGCCGTAATTCTTACTTTTTGTCCGGCTTTGCGAACACTTCCTTCCAAAATAAAACGAACGCCAAGTTCTTTTGCTACGCCCTTAATATCAATTCGTTGGCCTTTGTAGCTAGAAGAGGAATTACGATCGATGACAAGCAAATTTTCAAAACGAGACAATTCAGTAATAATATCTTCAGCCATCCCATCTGCGAAGAAGTCCTGCTCGGGATCGCGAGACATATTGTCAAAGGGCAGTACCGCTATTGAAGGCTTGTCAGTTAACACATTTGTGTCCAATAAATTACCACTTTGAATATTTTCGGAAATTGAAACCTCAATTTTGTATACACGCACAGGCGCCGAGACGTGTTTTACCTCGTGTTCTCCCAGATCTTCGAAATTCGCTTGGACGCGATTACGGACTTGATCGAAGACACCACCCGAGATGGATATTCCCCCTGGCTCCGCAAGGGCCTCAAGACGAGCTGCAATGTTGACGCCTTCACCATAAATATCTTCACCATCATCAATAACGTCACCCAGATTTACGGCCATCCTAAACTTTAGCGAACTTGTCCTGAGTCCCGTTTGCATTTCAATTGCACAGTCGACAGCATCCTGAACCGATTGAAATTCAGCTAAAAAACCATCTCCAGTGTGTTTAATAATACGACCATTTAACCGAGAAATTGTAGGATTAATAACTTTCGCTCGGGCAGACTTTAATTCAGAAACTGTGCCTTCAGTGTCCTGCTCAACGAGTTTGGTATATCCAGCGATGTCGGCTATTAATACAGCGGATAAGCGCCTACTTGGTTCTTGCTCGTCCATCCGTCCTACGCCTATTCCAAACAGATTTATGGCTGTAAATAAGAATAGGGTTATTTTAGGATAAATTCCATCCGCTTCGTCAACTTGATGCCATTTAATTGGGTATCTTAGTTGAAAGAAAAATTTAAAAATTTACTACCAAAATCAAAATAAACTTTTGGCATAAGGCTAGTATTGGCATAGCTCCAATCATTATTGATAGGTCCTTAGACGAAAGGGATGCCTTTGACGAAAAAGTTGAAGTAACACTTGGCGTACCTAGATCAAACCGAATTCACCAAACGGCCCCGGACGACAGCGGGTCGACACAGCTTGCCAATCGGCGCAGAATACTGAGGGTTTCAATACAGGAGTTCGATATTGACCACTGCCATCCACACTACCTATCACTTGATCCGCAATGAATTGATCCACGTCGCAGTGGCTATACTTGCGGTCCTCGCAGCCGCGATCCCGTTAGCCCCTCTTTCAGCGGGGACCAGCCAAAACTGCAATTATAGAGCTACCGGCGACCCAGTTGTATTCAGGCCACCCCCAAACGGAACCAAAATACGTTTCGAAGACGTCGGGCTGCGCGCTGGTACAGAGCAAACCCGCCGTGAGGTCGACTATACATCACGGGCTGGTGCCGAGACAGAAATGGAATGGACAATCCAAATGGCGAGCGGACGGGCGCTCGCAGTACGCACTTTCCTAGGTTTGTTGCAGACCGAGACCTCAAACGGCACTACTAATAAATTCAACCGAAAACATTATGCGACTTTATGGCCACTCGATTCCGGTAAAAGCGTCGAATTCGACCTCACTACTTCTTCCACTGGCGGTGCGAAATATACATCCCGTGTTTCAATGTGCGTAAGCCGTTTCGAAAAAGTCATCCTTGCTGCCGGCGACTTCGATGCCGTAGTTATTGATACTTATCAGCAAGTCGTGCAAGGAGGCAAAAAGCTTCCCTTTGATGAGTTATATACCCGTTATTGGTATGTCCCACAATTTGGAATTTACCTCCAGCGCGTTCGAGCTATGTTCCGTGAAAAACGCGAAGTTTTGAAGCAAACACGTCGCGCAATAAGCATCAGCAAATAACCTCTCAACCGGCCAGCCGCCTCGCGGTTTCTATGAAAAGGTCAACATCCGATTCTGCTGTTTCGAAATTTGTCACCATACGTATAAGTGAACCTTCTGGCTCCCATCGGTAAAACATGAACCCATCCGCTAAAAGGCCCTCTATGACTGGTAGTGGCAGTCGGACAAATAACTCGTTTGCTTCGACTGGATAGGCAAACTCAACACCTGAAATCGCGCTCAACCCTGCCGCCAAGCGTGTCGCCATCGTATTTGAATGCCGCGCGTTACGCCGCCAAAGATTGTCGTCTAGATAGGCATCAAACTGCGCTGAAAGATACCGCATCTTGGAAAACAAATGTCCGCCCCGTTTGCGGCGATATCCCGCTTCCTTTGCTAAGGCAGTATCAAAAAACAAGATTGCTTCCGCGCACATGGCGCCGTTTTTTGTCGCGCCAAAAGATAGCGCATCAACACCCAATACATGACTGCAAGCCGCTGGCGAAACTTTCATTGCCTCAATCGCATTGGCGAACCGTGCCCCATCCATGTGAAGCTTAAGCCCATGCGCTTTGCAGACAGCCGAGATTGCTCTCAGCTCATCGGGGGTGTAGATGGTGCCCGCTTCTGTAACCTGCGTAACGCTAACTGCGGCAGGTTGCACATGATGGACAACATCAGCGCCATTGATAGCAAAGTTCAACGCATCGGCAGTCATCTTACCGGCCTGACCACCGACAGTAACGAGTTTCGCGCCGCCGGAAAAAAACTCCGGCGCACCGCATTCATCTACATTCACATGGCTGTCGGGATGACAATAGATAGCCCCGAAGGGCGGCGTCATGGTTGCAAGCGCCAATGCATTGGCCGAGGATCCAGTCGCCATCAAGATCACTTCTGCCTTGGGCGCCTCGAACAATTCGCGGAGTTTCTTGACCACATTCTTAGTCACCTCATCAGCGCCATATGGCATTGCAGAGCCATTATTAACTGCACCAAGAGCCGCCAAAATTTCAGGTGACACACCGCTGACATTATCGCTACAGAAGTTCATTGGACAACCCCTTCTCCGAGGTGAATTAATCCCAATTTCTTACCAGTACGTGCGTCAATTAAAACCAGCGCTTCACGGCCATCTGTCTTTTCCAACCGAACGAGGATTCGGTTGCCTTCAATCCGCGTCTCTTTGATGCGCGCTCCCTTTGGAACGGCGACAGCTGTTTCTATAAACTTATCTAAATGTGGCGGCACATTTTCATCCGTTTTAAGTTTTGAGATGATGCCATAGGCAAGAAAGCCGAATGCCACAAATATTAATACACCAAGAAAAATAACGAGGGCCTTGAGCGGTTGCATGATTTAGGTCCAGTCTTATTCGTATGACCAATACAGAATCCAAAAGCGACACACATATCGTCACTCCCGAAGCCGGTTTACGACTGGACCGGGGTCTTACAGACGCCCTTCCCGATTTATCGCGAAACCGCGTGAAGCAACTTATCAACGATGGCTTAGTCGCTGCAAAGAACGGGACGATAACGGACCCCTCATATAGGGTCAAACCAGGCGATACGTTTAAAATCTCGGTACCGCCACCTGAGGATTCAGTATTGCGAGGCGAGGAAATTCCACTAAACATACATTACGAAGATGACTCCCTTCTCGTCATCGATAAACCTGCTGGTTTGACAGTGCATCCAGGGGCCGGTCAACCAAACGGAACATTGGTAAATGCACTCATTGCGCATTGTGGTGATAGTCTCTCTGGGATCGGTGGAGTGCGTCGGCCCGGTATTGTCCACCGCCTCGACAAAGATACAAGCGGTCTCATGGTGGCGGCAAAATCCGACTCGGCTCATTTGGCCCTGTCCACGCAATTTGAAGCGCGAACTATAAAACGAGCCTATCAGGCATTTGTCTGGGGCGCATTGACACCGTCCGAAGGCAAAATCGAGAGCAATATCGGCCGTAGCCATCGCAACCGAACTAAAATGGCTGTCGTTTCAGACGACCGCGGTAAACAAGCATTGACCCACTATCGCACAATCGAACGCTTTGGCCTCATCGCCACACTTCTCGAATGTCGCCTCGCAACGGGCCGCACACACCAAATTAGGGTACATCTGGCTCATATTGGGCATCCACTTTTAGGTGACCCAACCTACAGCAGATCAACCGACGCGCGGCGCAGTTCACTCTCGCTCGAAACAAATTCATTTATAGACAAGCTTGGTCGGCAAGCCTTACATGCGGCGGAAATTGGTTTCAAGCACCCTCTCTCAGGCGATTACCTTAGCTTCACAAGCTCGGCACCAAAAGACATGCAAATGTTGCGGCATCGACTTATTTCCGACACAAACATCGTATAGATTAGAATTGTTCTAAATAATCCTTGAAATTTGTTGAAGTGATCCCCATTTGGCAAACAGTCGTATAGAGTGCTAAAGTGCATCTATCAGGAGACCCGAAGCCATGACATCTTTACCAAGCGCGATTTCAATTAGTCCGGAAAGCAACCTGCAGCGCTACTTGCAAGAAATTCGTCGCTTCCCCATGTTGGAAAAAGGGGAAGAATATATGCTTGCAAAGCGTTGGCTCGAGCACACTGATACAGCGTCTGCACACAAGATGGTAACAAGCCACTTACGCTTGGTCGCCAAGATTGCTTCAGGTTATCGCGGCTATGGCTTACCGCTCGCAGAATTAATTTCTGAAGGTAATATTGGACTGATGCAAGCAGTCAAACGCTTTGATCCTGAGCGTGGTTTTCGTCTGGCAACTTATGCGATGTGGTGGATACGCGCCGCGATTCAAGAATATATTTTGCATTCCTGGTCGCTCGTTAAAATTGGCACCACGGCAGCTCAGAAAAAGCTATTTTTTAACCTTCGTAAGCTAAAAGGGCAAATCCAAGCGTTCGAAGAAGGTGATCTTACACCGGAACATGTAGGAGAAATTGCCGAACGGTTAGATGTCTCAGAGGCTGAGGTTATCTCCATGAATCGGCGCATGGCTGGATCTGATCATTCGCTGAATGCCCCACTTCGAGCCGATACAGATGGTGAGTGGATAGATTGGCTCACCGATGATTCGGAAAGCCAAGAAACTCGACTGGCCGAGTCAGAAGAATATTCTATGCGCCAAAACTTGCTTCGGGACGCGCTTCAATTCCTCAGCGATCGTGAACGGCATATCCTGACAGAAAGACGGCTAAAGGAAAGCCCCACAACGTTGGAAGACCTCAGCAAAGTGTATTGCATAAGACGCGAACGTGTGCGCCAAATCGAGGTGCGGGCTTTTGAAAAATTGCAAAAAGCCATTCGAAACGCGGCTATAGAAAACAATATGTCGTCAGCTGAAAGTTAGCCATAAAACATTGGGGCTATTCACTTTCTTTACTCGCAACACTGTCTATCGTTTCATCATCTTTAATATTTGCCACGGCCGGCTGTTGTTTAGAGGAGGCGGGCAGGTGACGTCCTCTAACTTCCGGACCCCATTCCTTTACAAGAGATTCTTGTCGGCTAGCGATTGCGTGCCGTTTTGCTTCGTGGCGGACAACGAGATAAGCCGACATTATCGGCGACATTAAGAAGACTAGCATCCAGCCCGCGGCGGCAGAACTGTACATGATCATTAGAGCAGACGGGTCAAAAACCAACTCAATAACGCCGGTAATCGTGTTTTTGCCGGTCCAAAGATTAAACGCATATGGCAGACACCCCGCAAAATTAAGGTAACCGATTGCACGCGCTGTTACTTTACCAGGCCGCACATCTACAATGTACGCGACAATTGACGGTGCCATACCAATCACCATGAGCAGAAAAGTGGGAAAGAACGCAATGCAGACGAGCGGTGCAACGACCCACGCAATGATCGTCCTACCTTTCGTCGTCCCTTGCGCTTGTTGCTCCTCTGACATCCCCCTTCTCCCTCTACGCTAAAATAACATCATGAAAACGAAAATCAGAACAGACGCAATACACGTAATGACCCCAGAAACTGTCGCTGCCATTTGAGCGCCCTTTTCACGCGCAAAATATTCACGGTTTGTTTTTTCGTATTCTACCCACTGGTCCTCCATCACTGTCTGCGCATAAGCAGCCGATGCTTGTTTAAATGCGTCTGCATCTGCTGCAACATTTCGGGGATCGTTGACCGTTCCGACTAGATGGGATAGGCGACCGGTTCGAGTAGCCTTTTTCAACCCATCTCGCACCCGTTTGCGAACGGTCCGGCTATGAAATCGCTCAACAGAAGGTTCGAGCATAGTGGCTACCGCGCCGGCTAAATCCACGAAATCCGCTTTAGCGACACGTTCCTGGAGAGTTGATAAAATCTTAACGGAAGCAATTAAAGGGATATGCAGATCAACCTTATTGTCCAAATCACGGAGGTCCGCCTGCACGTGCCGCTCCATTTTTGACGCTAGAAACGCCGCCATATTTCTATCAACGAGTGAGCTAAATTCTACGCCACTAGTCGCAAGATATTCCAATGCGGGCAATAATTGATCTGCCTCAATGACGTAATCATTGTTCAATATCGGAGATCGGCACGGTAAATTTGAATTCAAATCGTACGCGACGCGTTCGACGCCCAACCCTAGCCCAATCCGGTCCAAATTATTTCTGGATCGATCATAATCGGCAACAAACTTCTGTTGTGCCTCGCTAATTCGGGCTTGGTTTCTTTGCCAATAGGCATAAAGCTGCTCGCGCATCACCTGCACAAACGAATCACGCATATCGTCATCTTCGAGATAATGGCCAATCAACATTCCGAGACCTTCAACTGTCGCCCGAAGTTCGCGATACCTCAGAGGTGCATCTGGGTCGAGAGCCATGCACACTTTGGCTACAAGCGCATCGTCGGCCCTGTCTGCAACAACTGGGTCAGTCATCGCATCATTAACGGTTTCAATTAGTGCTTCGTCGCTAAAACCTCTACGAAGCCAAATATTCAGTGATCCATCTTTGATAGGCGTAACGGCTGCATCCCAATTTTTGACAAAGGCGTTCGCAAGTTCGCGAGGTGTCTGATATGCATTACCGTTAAAGACAAAAGGTCGGTTCGCTTTATTAGGAATTAATCTCGGCTTTGGGTTCTGTCGCAATCCATCCGACCAAAAAACCAAATCGCTTGTAGCCCAGCGCTCCTTCGGATCATCATTCAAAAGGCCCCGTAATACCTCCATCATTGTCAGAGATACTCGCTCACGCCCAACTAACGCATTATAAGAACCGTGGGTCAGCTTCTCTTCTATCACTTGTTCGTCCGTTAATTTAGCCATCGGAACATACCCGATTAACAAGGACAGGATCGTAACACCAAGCGAATATAGATCATTCGTCGATGAGCCATCGCCTCGGCCAGCGGGGAGCGCCATTCCGCTTTCAATTGTTTCGAACACGGCCGGTTGGGCAATTGCCGGTGGGGACGAGGAACAATCGCCGAGAATCATACGCGTTTGTTCAACGTCTCTATAAAATATGTTATCTGGACGGATTGCGCGGTGCGTTAGATTTTTATTACCTATAAGTTCAAGAAACTCTGCTGCGGGACGTATCAACAGCCGAGTGATCAAATCCTCATTCATCGGGCTAAAATGCGTGTCCAGACTGGGCATAACCCGTGGGCCTAATGGTCGGTCTACAATCACGATCGGGCAACGGCGGTTTTCGATTGGCCAATCGGAGACGCCCCAATCATGGGGCTTGAGTAACATCCGCGTATCAAGCATTTGAAGCGTCGGAATCTTATCGGCCCGTAATGGCAACTGCGGATCACATACCAGCGCCATAAGTGATTGTTTCTTCCCGGACACCAATGTGGATCGATAGGCTACTGCCGGAGCCACGTCGTACGATGGTAACGCCGCTCCCAAGTTTATATTAAACTTGTCCTTAAGCGTAACCGTACCGCTGACCGTATCGCCTCCGTTGCTTTCCGATGGGTTTAGGGCCATGTCGTCACATCGTCTCCGCTACCTCACGGATAATTGCAATCAGCGCCCCAAGCAAGAAATTTCTCACTCGTCCAATGCATCAAAAATTCTGTAGCTAAGCAAATTAAGTTTATAACACCTTAGTTTAAACGATGAATGGGTCACGCACCATTATTGTGTCATCCCGTTCAGGACTTGTTGAAAGCAAGGTAACAGGCACTCCAATCAATTCCTCAATACGCCGAATGTATTTGATCGCCATTTTGGGCAATTCAGCCCAAGAGCGGAACCCTTGTAAGCTTCCACCCCAACCTTCCAAAGTCTCATAAACCGGCTCCGCAATCATCTGCAATGTTGAACTAGAAGGTAAATAGTCAAATTCTTGACCATTAATTTTATACCCCACACACACCTTGATTTCGCTTAAACCGTCGAGAACATCAAGTTTCGTAAGAGCAATCCCATCTATCCCCGATAGTTTCACCGATTGGCTCACCAAAACGGCGTCAAACCAACCACACCGTCGCTCACGTCCCGTAACAGTCCCAAATTCTCGCCCTCGCTGGCCTAATAGGATCCCCATTTCATCGTCTAGTTCCGTTGGAAATGGCCCCGAACCGACGCGGGTCGTATAGGCTTTGGTAATGCCAAGAATATATTCGAGTGACTTCGGACCAAGCCCAGTCCCCGCGGCTGCCGATCCAGCGACCGTATTTGACGACGTAACGAACGGGTAAGTCCCGTGATCGACATCAAGCATGACACCTTGCGCCCCCTCAAAAAGGATTCGTTTACCAGCAGCCTGCTCCTTGCCCAATTCCTGCCAGACGGTCGCAGCATACGGCAGCAGCCTAGGCGCTAATTCTGCCAGTGAATTCATTAATTTTTCACGATCGATCTCATCTTGTCCGAATCCCCGAAGCAAAGCGTTGTGATGCACTAGGAGTTCGTCAACTTTAGCACCAAGATAACTTTGGTCTGCCAAATCGCACACGCGAATTGCACGACGGGCTGCCTTGTCTTCATAAGCTGGGCCTATCCCGCGACCAGTCGTTCCAATTTTTGCCTTACCTCGCGCCTCTTCCCGCGCCAGATCCAAAGCGCGGTGCAGTGGTAAAATTAACGGCGCATTTCCAGCTATCTTCAATCGACTAGGGTCTATTTTAACACCCTGCTCTTCGATCCGAGCAATTTCCTCAAAAGCGCCCATGGGTCTATTACGACACCATTGCCAATTATCGAGAGCTTGTCAGGTCGAACAACTCCAGATGGAAGCAAGCTTAACTTGAAAACTTCGCCATCAATGACAAGTGTATGCCCCGCATTGTGGCCACCCTGAAAGCGCACAACGACATCGGCGCGATCCGAAAGCCAATCAACAATCTTTCCCTTGCCCTCATCGCCCCATTGTGAACCGATGACCACAACATTTGCCATTGCCGCGTCCTTATTTTCTAGTCGCCCGATAGAGCAACCGGTTTACCGTCTGCCAGAACATGTGTGCATTCTTGTTGGCGAGCTGCATCTTCTGTCTCCTCTTCGGGTGACAATCCGGACAGCGTGATCCAACCTGCACCACGGAGGTCTGCGCCAGTCTTTGCGGGTGTTCCAAAGGGAATAAAGACCTTTTGAACCTCTTTAGGCCGCCCAACTGCGCGCACGATACTATCAAGGAATAAAGTAAATCCAATCGCGGGTTCCGCGCCAATACCAGTAATATAACGACCCCCTCGCCCCAAAGACCCTCTGACGCCCCGCGCAAAGAAGGTAAAACTCAAGCCCGTATGGTATTCGAATCCCCGATTTTCAACCGGATCAATTGTGAGGGTCAAGTTGGGAACAGCTTCAGAGATACGGCGCGACACTAGTCGCAGCCGTTCATATGTGTCGCTCGCATCATCTGGCAAATCTAAATCTGATAAAGCATAAAGTGCTGATTCCATTGGTCCTGCAGCATTTAGGAGTCCGCCCAAAATTCTCGCAGCTTCCCCACCAAGTTCTGCCACGCCTGCCGCATCCTTGCGATCCAGCGCCAATCGAGCTCGCTCCATCTTGGCATCATCCATACCAACGCTATTACAAACCATGGGCGTTAACATCGGGACGTTCAAATCTATCGACAAGTCTTTAACACCAACTCCCATCAATGCGTCCGCCGCCAATGAAACAATTTCGATATCCGCCGCCGCTTGTTGTGGACCAAAAAGTTCAACGCCGACTTCGTTGAATTGCCGCTCCGGTCGAAGTTGATCGCCACGCACCCGCAGAACTGGCCCGGCATACGCCAACCGCAACGGGCGGGCCGCTTTTATCAGTCGAGTCGCAGCAATTCGGGCGACTTGTGGCGTTATATCGGCGCGCACGCCCATCATGCGTTGGCTAACGGGGTCCATCAGCCGGAACGTCGCCAAAGCAACATCTTGGCCCGCACCGTCAAGTAAACTGTCTTCAAACTCGACGAGAGGCGGTTCAACGCGCTCATACCCACGTGCACCAACGATTTGCATCAGGCGATCAATTATTGCGGCCTCGTGGGCCGCATCGGGAGGTAGCGTATCGCGCAACCCATCGGGTAACAGCGCTTTACTAGATGAATCACTCATCGGACGTCCATGGAATTATCGGCAGACGAGGATACCTAGCGTGCGTTTCTCATAACGGCAAGTATCGTGCTAACCGAAGATCGCCTTAACTGCTCCTTTAGAATTAGCTTAGATTGCAGCAATAACCCCGTTATCGCAGCAATCTCCTGCTACAAATCTAGTCTAAATAACCGTAACAACCCGTTCATCCGCAACACATTTGAATTGGCAACTTCCTAAATATTACGAGCCTGTATGACCTAGCGCTCTCCATCAAGACAAATAAACTCGACAACTCTGAACGACCAATCCTCCGAACGTTTTTTGTAACAGTGTTATCAAGACAATAAGCGAAAATAGCGACCTCTCGTTTTCTCTTTCGTACAATCGCAAATAGCAAGCCCTTTAACCTATCTGGAATCTTGCATAAGCAATTTAAAATTCTAAGGCTTTCACTTGAACTATATTCTTTAAGTTCTCGAGTTGTTCAATAACGCCAACTGGCACAGCATCATCGATTTGCAAAAGCGCTATCGCGTCATCGCCTGGGCACGACCGTCCAAGATGAAAGGTAGCGATATTGACCCCATTATCAGCAAGTGTTTTCCCCAAATCACCAATAACACCTGGCCTGTCTTTATTGGTGATATAAAGCATGTGTTTGCCCCACTCAGCTTCGATTGGAATTTTCTTAATTTCCACAATCCGCTCCCGATTACCACCAAATATCGTTCCAGCAATGCTACGGCTTCTGCGGTCTGTCTTAACTGTCAGACGCATCAAGGTTTCGTAATCTTCCGGCTGGTCATGTTTGGTCTCAGTAATGGCAATGCCACGGTCCCGCGCCACGGAAGTTGCATTAACCGTATTGATATTTTCAAGCAACGGACGCAATAGGGCAGCGATCGTTGTGGAAATTAGCGGCCGCGTGTTTAGCTTGGCCACATTACCATGAAATTCGATGGTAATTCCCTTCAAACCCGTTTCTGTCAACTGTCCTGCGAAACTACCAAGTTTCTCAGCCAAGGACATGTACGGTTTCAAATGCGGTGCTTCTTCGGCCGTCACTGACGGCATATTGATGGCGTTAGAAACGGCACCGGACAACAGATAATCAGACATCTGTTCAGCAATCTGTACCGCCACATTCTCCTGAGCTTCGCTCGTTGCCGCCCCCAGATGTGGTGTGGCTATCACCTGGGGCAAGCCAAATAAAATGTTTTCCCGCGCCGGCTCTTCGGCAAACACATCAATCGCAGCGCCTGAAACTTTACCACTTTTGATTGCATGGCACAGGTCCGCTTCGACAATAATACCACCACGCGCGCAATTGACGATCCGGACACCGTCTCTCATAAGAGAAATGGCATCTGCATCCAGCAAATTTCTGGTCCCGTCTGTCAACGGTGCATGGATAGATATAATGTCCGCCCGAGCCAGAAGCTCATCAAAATCTACCTTTTCGATACTGAGATCCCTTGCCCGCTCAGAAGATAAAAATGGATCAAAGACAACGACGCGCATCTTTAAGCCCTGCGCACGGTCAGCGACGATCGAGCCAATATTACCGCAACCAATCAGTCCAAGCGTTTTGCCGGCGACCTCCATTCCCATGAAGGCGGATTTCTCCCATCTGCCCGCATGGGTCGAGGCGTTCGCTAGCGGCAATTGCCGTGCCAATGACATAATCATCGCTATTGTGTGCTCGGCCGTTGTAACGGAATTACCAAATGGTGTGTTCATAACAACAACACCGCGTTCGGTCGCAGCTTTGATGTTTACGTTATCGACCCCGATACCTGCCCGACCGACGACTTTCAGATTAGCCGCCGCGTCCAACAATACGGGAGTTACGGTTGTCGCCGAACGTATAGCCAGGCCATCCACATCACGGATCGCCTCTCTGAGCTCGCCTTCACTCAAGCCGGGTCTAAAATCAACCGCAATCCCACGGTTCTCAAAAATATCAGCCGCCTTCGAACTGAGCTTATCGGAGATAAGTACTTTGGGCATCAACGTTTCCAGTCATTAAGCCGTTTTAGAGCGTAAAATTTCGTCAAATGCCCAATCGAGCCATGGCAGTAGCACCTCGATATCTTCCGGATCTACCGTCGGCCCGCCCCAAATCCGTATATGGGCCGGCGCCTCGCGATGTCCCTTTATATCCATTGCAACCCCCTCCTTAGCCAGGAGATCCGAAATTTCCTTTGGCGCGGCTTCGCGATGTTTTTCAGACAATCCGGCGGCATCAGATATCTTTAGACAAATCGACGTGCTAGACCGAGTTGCTGGTTCATCTGCGAGAAACTCCGTCCAAGGCGTCTTCTCGACCCATTTTGCAACCGTCGCCAAACTCGCCTCTGTACGCGCCCGCAGGGCATCATATCCGCCAATCGAACGCGCCCAAGCCAGCCCGTCAAGTGCATCCTCAACGCAAAGCATTGATGGTGTGTTAATCGTCTCGCCTCGGAATATAGCCGCATTCAATTTACCATCTTTAGTCAGGCGAAAGACCTTAGGCAGAGGCCAAGGTGGTGTATACACCTCTAACCGCTCAACAGCACGAGGCGAGAGCGCTAGCATTCCATGTGCTGCTTCGCCGCCAAGCGCTTTCTGCCAGGACCAAGTGACAACATCTAATTTATCCCAAGGCATTTCCATGCAATAGACTGCTGAGGTCGCGTCGCAGATCGTTAGCCCTACACGATCCCTATCAATCCAATCGCCATTTGGAACCCGCACACCGCTTGTAGTACCATTCCAGGTAAAAACAACATCACGGTCAAAATCGATAGCAGATAGATCTGGTAGCGCCCCATAGTGGGCCGCAAAAATCCGCAAATCTTCGAGCTTTAAATGCTTTTCCACGTCGACTGCCCATGTCTTGCCGAAATTCTCCCAGGTGAGAATATCTACGCCACGTGCACCCAACATCGACCAAAGCGCCATTTCGAAAGCACCAGTATCTGAGCCTGGGACAACTGCAATTACGTAATCGGACGGAAGGCCAAGCAAGACATGGCTCTCATCAATCACCGCCTTCAGCTTAGCCTTTCCATCCGAGGACCGATGCGATTGGCCGAGAAGCGCACCTTGTAAAGCCTCAAGTGTCCAGCCAGGCCGTTTGGCGCAAGGGCCAGAAGAAAATTCAGGCCGCTTAGGTCGTATTTTGGGCTTCGCCATCTTCGTCCTCTTTATAACTCATAGCGGGAACGGGAGCCGAGGCTTCCCTTTGGCGGGCGAACACTATGAAGGATGGCAGAGCCCGTCAACGCGATTATTTAGCGTCGCAGCCATCCTACGCCTTTCTTACGATGCTTGATTAGCTGCTACATAATTTTGGTGCACCGGAAAATTGGAACTGCCAAAGCTAAGGCAATAAAACATGATGTTATTTTAAAAACCCTTGCGCGGCGTTGTGTCTCTTTACTAGGGGCAACCTTACAAATCATTACAGTTTTGTCACGGGATGTTTCGATACTCTAATCGAGAGCGGAAATACTCGATTGCGCCCATCTCAAAGCTCGAGAAGCAAATGAATTAAAGCTTAATTATCGAAGATAAGTTCATTAATTTTCAATATTTCACCCATCCACATCGCGTGAGCTGTATGATCCGCAAGTCCGTCGCCGCTTTCTGGGTGTACAAGGATAGCGAGCCCATTTCGGTTCAACGCTAACCACGGCACAATCTCGGGAAAGATTGTGCAGTTGAACGCTACTTGATACATGGAGCGGGTGTGCGGGCCCACATTCTTCTCATGCCAACGGCCGAGACGAACGGAACCTCGGAATTTGGCATCTAACTCATCCCGAATTTTTACCGCTCTGTCCCGCGTCTCAGGCCCGTAATAAATATGGGCATGGTATCCGGTAATCTTTCCTATGTCGCTTGTCGTCATCGTCGTGCTCCGGACGCTTCCTGATATACAGATATAATTGGTGACAAATTAGATGGAATTTTCTTAATTCAACAGTCTCGCCAAGGGGTGAAGGCGTAGACAAAACAACTTTATGCCAGAAGTTTTCTAACATCGCATAAAACACACCCCCATTGCACAAATATCCCAAAAATACAGATTGGTTTTGGAGAAATCCGATTCATGTTTACGAGTCTGTAATCCGGATTCCAGGGCGTCTTTTTAGATTGTGAAGGCCCATCTGACACCAACCATTTTGACAGCATCCCACTTGCCCGCTATGACGACGTGTGGAGGAGATGAGTGGGGGTATGGTATGATGATCAAAGTATACGACCTATGCGGCGCCCAAGACCGCCGATTTAGTCCATTTTGCTGGCGAATTCGAATGGCTCTAGCCCATAAAGGGCTTGAAGCGGAGTTTGAGCCCATGCGCTTCACCGAAAAAGATAAAATCGCATTCGCCCACAGTGAAACCGTCCCGGTTTTGGTTGACGGCAATGTCGCGATGAACGAATCTTGGGAAATCGCCAACTATCTTGAAGAAACTTATCCAGATAGGCCTTCATTATTCGGCGGTGAGGCGAGCCGTGCGGTGACAGGTTTTATAAATGCATGGACCAATTCCACTTTGCATCCAGCTTTGATCATGTGCGTTTTAACAGACATCTACGAAAGGATTGATCCGATCGATGTTCATTACTTCCGTGAGAGCCGCGAAAAGCGTTTCGGCAAAACTCTCGAAGAAATAGGAAAGGGACAATCTGCTGCACTTGAACAATGCGACCGAACCCTCACGCCACTTCGCACTATTCTTAAATCTGAACAATGGATTGCCGGCGATGCCCCGGCCTATGCCGACTACTTAATCTTTGCTGCTTTCCAATGGTGCCGCATAATGTCTCCAGCCGCGATTATCAAAGCGGGCGATCCAATCTTCGAATGGCGCGAACGTATGCTCGATTTATTCGATGGACTAGGCCACAATTTCGAATCAGCAGCTTCATTTCCTTAATGCCTCGCACTTCATCGCGTACTGCGAATCTTTGTCCACACTGAGACAATATGGCAAGTGCAATACAGGAAAGTTTCGGAACTTAATCATCCCTTGAAGGTTGCATCATTTAACTCAATCTTCCCAAAGCTTCTGCCAAGCCCGGCAAGACCGTTGTCCTTACTCTCAGTGAAAGTTTTAGAAACGACTAGTCCTGCTTATATGTAATCTTTCGGATAAGACGGTCGCCATCCCAATGCAGCAGATCAAGGCCGCGCATAGTGCGCTCTTCCTTCGTCTCGTCGTCGATCCACATGCGAAGGGTCCAACTGTCCATTACTTTACCTGCAACAGCGTCAATGAAACGGTCTTCCGCTTCAAATGATATTTTTCCGAGCTTACCATTGACTACAACATCGAATTGCGCCCGGATATCAGCTAGTGTCTTATGCTTTTTCCCGTAGGGGTCTTCATAGACCGCATCGGGAGCAAAATAAGACATAAGGTCGTCGAGATTTTGGCGATTGAATGCGCCAACGAATCGGCTCGCTAGGTTATCTAATTCTTCACGACGATCAGTCTGGGTGGTCGCCTTCATACGTCACCTCTTAGGCTGCAAATGATTAATATTCATACTGTCACCGAATTGCCCTGAGGTCATATCCCAATCGTGGAAAGTGGACAACAATGTTGCTAGCTCTCTGGTCCCAGCGGCGCACACCGATCTTTTCTGGACCCAGTTCCACAAGTTCTCCTTCGACTGGATCGCGACCATAGTCGTCAGCCCGGACACGGACCTGAGCACCGCGTGGAGGATCTTCATTAAAGGTATCATAGTGATAATTCCCAATCGGCTCAGCTTCTGCTGCGGCATCTAAAGCCATTTGCGCAGATATTTCATGCCGTGCACCATGCCCAAATTGCTCTATCCGCGCCATCCAAGATTGGATGTGCAAACAATTTTCCAGTTCAAATGCTAGGCGGTCCGTCCGTGCGGTCAGGAACCAGAGCGCATGATATAGAGCAAAATCGGCAACCGTTACCGCTGCCCCAGCAGCCCAGTCGCGGCCGTCCGCGAAGAGGCTATCTACCCAATTGATCTGAAGGCGTGCGAGAGGCGCGTTTCGGTTTCCAGCCCGACAGACGGTTTCTGGACTAGGTTCGGGCATGCCCCGCATCCGGGAACGGTCAGCCTGCAAGTTGTTGGGCAAAACATCAAGATTGCTTCCTGATACGTAGAGCGATATCGGCCGAAACAATTGGTTTTCCGCCCAATAAGAAATCATATTCGCCATCTCTCCCAGTCCCGGTGGATAGAATGTGGGTTCCGGTTGTAGGCGCTCCAGCTCGAGCATAATCCGTCGTGTGTCGCAAAAAATATCAGCACCGATTTGTAGCACCGGTGTGCGGCGGTATCCGCCAGTGAGCGGCGTCAGTTCTGGCTTGGGTGCCGTCGATGGAATAATGACCGAATACCAATCAAAGCCTTTAAAACCAAGTGCTAGCCGCACCTTCTCTGCGTAGTTCGAGAAATCGTAATGGTGAAGAATTAGATCCATACGAAAATTCTGCCGAGATAGTATTTAGTTATTTTTCCTTTTCAGACTAATCTTCTGACATATCTCCGAGGAAGCTTAGTACAACAAGAATTCGGAAATAACTACGTTTGAGTCGCGCCGTTACAAGCGATCATCTGTCCGGAAACGAAGCCCCCCTCTTCAGACACTAGAAACCCGCATAGCCCGGCGATGTGCATCGGTTTACCAAGATGACCCAGTGGGATCAGTTTTTCCTGTTCCCGAATATGCGCCCCCATCTCTTCGTCTCGATAGTCGCCTTCGATAGGCCCAGGCGAAATTGCATTAACGGTAAGTCCTTTTGGGCCGAACTCTTTCGCCATCGATTTAGTAATACCCCATAGGCCATGCTTCGCAGCGGAAACGGGACAACGCCCATTGTAACCATGCATAGCGTTCATGCCAGTAATGTTGATAATCCGACCCCAGCCCTTCTCAACCATACCCGGCACAAACGCCTGACCTGTGAAGAAGGCTGAGTTCATGTCGACCGCAATAACATTGTGCCAAAACTCTTCGTCCATCTCGAGAAAGGGCTTAAATGGCCGAATGGCAGCATTGTTAACAACTATGTCAACACCGCCAAATTGCTTCACTGCGGCCTTGGCCATCTCTTGAACCTGCCGATTGTCACCGATATTTCCCATAGAGACCATCGCGCCCACCCCAAGGCTACGGGCCTCGTCAGCGACTTTCTGGGCACTTTCTTCGTCAGTCAGACCATTGACCACCACATTCGCGCCCCTGCCCGCAAATTCGAGTACAATGGCACGTCCAATATTATGGCCCGAGCCAGATACGAAAGCAGTTTTCCCATCAAGTGTCATATCCGTACCACGATCTCCGATTTCATTTGATTGGAAGTTAGGTCCTACAGGAATGGCGAACAGGTGGGACCGCACTAAATTTGTTTAAAACTATAAAGAAGGCTGATCATGAATAAGAAAATCGATCCAGGCTGGTCACATTTTGCAAAATATACGTTTTCGCCAGGAATTGAACGAGACGGATGGCTTTATATCTCTGGCATGACCGCAAGTGGAGAGAGTGGAGACATCGTCTGTCCCGGTGATATTTGCGGTCAGACCGATTATATTCTTAATCGCATGGGCGAAATTCTTGAGGCTGCCGAATGTAGCTACAACGACGTAGTGAAAACCACTGATTTCATAACTACAATCGAAGGCTATAGAGGTACAGGCGAGGTCCGAAAAAAATATTTCAAGGAACCCTACCCAACTGCAACTGGCGTCATCGTCGCCGATTTACTCCGTCCTGGGGCTTTAATCGAGATCGAAGCCGTGGCAAAAATTCCCCACAAATAGAGTTTCTTTGAGATGAACGATCGACCAACTTTCCGGACCGAACTCTGCGATATACTAGAAATCGAATACCCGATTATGCTGGCCGGCATGGGCTCGATGGGAAAAGCAACACCCCCGGCTCTCGTTGCTGCCGTCTCAAATGCTGGTGGAATGGGTGTCATTGGCGGAGCTGGATTAGAGCCTGAAACCATTCGTCAGAAAATTCGCGAGACGCGGAAGTTAACTGACAAACCGATAGGTGTGGACCTTCTACTGCCAGTCAATCTAGATACCAATGCAGAGCCTACACGCACCATGCTCCGCCAACAGATTGAGCGAGACTATCCTAAACACTATGCCCTTATGCGTGAACAACTAGCCAAATATGGCGTTGAGGAAGTTCTGGTCCAAAGCGAGACCGTTGTCTCCGTCGATCAAACTCGAGCACAGGTGGATGTTGTATTAGAAGAAGACGTTCAAGTTTTTGCAGCCGGGCTGGGAGACCCAAGTTGGGTTGTACCCATGGCGCGAGAAAAGGGAATGACCGTTGTCGGTCTTGTTGGCTCTCCACGCAATGCCGAGCGCCAAGCCGCCGCCGGATGCGATATCGTCATCGCACAAGGCTATGAAGCGGGCGGACATACCGGTAAGATCGCTAGTTTCCCACTGATCCCGCAAGTCGTGGACGCTGTGGCACCTATCCCGGTGGTCGGAGCGGGTGGCATCGCAGATGGACGGGGTATCGCGGCAGCGCTCTCCTTGGGCGCTATCGGCGTCTGGATTGGTACCGCATTTATTGTTGCCGAAGAAGGTGAAACTCACGAGGAGAACAAACAGCAAATAATCGATGGCCACAGTCAGCAGTTCGATCCGCAACGTTGGTATACCGGTAAACCGTCGCGTCTTTTTGGCAATGACTACATTAAGGCTTGGGAGGCCTCTGGCCTAGATCCATTACCATTGCCATACCAGCGGGTTATCACTGATGACTTTAACGAATCTGTGGCTGCCGCTGGAAAACTTGAACTTCACATGAATCCCGCCGGTCAAATTTCTGGCATGATCACGGAACGCAAAACCGCGAAACAGATTATGGGGGAATTGGTCAGCGGCACCATTACTGTCCTCAACGAAACGCGCAAAAAAATTGACATTGGATAATAAGACCCTGCGCATCCAATATTCGGAAAATTTCTTTGTTCTAGACCGGTCGACCATCTTTAACTGGGAAGTGTCTTTGCTGTTTACGCACAACGGAGTAGTGCGGGAGGTTACAACAGCAAAGGAATCTATATAGCAAAATCAATACAGGCGCCGGTGAGGAACACTGAACGGTGTTTAAAAACAACCTAAAAAAAACCTGAACGCCAGAGTTATCTGATATTTTTGTATTTTTCCACTAAAGTACCAGGCTATAACTTGGCCGTCGGGTCCTCCGAGACTTCAATCACCACCTTCCCAAAATTCTCCCCCCGGAGCAAGCCCATCAGAGTTGCCGGAGCGTTTTCCAAGCCCGCGACGCAATGTTCCTTATATTTAACCTTACCTTCACGGACCCAGCGGCTCATATCCCGTTGAAAATCAGCGTGCATATCAGCGAAGTCACGAACAATAAACCCTTCGATATGCAAACGATAGGTCAGAACAGCGCGCATAAGGGCGGGCAGCATATTCGTACCATGCGGCAAATCCTGCATATTATATTGTGAGATGAGACCGCAAACGGGCATACGTGCCCAAAAGTTGAAGAGCGGGATAACAGCTTCTAAGACACGGCCAGCAACGTTCTCGAAATAAATGTCTATACCGTCAGGACAAGCAGCGGCAAGTTGAACTTCGAAATCATCTGCCCGGTGGTCTATACAAGCATCAAAGCCAAGTTCTCCGACCACGAATTCACATTTTTCCTTACCGCCAGCGACCCCAACTGCGCGACAGCCTTTGATCTTAGCAATTTGACCCACATTGGCGCCAACTGCGCCTGACGCGGCCGCAACAACCACAGTTTCGCCCTCTTTTGGCTTGCCGAGGCGTAGTAAGCCTGAATAAGCGGTCATGCCCGGCATCCCCAGGACGCCTAGCGCTGTCGATATCGGCGCCACGGCCGGATCTACCTTACTAAGTGATGAGCCGTCAGAGACAGCGTAATCTTGCCAGCCACAACGCCCTACGAGGACATCACCTTCCTGGAACTTGCCATCGTTCGACTGCTCTACAACACTTACTGTACCGCCCTCCATCACACCGCCAACTGGCACCGGCTCAGCATAAGATTTTTCCGAATTCATTCGCCCACGCATATAAGGGTCAAGTGAGAGGTAAACCGTACGTAATAGCATTTCCTTCTCACCCGGCTTCGGAATATCAACTTCAGCAAGCTCAAAATTTTCAGCAGTTGGCGCCCCATTCGGGCGGCTCGCAAGCAATACTTGGCGGTTCTTGTCCATAAAAATGGTCCCCCCTTTGCGCAGAAAACTATCGGTTTGTATCATTCTCGCAAGCCCCATAAATAATTTCAGGACACTATTGGACCACCGGCACCAAGCGCGTCATATTAGCGTCATGAAACAACCAGTTCACATCGCAGAAAAAAACAATACCAAAGACCCGAAGGACAAACACATAGCGGTAATCGGAGCCGGCGCATGCGGACTTTGTGCTGCGAAATTCCTAACGCAAGCTGGCCTGAACGTAACAATATTTGAAATTGGCACGCAGATCGGTGGCATGTGGTGCTACGAAAACGACAACCAGCGTTCATCCGCATATCGCACCTTACATATTAACACTTCCCGAGACGTAACACGCTTTCACGACTTGGATTTTGGCCCACATGTCCAGTTCTTTCCGGATCACAAAGATATGCATGAGTATCTGGTCAAATACGCCAAACACTTTGATATTGCCAAACTGATCCGCTACAAAACCAAAGTCACAAATGTGAGCCCTCTGTTCGACCCAAAGACCGAGGCGCCCCTCTGGAAACTCACGTTCGAAAACGGTACGAGCGAGGTATTTGACACAGTAATCGCCGCAACTGGCCACCTGTCGGTTCCTATGCATGTGCCAATGTTCCAGAGTGACTTCAAAGGCGAATATTTGCATGCCCACTATTACCGTGAACCGGAGCCCTATGTTGGCAAGCGAATCTGCATTATCGGTGTCGGTAACTCAGCCTGTGACATTTCCGGGGACGTTTGTGCGACCGCTAAGCGATGCGTCTTGGTCGCGCGATCGGGCGTTCTCATTCTGCCAAAGCTACTCTTTGGAATGCCGTTTACAGATATCACCCGAAAAATTCAACGGCCTTGGATACCGAGCGGCTTACGTCGGCGCCTAACCCGTTTACTGACGTGGTTAGCACATGGCAGCATGACAAAACTTGGCTTCAAGCCGATGGACAGCCGCGCTCATGTTACGAGCAATGGGACTATCGTGACAGATATCGCATATAACAGAATTGCGGTTAAACAAGGCGTAGAAAGAATTGAAGGGCAGAGGATTTATTTCGTCGATGGCACAGCAGAGGAGTTCGATACACTCATCACCGCGACGGGCTATCTGATCGACCTACCATTCATCTCCCGTGAGATCGTTCCGTTGAAAAACAACCGTCTTGATCTTTTCAAAAGGATGACCCGCCCCGATTGGCCTGGCCTCTATCTGATGGGTTTCTTCAATCTCGATTCTGCGCTCAACATGGTCTATGAACACCAAGCGCGCTGGGTTCTCGACATTGAGCTCGGCGAAGCAAAATTGCCGCCTGTCCCGGAGATGGAAGCAGACATAAAACGCAAGGCGGACTGGGTAAAAAAATACTATCGAGATTCTCCTCGCCATACGATCGAAGAAGAACATGTGCCATATATCCAGGAGTTGAAGAAGTCGTTAAAATCGATGCGGCGGAATGCTGGAAATTAAAACCGATGCATTGATTTCCTTTGACCCCATGCTGGGTCTTGCGGTCGGCGCTATTTTTATCGGCGGCCTTTCCCGCGGGTTTGCAGGTTTCGGCGCGGCCTTGATCATTGTGCCGGCCTTAACCCTCGTCTACGGCCCCGTTCCGGCTGTCGTAATAATGTCACTTATCGAGGTTCCGGGCGTACTTCAGCTCGCGCGGACAGCGGTTCGAGATGCTGACTGGAATAATTTGGCGCCACTGTGTTTCGCTGCAGCCGTTACAATACCCATTGGGGCCTGGGCCCTTGCCGTCCTGGATGTAACTCTCATCCGCCAGTCGATTGCCGGAATAGTTATAGTCTTTGGCGCTATGATTGCGACCGGTTGGCGCTATAATGGTGAAGTTACGACAGGCTTAAGCGCCGCTATTGGCACAGTGAGCGGTTTTTGTAGCGGAATTGCGAGCCTTGGCGGCCCGCCAATCGTAATGTTCTTAATCGCACAAGGCAGCAACGCGTCACAGACACGAGCTGGCATCATCGCCTACTTCGCATTTGCGACTGGGCTCCGCCTCGCCATTTTTGCAATTTTTGGCCTCCTTAGCGTAGACGCACTCTTCCTCAGCTTGCTCTTGTCGCCGGTCTACATGTGCGGCATTTGGGTCGGCAAACGCAACTTCAGAGGCATCTCTGAGACCGTTTTCCGGCGCTTTGTGGTCGCTTTGGTCTTGGTCATGGGTATGATAGCACTAATCAATTAGAAATCGACTTTAAGTCACATTGACTTCGTTACGACGCCAAACAACTGGAACAAAGGCGTTAGGGATTCGGCATGACTTTTAAAATACGACCACTGAGCAATGCCCTTGGGGCAGAAATTATAGATCTCGATCTTTCAGCAACACTCGACGAAGAAACCTTCACTATCGTCCATAAAGCCCATCTTGAGCATCTCGTTTTAGTCTTTCGCGACCAAAACCTCTCTCCGGAATGTCAGATCACTTTTTCGAAGCGCTTCGGCCCCATCGATTTTCACCCGGCTGACCATGCGACGTTAGCAGGCCATCCCGAAATATTATTGGTTTCTACAAAGAAACAAGACGATCGGTATATTGGCCTCCCGGACGCAGGGCCAATGTGGCATTCTGACATTTCATATAAGAAGGAGACCTCACTTGGCTCCATGCTGTATGCAATCGAAATCCCCGACCGCGGCGGCGCTACAGGCTTTGCAAACATGTACAAAGCTTACGAAACACTACCAGCGCATTTGAAGGACGCAGTAGAGGGACGACGGGGAGCATTTCTTGCCGGTCGCAACAACGACAAACATAATTTTAAAATACGCCTGACAGACGGGCAAAGGGCCGCCACACCTCCAATTCTACATCCAATCGTCCGTATACACCCAGAAACCGGCCGAAAGTCGATTTTTGCCAACCCACAACATACAATTTCCATAGAAGGCTATGACGAGGTGGAGGCTAAGAATATTTTAGCGGAAATCTTCGAACACTGTTTTCAACCTAAATTCACCTATCATCATGAGTGGCGCGTCGGTGACCTGACGTTCTGGGATAACCGCTGTGTTGCGCATATCGCAGACCATTCACACCTCGATGATCCTACATATATTCGTCATCTGCACCGAACTTCCATCAAAGGCAATGTTCCATACTGATGACACTCGACTTCATATATCCCGACGCCCCCATCGGGGCCGAATGTCGAGGCGTCAATTTGGCCGAAATTGGCCATGATGATTTTACTGCCTTATCGAAGCTATTCGACGAACGATCCGTTTTGTGCATCCGTGATCAGAACTTGAGCGAAAGTGCTTATATCAAATTTGCAAAACGATTTGGTGCCGTAGAACAACTCTATATGTCGGATTACGCCCATCCCGAGTATCCGGAAATATTGATTGTCTCGAATATTAAAAAAGGCGGGAAGGACATAGGACATGCGGATGCCGGTCGCGTTTGGCATACCGACATGTCTTTTATGGAAAAGCCTCCAAGGGCTACAATGCTCCATGCGCGCGAACTACCTGTCCGAAACGGTGTCACGTTAGGCGACACCCATTTCTCAAGTATGACCGCTGCTTATGAAGCACTAACCGACACCCAAAGAAAAAGGTTAGAAGGCCTCCAGGTCGTCCATGACGTTTTCGGCAGACGTGAGAAAACACAAACACACACGCATCAAGACAACCTGCGTAAAAAACAGCCAAAAGTCATCCACCCGTTCGTTCGGACTCATCCAAGGACTGGCCGCAAAGGCCTGTACGTTAGCCCTGGTGAATGCATCGCGATACCTGGCCTGCCAGATGCAGAGGCCCTCAAGCTCATTGATGAAATGGCAGCGCTAATTCCCCAAGAGCGTTTTCACTTCACGCACAAATGGCGAATGGGCGATGTGCTCATTTGGGATAATTGTGCCGTCCAGCATCTTGCCAGCTTTGACTATATTTGGCCTGAGGAGAGGCGCCTAATGTGGCGGATAACGGTCGATCCTATCGCGACAGGCTAACTAACAAATGAATAGTTCTTAATTCACCATCACCAAATCATTACTACTCTATCCATGACTGGCATAGTTTTAACATGAGATTTCAATGCTGTGCCTATTATTTCCGGAGAATCTTCGGCTAGTTACTGATGCGATATTAGCGCGTCCGGCTTGGCATCCCGCAACCGCTCCAAGCGCAAAATGGAAATCAGGCGTCTAGCCTGTTTAGGTACTGAGCATACCAGTCGAAACCGACATAGGATATATAAGCGTCAATGATCTGCATGGTTATTGGCCCGGGATAATCTCCCGGAAGCGCATTCCCATTCACACTCCGCACTGGGCAAACACAGAAGCTAGTTGAAGAGATAAAACATTCCTCGGCGTTGTATGCATCGAAGAGATCAATATCCGCATCTTCAAAAATTAAACCAAGGCCTTCCGCCATCTCTCGGACTACAGCGCGTGAAACACCGGGCAACACATATCGCTCCTTAGGTGTTCTTATAACACCGTCTGAAACTAAAAAGATGTTGCTTCCCTTACCCTCAGAGAGATTTCCATTCTCGTCTAGCAGGATTGCCATAGCATTTGGATCCTGGCCCGAAACCTCCAAATCACCCAGAATCAAGTTCAGGTAATTATGAGTTTTTGCTCTTGGGCTCACCATATCGGGAGCAACACGTCGAACAGACGGGGTGATAATATCCAAACCATCCCGATAAGAGGCCGCACGAGCCGTCAAGGGCAAAGGTAAACACTCGACAATGATCGTCGGGCCATCCCATTCAGGCCAATGTGTGCGGTCAGCAGTGTCGATACCGCGCGTAACCCGTTGCGTAACCCAGTAATCCTCATCCTTACCAATCAGCGGCAGATTACGTTCAACCACGTGTTCCGTAACGGCGATAAATTCTTCAATTGTCATCCCGGCATCAATGCGGAGGTATTTGAGTGAACGATAGAAACGCTCCAAATGCTCCCGCAAACGGAAGATCTCATGTCCAAATGTTCTGGTCGTATCGAAGACAGCATCGCCAAACTTAACACCCCGGTCGCGAAAGGGAATTTTGGCCTCACTTTCGGGCACAAATTCACCGTTCAAATATACTATTCGCTGATTGGGAACATTCATGGATTATACCTCCACCTCGGTGAGCCATTCTCTCGGGTCGTCAGTAATACCAGTCACGAGGTCTGAGTATGCCTGTTGCAATCGTTTAACAACAGATCCGACATCACCCCCTCCGATTTGTGTCCCGTCAACATCAATTATCGGGGTCACCTCCCAGCCCGTGCCGCAAAAAAAGGCCTCTTCCGCCATGAACAATTCGCTGCGGTCTATATCTCTCTGCTCAGTATCCAAACCCAACTCATCGCGAAGAAGGCAGATCACGGTATCCCGTGTGATGCTCTCGAGGATATCACTAGTGATTGATGGGGTAACCGGGTTACCGTCGCGAATCATGAAAAAACACATGCTCGGCCCCTCAGCGATCTTGCCAGCACGGTTTAACAGAAGTGCAGTGTCATAACCGTCAACTTTTGCCTGGATACTGGCAAGCCGAGAATTGTTGTAATTACCAACCGCCTTAGCCCGGCCCGGCATGACCCGATCCGAAATGCGTTCCCAGGAACTCACCTGTGCCCGACACCCTGTGGACGCGATCTTATGTGTGCCACGCCGAATCGCAGTAATCACTGATTCAACAGGCCCCCGCGCGCCCGCTTCTCCATCTCCCCCAAGATATGCGGTCGGGCGGATGTGAATAGATTCCCGAAATCCATTTCGACGAACTAATTCAATGACCGCCGCTTCCATCTCTTCCGCACTAATGACGGTATCAAAACGGAGAACACGCTGTGAGATTTCCATCCGTCGCATGTGGTCCTGTAACCGAAATAACAACATGCAACCCCGGTGCTCTGACCAGTAGCCCCGTACACCCTCAAAAACCGCCGCACCATATTTAAGTGCAGGCGAGAAAACATGCACTGTCGCGTCACGCCAGGGCACGAATTCGCCATTTTGGTAAACAAGCAAATCATCGTGAGGTCCCGGCTCAGACATTGCTAGAGTTCTCTCAACGCATTGAATTGATCAACATATCCAGACCCATCAATCCGCGCCCCAATGACCGTTGTCCGACCGCTTCTCAGTGCTGCCTGCAAGGCATCTCCCAATTGGTGCTCAGTCTCCACAGTCACTCCATCAGCACCTACACCCTTGGCAAGGGATTCCCAATCGAGACCGCCGATCCCAACACCTTGCGTCGGAATTCCCTTGATTTCCTGCTTCACCCTAATCAACGCTATTTCCTGATCGTCGAAGATGACAATGATAATTGGCAGGTTTTCACGGACCGCCGTCTGAAGCTCTGCAATCGCCATCATGAAGCCGCCGTCTCCCGTAAACGCAACCACAGGCCGATCCGGATAGGCCAAACGCGCTGCTAAAGCACCCGGGACGGCAAACCCCATGGAACCCAGACCGTTCGACGTAAGAAACTCGCGTGGACCGTAGGTCTCCCATTTTTGGACGACTAACAAACGACTGGCCCCAGCGTCACAAGTTGCAACAGTGTCCCGCGGTAAAACAGCCCGCGCGACGGCCATGGCTCCTTGCGGTGACAGACCTTTCGTGGGCACATCGAGGGCCTGGATCACCTGCTTTCGAAAGGTTTTCGCAGCACTCTCGCCCCACCCGCTGCCCTCCGGCGCGAACTCTGCTAGGCCGGCAAGAATGCCCTTTAAGTTGCCTACCATCTCCGACTGAGCTGGTATCATCGCCTCTAGGCTCGGTGTATTTGAAATTGAAATGACTGGGATGGTATACGGCCACGGCTTGGGTTGCAGCTCAACCGCATCCAAGCCAACCGTGACAATTAAGTCCGACTGCATAACGAGCTCTCGCTCAATGATACCACCGATTACACAACCAGCCCGCAGCGGATGATCTTCCGGGATCGCACCCTTACATTTCGAAGTCGTAAGAACCGGCGCGCCTAGCCGCTCCGCCAAAGCCACTAGTTCAGCCGATGCCTTATCCCAGAACACGCCGAGCCCCACGAGAAGTATGGGCTTCCGAGCCAAAGACAACGCCTGCAGCGGCACCTCAAGGGCCTTTCGGTCAGGTTCGATCGGCACAATATTTGGCAGTAGCGGCGCTTCCGCAACAGATCCACTGGCTTCATTCATGGTCTCATTCGACGGCATATCGAATTGAACCGGTCCCGGTGTCGGGCTGGTGGTCACGCGAATGGCCCGCCGGATTTGCTGGCGCACCGATTTCGCATGAATGGTGGTTTGCCATTTTGTGATCGGTGCAAACAAAGCGTGCTGGTTCATCACCTGACGCATGCCTGTCTCAAGGGTCGCCCCCGGATATTGGTCATTGATAGCAATCAGCGGGGCCCGGTCCATCCAAGCATGTGCAACACCGTTCACCATATTCGCGGCTCCCGGCCCCCTGGTTGACACACAGACACCCGGCGACCCGGTAATCTCGCCCCAAGTCGACGCCAACATAGCGCCAGCAGTTTCCTGCTTCATCAAGATAAAGCGAACCTGACGATTACGGGCCGCTTCCATCAATTCCACTGTCTCTCCACCCGGATGGCCAACGATAAATGGTGTTCCCATTTCGTCGAACGCCTCACTGAGGACTTCTACCGTTGTGGCCATTGTTGTATTTCCTTTCTAAGCGGGCGAATCGATATCGATGATAAGGTTCAGGTACTTGTCGATGGAGATCCTTGTATCCGGCCCCGCGACAGCGGTCGATTCCCGTTCTTCAATTACCGCGGGCCCCCGAAAATTGTCCCCTGCCTTTAGCGCATACCGGTTATAGATTTTACAACTTCCGTAGCCCGTCTCTGGAAAATAAACCTGCCGTTCGCCCTTAACAGCAGGGTTCTCATCAACCTGCTGACCAGCAAAATTCAATTCGACATTGGGCGTCGGCCCGGACGCATATATGCGCCAGGTCAGCGCCTCAATCGGCAAGTCACCGATTTGACGCCCGAAGAGCTCTTGATATTTGTCCAAGAAAGACTGCCGCATAATCTCAGCAGAAGGTGTGTCTAAGTCACCGTCCGGAACCGGTACGTCGATCTCGAAGCCCTGTCCGCTATAACGCATATCGGCGCGACGGCGCATCGTCACTGTTGCCGGGTCGGCGCCCGCTTCAACGATCTGCGCTATGGCTTCTGCCTCCATCTCGGCAAACAAGCCGTTCAACCGACCCCAGTCCAGATTTTCGAGCCTGGAGACATAACTGCGCACACTGTCGGTCCCGGGCGCGGCAACGAGGAAGCCCAAGGCAGATAATACGCCAGCACCAAGCGGACAAATAACGCGGCTGATCTTAAGTAGTTTCGCCATTCCGTAGGCATGTACTGGGCCGGCCCCACCAGAGGCGACAAGCGTATAACGCCGGGGGTCCCGCCCTTTCTCGGCGATATACATCCGTGTGGCTGACGCCATATTTTCGTTGACGATGCTATGAATTCCGGCGGCTACCTCTTCTACGGTTAATCCGGTAACATGCGCCAATTTTCCGTCAACCGCATCCTTCACCGAACCGAGTTCGAGATCCATCTCCCCCCCGAGAAAATATTCCGGTGATAAATACCCAAGCAGTAAATCGGCGTCGGTCACGGCGGGCTGGGTTCCTCCGA
>MDTE01062880.1_pt1 | contig 44202 bp, 45 predicted proteins | sample 811231 | NCBI WGS metagenome assembly MDTE01 (sample SAMN05326651, study PRJNA326480) | marine metagenome | isolation source: seawater | place: Indian Ocean: Red Sea | collected 2010
TGTGGGATGCTAATGGACTTTTTTACGAATATGGAATGAAACTTTGGGAAAATTTATCTCAGGAATTAAATTATAACGTTATGTACTCACCTCGTGGAATTATTAATCTAGCTCATTCAGATGCGCAATTAAATGTATATGCTCGTAGAGGAAATTCAATGAGACTTAATGGTATTGACGCAGTGATGTTAGGAAGAGAAGAATTGAAAAAAAAAATTCCTTTCGCTGATTTTTCTGCTTCAGCAAGATTTCCAATTTTTGGAGGTTTAATGCAACCTCGTGGAGGAACCGCAAGACATGATGCAGTAGCCTGGGGCTATGCAAGACAAGCAGATTCAATGGGAGTAGATATCATTCAACATTGTGAAGTTACAGGTTTTGAAGTCAAGAACGGAAAAATAGAAGGAATTCAAACATCCAAAGGAAAAATAAAAACAAAAAAAATTGGATTATGTGTTGCGGGAAGCACATCATTATTGGCAGAAAAATTAAATATGAAATTACCTATTGAAGCTCACGTTTTACAAGCTTGTGTTTCAGAACCAGTTAAACCTTTTTTAGATCATGTTGTTACATTCGGAGCTGGTCATTTTTATTGCAGTCAATCTGATAAAGGTGAAATGGTTATGGGTGGAGACTTAGATGGTTACAATAGCTATGCGCAAAGAGGAAATTTGCCAACCATACAACATGTATTATCAGAAGGAGTTGCTATGTTTCCAAATTTAAGTCGATTAAAAATGTTAAGGACATGGGGAGGAATTATGGATATGTCAATGGATGGTTCTCCAGTTATTGATAAAAGTCACATTGATGGACTTTATTTAAATTTTGGTTGGTGTTACGGAGGATTTAAAGCAACCCCAGTTTCAGGATGGACCTTTGCTCATACTATTGCACAAGATCGTCCTCATAAATTAAATGAAAAATTTACTTTAAATAGATTTAATAGCGGTCATCTAATTGACGAAAAAGGAGTAGGTACCAAAACATGGATAGGATAAAATGTTAGAGATAAAATGTCCTTATTGTGGAAATAGATCTCAAAATGAATTTTCCTATGGGGGAGATGCAACCGTGAAAAGACCCGAGCTTGGGAAAGAAATTTCAGACAAAGATTGGAATGATTTTGTTTATAATAGAAAAAATCCTAGAGGAAAACATTTAGAATTTTGGCATCACGTATCAGGATGTAGACAATGGTTTAAAGCATCAAGAGATACAGCTACTCACGAAATTTTTAAAACCGCTAAGATAGAAGAGGAATTATAATATTATGTCACAAAATTTCAGATTGGATAAAGCTGGATATATTAATAGGAAAAAAAAAATTTCATTTAAGTTTAATGGTAAAAAATACTTTGGTTACCAAGGAGATACACTAGCTTCAGCTTTATTAGCAAATGGAGTTCATTTAGTTGGGAGAAGCTTTAAGTATCATAGACCCAGAGGTTTTATAGGAGCTGGTGTAGAAGAATCAAATGCACACGTCCAGTTATATAGTGGAGCCAAAACGGAACCAAATGCAATAGCTACTACAGTAGAATTAGTAGAAGGCTTAGTTGCCAAAAGTCAAAATTGTTTTCCTTCAGTATCATTTGATATAGGGGCAATAAATAATTTTTTACATAAATTTTTTCCAGCTGGTTTTTATTACAAAACATTTATGTGGCCAAAAAACTTTTGGTATAAAATATACGAACCTATAATTAGAAAAGCTGCCGGTTTGGGAATTGCACCACTAAAACCAGATCCTGATAGATATGAGCATAAATATGAATATTGTGATATTTTAATTGTAGGTTCAGGACCTTCTGGACTCGCCAGCGCTCTTGCTGCGGCTAAAAACGGAGCAAGGATTATTTTAGCTGAAGATAAATCTAGATTCGGTGGAAGTTTATTAACGGATGAAGTTACTATAGGAAATAAAAAAGGAAAAGACTGGGCAGATGAAACGATCAAAGAATTAAAATCAATGCCCAATGCGATCGTGAAAAATAGATCACAAGTTTTTGGATATTATGATCATAATATGATGGTGATGTCTGAAAAGATAAAAGATCATAAGGAAAACCCGACCAAATTTACTCCAAGACAAAGACTTTGGTATATAAGAGCTAAGGAAGTTATTATCTCAACTGGTTCAATAGAAAGACCTTTAGTTTTTGGCAATAATGACAGACCAGGAGTAATGCTCGCCTCAGCAGCAAAAGAGTATTTAAAAGTTTATGGAGTTTTAGTTGGAAAAAAACCACTTATATTTACTAATAATGATAGTGGATATGATGTTGCTATAGATTTTAAAAAAAATGGAATTAACTCCTTGATCTTAGACATTAGGGATAATCCTGAAAGTTCAGTTATTCAGGAGGCTAAAAATTTAAACATTGATGTTAAATTTTCTTACGGTGTTGTTAATGCCCAAGGTTACAAAAAAGTAAGTAGCGCACTAATAGGAAAATTAAATAAAGAAAAAAATGGATATGAAAATTTGGAGACCATTAGTTGTGATTGTATATGTGTTTCAGGAAACTGGACGCCAACAGTTCATCTTTCTTCTCAATCAGGAAACAAATTAAGATTTGATGAAAAAGTAAATTCTTTTATTCCTGGCCATGCAAAACAAAATGAGAATACAATTGGATCGGCTGCAGGATCGTTTACTCTAAAACAATCTTTGAAAGAAGGATTTGAAAAAGGTTACGATTTATCAAAAAAAATAACTGGAAAAAATTCAAAAATTTCATCCCCTACATCAAATGAAAAAAATTATAGTCAGCAAGATAAATTCTGGTGCATGCCTCTTCCAGAAAATAAAAACTATAAAAGATGTGTTGATTTTCAAAATGATGTATATGTATCTGATATAGAATTAGCCGTAAGAGAAGGTTTTAGATCTATAGAGCATGTTAAAAGATACACAACTCTAGGAATGGCAACTGATCAGGGAAGAACAAGTAATTTGAATGGTTTGCAGCTTGTTTCTAATATTGAAAAAAAAATAGTTCCTGAGATAGGCCACACTACTTTTAGACCACCGTACACACCTGTAACTATTGGAGCAATCGTAGGAAGGGAAGTTGGTAAGTACTATCGTCCAATCAGAAAATCACCGATACATTTATGGCATGAAAAAAATAATGCTGTATTTGTTGATGCAGGCTTATGGTTGAGACCTCGATACTACAAGCAAGACAAAGAAACTTTACAAGAGGCTGCAAAAAGAGAAGCGGCAAATGTTAGAAAAAATGTTGGGATATGTGATGTTACTTCTCTAGGTAAAATTGATATTAAGGGACCAGACTCCGCTGAATTTTTAAATAGAATTTATACAAATGCATGGATGAAGTTGCCAATTGGCAAAGCGAGATATGGAGTAATGTTGAGAGAAGATGGAATTGTTCTTGATGATGGCACAACCACTAGAATTTCAGAAAATCATTTTCATATGACAACTACAACAGCGCAGGCAGTTAATGTTTTATCTCATCTTGAGTATTATTTACAAGTAGTTTGGCCAGATATGGATGTTAATGTTTTGTCTACAACGGAACAATGGGCTGGCGCAGCAGTTGCTGGACCAAATTCAAGAGATTTGTTATCAAAAATTTTCCCAGAGACAGATGTTTCAAAAGAAGCTTTACCATTTATGGGGTTTGTAGAAGCAAATTTATTTGGAGTACCTGCAAGAATTTTTAGAATTTCTTTTTCTGGTGAACTAGCTTACGAAATAAATGTAGAGTCAGGTTATGGTGTTTTTATGTGGGAAAAGATAATGGAAGCGGGAAAAGAAATGGGTATAGAGCCATATGGAACTGAAGCACTTTCAACTTTAAGAATAGAAATGGGACATGTTGCTGGGTCGGAAATCGATGGTAGGACTATATCTTCAGATCTTTCTCTTGAAGGAATGTTAAGCCAGAAAAAAGATTTTATTGGCAAAAGATCCTTAAATAGACAAGCTTTCATAGACCCTAATAGAGAAAAAATTGTAGGTGTAGTTCCTTTAGATAAAAAAACTATGATACCAGAAGGGTCTCATTTGGTCTTAGATAGCAACGCTTCTTTACCAAATCCTAAGTTAGGACATATCTCTGCATCTTGTTGGAGTGTAGAATATAACAATCCTTTTTCTTTAGCTATTGTCAAAAATGGGAAAAAAAGAATTGGTGAAAAGTTGTATGCTCTTTCACCACTAAAAAATAAAATTATACCTGTAGAAATAGTATCTTCACATTATGTGGATCCGAAAGGAGAGAGAGTAAGGTCATGACCGCTATTACACCTTTAGAATTTATTCACAAGAAAGGACTGTTTGGAGATCATCACAAGAAAAACGAAAGTGATTTGCTTAAAGTTTCGGAAATAAAAAATTTAACAATAATTCAAATTGCTCAATACAAAAAATCAAAATTTAATATAAATGATATAAAAATTGAAAATTTAGAATTTCCTACGCAAAGTTCTACAGTTAAATCGAATAAACAAACAAGAATTTTATGGAATGGACCAAGAACTTGGCTAATTATTTCTAGTAATGAAAAAATAAAAAATGAAATTGAAAAAAATTGTAATGATAAAAATTTTGCTATTACAGATATTTCACACTCAAGAGCTGTTATACAAATTAAAGGCTCAAATTCGAAGGAAGTCCTAAAAAAAGGTTGCCCACTTAATATTAATTATTTTGAAAAAAATAATTGTGCTGGTTCAGTATTTCATGGAATTAATATTATTCTTGATTGTGTTGATAATAAACCACATACATTTAATATTTTAACCCTTAGAAGTTTTGGAGAATCTTTATATCATCATATTACAGACTCATCTTTAGAATTTGGGTATTCTGGTATTTAATTTAGTGCTTTTTTTAGATTAACATCAATTGTTTCCAAAAACTGATTTGTATTTAAATATTTTTGGTTTTTTCCAATCAATACAGCAAGATCCTTGGTCATATAGCCATTTTCAACAGTCTGTATGCAAACCTTTTCTAATTTTTTTACAAATTTTTTTAATTCATCATTGCCGTCTAATTTTCCCCTATGATATAAACCTCTTGCCCACGCAAAAATCGAAGCTATTGGATTTGTTGAAGTTTCTTTACCTTCTTGGTGTAATCTGTAATGTCTTGTTACAGTACCGTGTGCAGCTTCAGATTCTATAGTTCTGCCATCCGGAGACATTAAAACACTTGTCATAAGTCCTAACGAACCGAAACCTTGGGCAATTGTATCAGACTGAACATCTCCGTCATAATTTTTACAAGCCCAAATATAATTACCATTCCATTTCATTGCACAAGCTACCATATCGTCAATAAGCCTATGTTCATAAGTTATTTTTCTTTCTTTAAATTTTTCTTTAAATTCTTTTTCATAAATTTCTTGAAATAAATCTTTAAATCTACCGTCATATTTTTTCAAAATTGTATTTTTAGTGGAAAGATAAACTGGCCATTTTCTATTAAGTCCATAATTAAAACACGCTCTAGCAAAATCTTTAATAGAATTATCAAGATTGTACATTGCAAGGGCAATACCTGGTCCATTAAAATTAAAGACTTCAAATTCTTTTTTTTGTTTACCATCTTCCGAGCTCCATTTTATTTCTAATTTTCCTTTACCTGGAACTTGAAAATCCGTTGCTCTATATTGGTCACCAAAAGCATGTCTTCCAATTACAATTGGATTGGTCCAGCTTGGAACTAATTTAGGTATATTTTTACAAATAATAGGTTCACGAAATACAGTCCCTCCTAATATGTTCCTAATGGTGCCATTTGGTGATCTCCACATTTTTTTTAATTTAAACTCTTGTACTCTATTTTCATCAGGAGTTATCGTGGCACATTTTATGCCTACTCCTAATTTTTTTATTGCGTTAGCGCACTCAACAGTAATTTTGTCTGAAGTTTTATCTCTATTTTTTATGCCTAAATCATAATATTTTATGTCAATGTCGAGATACGGTAAAATTAGCTTTTTCTTGATAAAACCCCATATTATTCTGGTCATTTCATCTCCATCCAGCTCAACAACAGGGTTTTTTACGTTAATTTTTGCCATTATTTTTTATTTAATATAATTAAGTTATTAAATATACATATTAGCTTAAAATTAAAAAGGGTTTAAATTATGTTCAATTTTGTAGTTCAAAAGCTTCACAAAGAGGGATATAGGTTCGTAGCTATATCAGCAGCAATAACATTTATTTTTTTGTTGATAAATAATTATTTAGGTTTAATCAGTTTAGTAATTACAGTATGGGTTTATTATTTTTTTAGAGACCCTGAAAGATTCCCAATCAAAGATGAAAATTATTTGGTTAGTCCTGCAGATGGAAAAATAACCCAGATAGTAGAAATTAATGGGCCAAAGGAGCTAGGTCTGGAAGGAAAAAAATATACAAGAATAAGTATTTTTATGGATGTGCTTTGCTGTCATGTAAACCGGGTGCCTTACACATGTAAAATTGAAAAAATTTTTTATAAACCAGGAAAATATATAAACGCGACATTAGATAAAGCCAGCGAAGACAACGAAAGAAATTATTTAAAATTAAAAAATTCACAAAATGACGATATTGTAATAGTTCAAATAGCAGGAATGATTGCCAGAAGAATAGTTTGTGACGCCAAAGAGGGCGATGCTATGAATCAAGGAGACAGATTTGGAATAATCAGATTTGGAAGCAAAGTAGATATATATTTTCAAAATTATAAAAAGTTAGTAAACAAAGGTCAAAATACAGTAGCTGGAGAGACGTTACTAGCAATGAAAAGTTAAAATTATGATAGAGAATAAAAAAGAATTTAAGCTTATTTCTAAAAAAAACCCAAGATCACTTCTTCCTAATGCGTTAACAATTTTTGGTGTTTGTTTAGGTTTAAGTTCAATAAAATTTGCTCTTGATGATAATTATGCAATAGCAATAATTGCAATAGGATTTGCTGCTATCCTCGACACATTAGATGGAAGAGTTGCTAGATTAATTAAAGGGACGTCAAAAGTTGGGAAAGAGCTTGATTCATTAACTGACGTTATAAGTTTTGGTGTTGCACCAGGATTTATTATGTACTTTTGGGCATTAAACGATTTAGGGAAATTTGGTTGGATGTTTGTTTTAGTTTACGTAGTATGTTGCGCCCTACGTTTAGCAAGATTTAATTTAACAGTTCTTGAAGAAACCGAAACTTGGAAAGTAAATTTCTTTGAAGGAGTGCCTTCCCCTGCTGCTGCAGGACTAGTATTGTTACCTCTTATATTGGATTTAAGTGGATTATCTACATTTCAAAATTATTCATTATTAAGCTCGATAACAATTTTTGCAACATCAATTTTAATGGTAAGCAAAATTCCTACATACTCTTTAAAGAGAATTGTAATTCAAAGACATTTAGCAATTTTTTTATTATTAGGATTAGGAATTTATATAAGTTCAATTCTTTTTTATACTTTTCAAACTTTACTATTAACAGGCGTAATTTATTTAATATTAATCCCAATAAGTTTTTTTCATTATAGAAAAATTAATAAAAGATCAAATTTTTCTACTACTTTTGAAGAAGATGAAGATGTTTTATAAATTAAAATAATTACTTGAAAAAAAATAAAATTTCTAAAAATTGGCTAAATAAAAAACATAGAGATCCCTTTTTTAAAAGAGCAAAAATTGAAGGATATAGATCAAGATCATCATTTAAATTAATTGAAATGAATGAAAAATTTAAATTTTTAAATAAAAATTCATATCTTTTAGACTTAGGATCGGCCCCCGGAGGATGGTCACAAGTAGCGAGAAAAAAAATTATAAAAGGAAAAATTCTATCAGTTGATATAAAATATATGGATAAAATTAAGGACGTAAAATTTATAGAGGGAGATTTTATGAAAAAAGAAATTCAGAATAAAATTAATGATTTTTTTGTAAGAAAAATCGATGTGGTTATGTCTGATATGGCAACAAATACAACAGGCAATAAAGATCTAGACTCATTCAGAACTGGCGAACTTTCTTTGGCTGCAATGGATTTGGCATTAAAAATTCTTCAAAAAGATGGTATTTTTCTCAGTAAAGTATTTATGGGTTCAATATTTGAAGAAATTAATAAAAAAGCAGCCAAATGCTTTAGAAAGGTAATAAAATATAAACCTTTATCAAGTAAAAAAGAATCCAGAGAAATTTATATTTTTTGCAAAGGAATTTCAAAAACCTTTTAATTTTCCAAAAAATGATAGATTATGTATAAATAGATTTTTTATCAAACATTTAATTAGGAATAATGAAAAAGATTAATTTAATTTTGAAAATTTTGTTTTTTTATGCCGCAATAACATTTTCAGTTGATGCAGCTAAATCAAATTTTTTTGATAAAGGCAAAATATTATTTAATAAAAAAGAGTATGATAAATCAAAGATATTTTTTGAAAAAGACATTGTATTTAATCCTAAAAGCGAAAGGTCATATTTATATTTAGCAAAAATTTTTAATCAAAATGAAAATGATGAGCAAGAAGAAATAAATTTAAATAATGTGCTTTTGCTTAATCCGAAAAATGATGAAGCTTTGTATATGTTAACTCTTTTAAAAATTAAACAATCAAATTATACAAAAGCCAAAGAACTTATCAAAACATTCACTTTAGTTTGTAAAGATTTTTGTTCTAAAAAAGAAATTATGCAGCAAAAATTTGATAAACTAATTCCTGAAAATGAAAAAAATAACAATTAAAAATATTTTAAAACAAAAAGGTAAAAGACCGATTGTTTGTTTGACCGCATACTCAGAAGTAGTAGCTCAAATATTGGACAAGCACTGTGATATAATTTTAGTTGGTGATTCAGTTGGTATGGTTCTTTATGGCATGAAAACAACCAAGGATGTAAAGTTAGAAACAATGATTAATCACGCAAGAGCTGTAAAAAATTCCGTAAAAAAAAGTCTTGTAGTTTTTGATATGCCCTACAATACATATCCAGATAAATTTACAGCATATAAAAATGCAAAAAAAGTAATAAAAAATACTAAATGTGATGCTATAAAATTAGAAGGTGGGAAAAAAATTGCTAACATTATTCATCATCTTACAAAAAAAGGAATTCAAGTTATGGGACATGTAGGTTTGTTACCTCAACACTCTTCTAATTTTAAATTGAAAGGAAAGTCATTTTTAGAAAAAAAAAAAATTTTAGAAGATTCTATAGCACTATCTAATTCAGGGGTTTTTGCTATAGTAATTGAATGCGTAGTAGAAAATTTGGCAAAGATGATCACAAAAAAAATTCTTGTTCCAACAATAGGTATTGGAGCATCAAGATATTGTGATGGCCAAATTCTAGTGACTGATGATATGATTGGTTTAAGTAATTTCCATCCAAAATTTGTAAAAAAATATTCAGATGTGAGAAAAATTATTGAAAAAAGTGTAAAAAAATATAGCTATGAAGTTAAAAAAAGAAAGTTTCCTAGGATAAATAATATATATAAAAACTAAAATGGAAGAAAAAATAATAGAAACAAATTATGATGTTACAAAAAAGTCAAAGTTATCAAAATTTTATGAATCAAATAAAATTTTAATTTTTTTAACAATTTTTTTATTAGTAATATGCGTTTCTTTTGTTACCTATTATTCGGAATCAAAAAAAAAAGATAAAGTTGAAATGTCAAATAATTACATTTCAGCAAAAATATATATTCAAAATGATAAAAAAAATGAAGCTACAAAAATTTTAAAATCAATTATTTTATCAAATGATAAAACGTATTCAACGCTTTCACTTTTTTTAATTTTAAATGAAAATCTTATAGATGATAAAAAAGAAATAATAAATTTATTTGATCATTTATTAGAAAATAACAAATTTGAAAAAGAAGTTAAAAATTTAATTATATTTAAAAAAATTATATTACAATCCAACTATGTTGATGAATCGGAATTATTGCAATTAATAAAGCCTCTTATAACCACAGACACACTATGGAAACCCCACGCATTATTATTACTTGGAGATTTTTTTGTTTTTAAAAAAGAGTATTTAAAGGCTAAAGAGTTTTATCTTCAGGTATTATCATTAAAGGATTTAAATAAGGAAATGTATGAAAATGCTAAACTTCAACTATCTTTAATATCGAATGAATAATATACAAAAATTCCTAGTTTCTATTTCAATTTTGACATTATTTTCGAGCTGTTCATTTGATAATAAAACTGGAATTTGGGATGGCAGCAAAAAGGAAAAAAAAAGGATTGCGGACATCGAATGGAATCAAAAAAATATAGAAAATGTAGTTAAAGTTTATTCTTCTTCAAATGTATTTGAAAAAGAGGTGGTTTCAAAAAAAAATATAATTTTGTCCAAACCTAAAAAAATATCATTCTGGCCGATGGCCAATTACAATCATCAAAATTATTTAGGAAATATATACATCTCAGGAATTGATAATATTTTTTTAAAAAAAAAAATTGGTAAAGATAAATTTGCAATATCTAAACTTAAAACCTCACCCTTAATTTTTAAAAATAATATTATAATTTCAGACGACAAAGGAACAATTTTTAATATAAATAAGAAAGGAAAAATTAATTGGAAAAAAAATATTTATAAAAAACTATATAAAAAAATTTATAAAAATATAACTTTCGCCATTCATGAAAATATTCTTTACGCGTCAGATAATGTTGGTTTTGTTTATGCAATTTATTTAGATAGTGGCGAACTTGTTTGGGTTAAAAATCACGGCATACCTTTAAAATCTAGAATAAAGATTTTTAATAATAAAATTTTTTTAATTAACCAGGACAACAGAATAATTTGTTTGGATACAATAAAAGGAAATTTAATATGGGACGTTCGTATGATAGAATCTTTTATTAAATCTCAAAGTATGATGGCTTTAGCTATTTCCGAAGAAGGGGAATTGTTAAGCTTAAATACCGCAGGCAATTTGGTTAAATTGCAATCAGATTCAGGAAAATTAGTGTGGTCAACAAATGTTGCTAGTTTTATACTTACTAACAATACGGATTTTTTTGAATCATCAGATATTGTAATTGATAAAAATAGTATTTATTTTTCTACAACCGAATCAGTTTATTCTTATGATTTAAAAAATGGTTATCTTAATTGGGAGAAAAGTCTTAACTCAACTAATATCCCAATCGTTGATGGTAACAATATTTTTTTTCTAACTGATAATGGTTATCTAGTGAATCTAAACAAAAAAACAGGAGAAATTATTTGGTCAACTTACATTTTAAAAATATTAAAGAAAAAAAAGCGATCCACTCAAATGTCTGGTTTAATTTTAGGATCTGATAAAATTTATGCAGTTAGTGAAAATGGATATTTAATAGTTTGCTCTGCTGTCTCTGGAAAAATTGAATTTTCTAAAAAAATTGGTGATAATGTTACATCAGCTCCCATATCTAGCGATGGCTCTTTATACGTTCTAACAGAAAATTCTAAAATACTGGGATTCAATTAATTTTATTAATTATTGAACTTTAGAAGATATAAATGATAATTGTTTATCAGCAAAATCTTTATTATTTATATCAACAGGTTTAATAGGATAATCGCCAGTAAAACAATGATCTGTAAATTGAGGATATAAGGAATTCCTTTTTTTACAACCCATTGATTTATACAAACCTTCAATAGATAAAAATTTAAGAGTTTTAGCACCTATAAATTTTCTCATAGATTCTAAACTATGTTTAGAGGCCAATAGTTCTTTTTTATTTGGTGTATCAACACCATAATAATCTGGATATTTAATTGGAGGAGATGAAATTCTTAAATGGACTTGGGAAGCACCTGCTTCATAGAGCATTTTTATAATTTTTACTGAAGTTGTTCCTCTTACTAAAGAATCGTCAATTAAAATTATAGATTTATTTTTTATTAAAGATTTATTTATGCCATGTTTTAGTTTGACCCCAAAACTTCTAATTTGCTGAGTAGGCTCGATAAATGTTCTGCCGACATAATGATTTCGTATAATTCCAAGTTCAACACTTTTTTTCACTTCCTCGGCATATCCTATAGCTGATGGAACTCCCGAGTCAGGAACTGGCACTACCAGATCTGCGTTAATATGAGATTCTTTTGCTAGTTCAGATCCTAATCGTTTTCTATACTCATAAACACTAACATTTTTTATAATACTGTCAGGTCTCGAAAAATATATATATTCAAAAATACAAGGTCTTTCTTTGAGTTTGGGGAAGGGTTTCAAGCTTTCAATTCCATTTTTTGTTATTATAATAATTTCTCCATTTTCGACTTCTCTAATAAATTTAGCTCCGATAATATCAAGCGCGCAGGTTTCTGATGTTAAAACATACGAATTATTCAGCTTACCTATGACTAACGGGCGTATTCCAAACGGATCTCTAACCCCTATTAATTTTTCGTCAGTTAAAATTGTTAAAGCATAACCACCTTGAATTTTAAATAAAGCATCAATTATTTTATCAACAATTTTAGATCTATTGGATTTTGCAATTAATTGTACTATCGTTTCCGTATCAGAAGTAGTTTGAAATATAGAACCATTCTTTACTAATTGTTTTCTTAGAGTTTTAGCATTACACAAATTACCATTATGAGCTATTGCTATTCCACCATAAGAAAGATCAGCAAAAAAAGGTTGGATATTTTTGATTAAATTATTACCACTCGTCGAATATCGATTATGTCCAATAGCAAAATTTCCAGGTAAATTTTCTAATACTTTTCCTTTTGTAAAATTATCACCAACTAAACCAAGTCTTCTTTCTGAATAAAAATTTTTTCCGTCAAAAGTTACTATACCACATCCTTCCTGACCTCTATGTTGTAGAGCATGTAATCCTAAAGTAGTTAATGCAGCAGCGTCTTTTGAGTTAAAAATCCCAAAAACTCCACACTCTTCTTTTAATCTGTCCATTTAAATTTTTTCTAATTTTTCTTCAGTCTGGTCGTAGTAATCTTTACTGTTTGGAAATTCATCAACCAAAAACTCACTACCTTTATATATTATTTTGAAAGAATAAGTACTTTCGGTTTCAATTGGCCAGTTCTTATGTGGATAAAACCAATTAAGTAATGTAAAAACACATATACAAATTACATAACCTTTAAAAATTCCAAATAATAGACCAAAAATTTTGTCTACAGAACCTAGTCCGGTATATGTAACAGCTTTACTGATAGCTTTTCCTATATTTATTATTACAAATAGTGAAAGAATGTAAACAAAAATTCCTAAACCTACATCAGCAACAAATTTCGATTCTATGAAATCCCCCACCCAAGGATTTAATTTTGGCACCAATACGATGGTTATTATTAATGCTAGCAACCATTTAGAAAAAGACAATAAGCTCATCATAAATCCCTTTGCAGCAGATTGCGCCATTGAATATGTAGTAATTAAAAAAACAATAAGATCAAATGCGGAAATACTATTTTGTATAGTTTCTATTATATCAAGCATTACCAAAAGGTTTTACTACCAAAATAAGTTTTGGCAAGAGCGTTAGAACTGAAATCATCGCCAGAAGCATTGCTATTCCAGTAAAAACACCAAAGTAAATTGTTGGTATAAAATTTGAAAGCACAAGAATAGAAAAACCAAAAACGATTGTTATTGAAGTATTTAAAATAGCAACGCCAACAGTATCGTGGCATATTTCAAGAGTTTTGTTGTAGTTTTTAATTTTTTTAAACTCCTCCTTAAATCTGTAGATATAATGTATGCTGTTATCGACTGCTATACCTATTGTTATGGCAGCAATAGTAATTGTCATCATATCCAAAGGTATCCCTAACAAGCCAATAATTCCTAGAATTAAAAAAGCGGCCATAAAATTTGGAACCACTCCTATTAAAGACAAAGTTATATTTCTAAATAAAATTAAAAACATCAATGTTATACCGGCCATTACTACACCGAGAGTTAATATTTGCGATTTAAATAAACTTTGCAACAAATTGTTGAAAAGAATTAGAACTCCAGCCAATTTAAATTCCTCTTTGTTTAATCCTAGTTTGTTTTCTAAATCATAATTAATTTTTTTAATTAACTCATTTCTTCTTAAATCTTCTTTTGAATCTAATATTCTTAAACTAATTCTGGCTTCATCGTTTTTTATAGATATATAAGGGTCAATTATCTCCTTTTTAATTGTTTCTGGTATTTTTGTGTATAAAACACCCATCTCAAGTCCCTGTAATTTTTTGCCATCATTTAAATCTTCAGCAACTCTAACCATTGATGCAAAAGAAATCACTTTACCAACCGATTCTAATCCATCCAAATAATCATGAACTTTAGTAATTCTATCTATTTTGTTTCTAGTAAACCAATATTTAGAATTATCTGACTCCTCGTCATCCCAACTTTCAAACTCATCATCATTATTTTCCTCTTTTTCTTGTGATGGAAATTTAACTATTACATCAAGCGGGGTAGTCCCTCCAAGCTTATCATCAATTAATTTCATACCTTTATAAATTTCAGTTTCTTTATCAAAATAATTTATAAAACTATTTTCCACTTCAAGTTTTGTAATACCAAAAACACTTATAATAATAATAAAAAAAGCTGATACAAAAATAGTTTTAGTATTTTGTTGCGCTACTTTACTTAAAAAGGATGTAACTTTAGATTTTCTCTCATCCCTGTAATTTTTATTTTCCTTGCTTAAAATATTTAATACAGCCGGAAGCAAGGAAAAAGTAATTGATAAAGAAACTAGTAAACCGACAGTCATCATCCAACCAAAATCTATAATAGGTTTAATATCACTAAATATTAGTGATAAAAAAGCGCATATAGTAGTTAAGACAGTATAAAGTATTGGCCAAAACATTTTACCTGCAGTCCATAAAATAGCGTCACTATTTAAAATATTTGGATTTTCTTTTTTAAATTGCAAATATCTAACACTCATATGTATATTCATAGCCATTGTTAAAATTAACATAAGGGCTATGAAGTTAGATGATATGACTGTAACTTTCCAACCTACTAAACCTAAAAAACCAACCATAATTAAAACTGAAAAAAAACAACTTAAAAGAGGAATAAATACCCATAATAAATTTCTAAAAACAAACCAAAGAGTACAAACAATAAAAATAAATACACCAGCTCCAAATACTATTATGTCATTTTTTATATAGGTCATCATATCGTCGGCAATCATTGGAATCCCACCGAGATAAATTTCTGCATTTTCTTTATACTTTTCTATAATTGTTCTAATTTCATTTATATTTTTATGATTTTTTTCATTATATAGCTTTTTATATTGATCATATTTTTTTAAAAATTTTCTATATTCTTTTTTATCTTCAGTGGTAAAGTTGCTTTTATCTTTTTTATCTAAATAATAATTTTTTTTTTTTATAAGTTCCGATAATTTCTTGTCAGGTTTTATATAAACTAGTATTCCACTTGTTTTTCCATCATTGCTTATTACAAATTCTTTATAAATAGGGCTATTAATAATTTCATCAAAACCTCTTTTTTTGTCCACATTTTCACTTGATAAGGTTTTAAAATTTTTAATTCTTTCGGCTAAAGGATCATCGTTGTTTTTTAATAAAGGAACATCAAGAATAGTTATGACATTGTTTGTCCAATTTAAACCTTTAAGTTCATTTTTAAGATTGGTAAGATTTTCAATCGTGTCAGTTGATAGCAAGTCATCTTTGGGGCTGTACGTGAGTACTAAAAAATCCTTTGAACCATATTTAGCATTTACCTCTCTTAAGTACTTTAGGTCTGGATCATTTTCTAAGAGAAGAGTATCAGACGAAGCATCAAGTTGAAAGTTTTTTGAAAAGTATCCAAAAATTAATAATAAAGAAATTAAAATTAATAAAGTTAATTTAGGTCTTTCAATTATTGAATTTTTATATATTTTTTTGAACATTAAATTTATAAGACTAATTATTTTCTAAGTCTTTAAATCTAGTATACATAGCCTCAAATTCAACTTTAACATTTCCAGTAGGGCCATGTCTTTGCTTACCAATCATTATTTCAGCCAGACTTGATATTTCGTCCATCTTTTGCTGCCATTCAGAATGTTCAATAGAGTTAATTGTAGGCTCTTTTCTTTCCAAATAATACGCTTCTCTATAAACAAACATAACTACATCCGCATCTTGTTCAATTGAACCTGACTCCCTTAAGTCAGCTAGCTGAGGTTTTTTATCATCTCTTTGTTCGACTGCTCGTGATAATTGAGATAATGCAAGTACAGGCACATCAAGTTCTTTTGCTAAAGCTTTTAATCCTTGAGTAATTTCTGAAATTTCTTGAACTCTTCCTTCGTATTTACTTTTATCAGCTCTCATTAATTGAATATAATCTACGACTATTAAATCCAATCCATGTAGCCTTTTTATTCTTCGAGATCTATTGCTTATAGCAGAGATAGTTATGGCTGGCGTTTCGTCTATATAAAGAGGTAAGTCAAATATATTTTTAGAAGTTTCAATAAATTTTTCAAATTCTTTTTCTGAAACTTTACCTCTTCTTATATCATTAGATCTTATTCTTGATTGTTCAGCTAATATTCTTGTTGAAAGCTGCTCAGATGACATTTCTAAAGAAAAAAAGGCTACAGTTGATTTCAAACCTTTTTTTTCTATATTTTTAGCAGCATTAAAAGCTATGTTGGTAGCTAAAGCAGTTTTTCCCATCGAAGGTCTTCCTGCAATAATAATTAAATCTTGTTTATGCATGCCCCCAAGTCTGGCATCTAGTTCAGTTAATCCAGTAGGCACGCCCACCAAACCCTCCTCGTTTTGATATGCGCTTCTGGCCATTTCAATTGTTTGTTCCAAGGCATTTCTGAATTTTAAAAATGATTTATGAAAATGTCCTCTTTCAGCCAAATCAAATAAAGATTTTTCAGTATTTTGAATTATTTCTTCTCCGGAGTTGTTTAGTTGATCATTGCTAGAAACCTCATTTAAAACAGATTCTGATATTTTAATTAATTCTCTTCTTAAATGCATTTCATGAACTATATTAGCATAATCAATCGCTTGCTTGGTTGAAGCAGAAAATTTAGTAATTTTTATTAAGTATTCCTGTCCTCCCAGTTCTTTAAGACCTTCCTCATTATCAAAATAATTTTTTAATGTAATTGGGTTAGCTAACAATCCCTTAGAAATAAGCTTTTCGATTATTTCATAAATTTTTATATGTATAGGATCATAAAATTTTTGTGAATCAACTATTTCATTAATTTCGTCATAGATATCATTAGAAATCAAAATGGAACCTATGAGGGCTTGTTCAGCTTCAATGTTACAAGGCATTTGCCGTTGTGAGTTTTGAATAACTTTAAGAGATTGTGTTGACATGTTGCTAATTAGTTTTTTGATTAAATACTATATTAATATTCAAAAAAACATAAAAGTTATGCACGGAATAAATTTTTCTGTGGAAAAAAAATAGATAGGTTTAAGCTTTATCTTCTTCTTTTACAACTTTAATACGAATTTTTGCTTGAATTTCCGCATGCAAATTAATTGTGGCTTCGTAAGAACCAATTTTTTTTATTTCCTTAGATAAATCAATTTGAGATGGTTTAATTTCAATTTTACTAAATTCTTTAATAGCTTTAGTCAATTCTAATGGTTTAATAGATCCATATAGTTCTTCGTTATCTTTTGCTCTTTTAGTAAAATTATATAAGGTATTATTAATAGCATCGTATAGTTTTTTAGCTTCTCTTTTTAATTCAAGATTTTTTTCATTAAGTTCTGCTTTTTTTTTATTTACTAAATTTATATTTTCTTTTGAAGCTCTTAGAGCTTTACCGTATTTAATTAAAAGGTTACGTCCGTAACCTCTTTTTACATCAACCACATCACCAATTTTTCCAAGGTTTTTTATATTTTCTAATAGTATTACATTCATAAAAATTATTATAACAAAGCTAACAATCTTGCTCTTTTTATTGCTCTTGCTAATTCTTTTTGTTTTTTTTGAGATACAGACGTTACTCTTGAAGGTAAAATTCGAGAACTTTCAGAAACATATTTTTTTAATAGTTTAATATTTTTATAATCAATTGTGGGCGCTTCTTTTCCTGATAAAGGACAAGGTTTAAAAAATTTTGTACCCGGTTTTTGAAACAGGCTTAATTTTGAAAAATTTGAAGTTTTTCTTTTACCGCTATTTCTTTTGCTTTTTTTCATTCTTCTCTATATTTTTTGTAAAATCCTTTTTTTCAAAATAATTAGTTTTAAGATCATGTTTTTTAACTCTTACTGTCAAATATCTTATTAAAGATTCGTCTATATTCTCATTTTTTTCTAATTCATCTACAGTTTTTCCTATACCTTCAAATTTTATATGAAAGTAAAAACCTTTTTTACTATTTCTAATTTTATGAGACAGAGTTCTTAATCCCCATTCTTCTATTTTGAGAACTTTTCCAGAGTTTTTGGATATTATGCCTTCATATTTTTCTACCAGTTTTTTGTTAAGACTTTCTGGAGAATCTTCTTTAGTAATCAAAGTATGTTCGTAACAGTTCATTTACGTTTTTCCTTGGTTAATTCAAAAACTTCGAATAATCCACCTTTTTTTTGGCAGAGGTGGGAGTTTTATACTATTAAAGTTTTCAATATACAACCATTAAAATTCTACTATATTATAATATTTTTATTATCATATGCGTGCATTTTTATTTCCAGGGCAAGGTTCACAGTATGTAGGAATGGGATCAGATTTTATTAATAAATTTGATACAGCAAAATCCGTTTTTCAAAAAGTTGATGAAACTTTAGGATATTCATTATCAAAATTAATCCTTGAGGGACCCGAAGAGAAATTGAGACTTACTCAAAATACCCAACCTGCGATAATGGCTGTTGGAGTTTCTATTTTTAATATTTTAAAAGAAAATAAAAATTACGACCTAAAAAAAATAAAATTTTTTGCCGGCCATTCTTTAGGTGAATATACTGCTTTAGTATGTGCTGGATCTATAACTTTAGAAAGAGCCACATACTTATTGCATGAAAGAGGAAAAGCAATGCAGCAAGCCGTGCCAGAAGGAATAGGTACAATGATGGCAGTATTAGGTATGAAAATTTCTGAACTTGAAAATGAAATTAATAACTTGCCAAAAACTCAAAATGATGTGTGTGAAATAGCAAATGATAATAGCGACAACCAAGTTGTTGTTAGCGGAACGAAAAATATTATTGAAAAACTTAATACAAATTTGAAAAATTTAAAAAAAAAAGGTATAGTTTTACCAGTAAGTGCTCCTTTTCACTGTTCCTTAATGTCAAAAGCATCAAAAACTATGGAAGAAAAAATACAAAAAACCAATTTTCTAAAACCCAATCCTAAAGTTATTAGCAATGTAACAGCTGAAGAAGTAGAAGATATTGATAAAATAAAGTCTTTGTTAATTAAACAAATTACGTCTAGAGTCAGATGGAGAGAAAGTGTAAATTATATGATTGACCAAGGTGTTACAGATTTTATAGAAATTGGCCCTGGAAAAATCCTTTCAGGTTTAGTAAAAAAAATAAACAATAATGTTAAAATTATAAATATTAACTCTTTAGAAGATATTCAAAAATGATTAGTTTTAAAAATAAAAATATTTTAGTAACAGGAGCAAGTGGGGGAATTGGAAACGAACTTGTAAAAAAATTTATTTCTCTTGGTGGAAATGTTTTAGGAACTGGCACCAAAGCAGAAAAATTAGATTTATTAAAAAAAAATTATCCTACTGTTAAAGTTAAAAAGTTTGATATGTCAGATCATTCGAGAATCGAAGAATTTATTGAAAACGTTAGCTTAGAATTAGGCGGCCTTGACATTTTAATTAACAACGCTGGTACTAATGTTGACAATTTGTCTTTACGAATGAAAGATGAAGAATGGAAAAAAGTAATTGACATAAATTTAACTTCAACTTTTTTATTAGCAAAACATTCTATTAAAAAAATGCTTAAAAATAAATTTGGAAGAGTTGTAAACATCACATCCGTTGTTGGTCATACTGGAAATTTAGGACAATCAAATTATGCCGCATCTAAAGCAGGTATAATTGGGATGTCGAAAAGTCTTGCAATTGAATACGCAAAGAAAAATATAACTATAAATTGTATTTCACCAGGTTTTATCGTCTCGGATATGACTATGAATATTGCCGAGAAGGTCAAATTGTATCTAACATCACGTATTCCTATGGGTAAATTGGGCACAGGGGAGGACGTAGCAAATTGTGCGGCTTTTTTGTCTTCTGAACAGGCATCATATATAACAGGGGAAACTATGCATGTTAATGGCGGTATGTATATGTCTTGACAAAATTTGGCAATAATTTATTAAAAAGTAATAATATAAAAATAGGAATTTCAAATGAGTAAAGATGTTTCAGAAAAAGTAAAAAAGATGGTAGCGGATCATTTAGGGGTTGAAGAATCAAAGGTAACAGACGAGGCTAATTTTATTGACGATCTTGGTGCAGACAGTTTAGACACTGTTGAGCTTGTAATGGCCTTTGAAGAAGAATTTGGTTCAGAAATTTCTGATAGTGAAGCAGAAAAAATTCTTACAGTTGGTGACGCTATTAAATTTATTGAAAGTAAGTCAGCTTAATAAAAATTTTTAGAAGTTTACAAGCCTCCGCCTACAAATTTTAATATGTCCAAAAAAAAAAATGGCATGATGTTTGTTTTATCTTCACCGTCAGGTGTAGGAAAAACTACTTTAACAAAAAAAATTGCCAAAAATAATTCTAATTTTATAATTTCAATTTCACACACAACAAGAAAACCCAGATTAAACGAAATTGATGGAAAAGATTATTACTTTGTAAGTAAAGATAAATTTGATTCTTTAGTAAAAAATAAAAGTTTTTTTGAGCATGCAAAGATTTTTGATAACCTATATGGAACTCTTAAAGATCCAGTTTTAAATCATTTATCACAAGGAAAAGATGTATTGTTCGACATTGATTGGCAAGGCACACAACAATTAAAAAAAATAAAAAATTTATCTTTAATAACTTTTTTTATACTTCCCCCAAACATTCAAACTTTAAAAGAAAGATTGCTTAACCGTCATCAAGGTCAGGAAAGTTTAATTAAAAAACGTATGAATAAATTCAATGAAGAAATGTCCCATTGGAAAGAATATAACTATGTTGTTATAAATAATAATTTAGAATTATGTTACAATGAAATATTAAACATAATGGAGTCTGAAAAAAATGGAAAAAGTCAAAATATAAATTTAAAAATAATAGAAAAAAAAGTGCAAGAGTTAGTAAATTAATTTTTCATATTCTGTTACAATCTTATAATACATATTATGATTTAGTTCTTCCGGTCTAAGCTTTAAATTTAAATTAAGTTTTTTTGCTACTTCGCTGTTTTTACCAAAAAGTTTAATAAAATTTTTATTAATCATTTTTCTTCTATTAGAAAATAATATTCTAGTAACGTTTTCCAAATTATTAGAATTTTTAAAAAAAAATTCACTTTCCCTTGGCTTAAATGTCAAAACCGAGGAGTTAACATCAGGTTTTGGATAGAAACAATTTTTAGATACATCAAAATGTTTTTTTATTTCCAGTCGCCAATTACAAAGAACAGACAATCTTCCAAATTCTTTAGACTTATGTTTCGCGATTATCCTATCAGCAACTTCTTTTTGAAACATAAGTATTAAAAGATTAAACCAAGGAGGCCACTTTTTTATTAAAACAAGTGATGTTAAAATTTTAGTTGCGATATTATAAGGAAGATTTCCAAAAACTATTATGTTTTTATCAAGTTTATTATTAGTAATAAAATTAAAAATATCATCATTTATTACTTTTACATTATCAAAAAATTTTAATTTTTTTTTTAATATTAATGATAAAGCTTTATCTTTTTCTATCGCTAGTATTTTTTTTGGATATTTTTTAGCAAGTTGAGTTGTAAGACTACCATATCCAGCACCAATCTCTAATATAGTTTTATTTTCTTCAATATTACCTAAATTAATAATTTTTTTAATTATGTTTTTATCAATTAAAAAATTTTGACCTAAACTCTTTTTTGGTTTTTTTTCAATAAACATTCAATAATTTAATTATTAAAAAATTTAATAGATTCAATTAAACTAGCAGGATTAGCTTTTCCTTTTCCAATTATATTTTTTGCTACACCATGATCAGGCGATATTCTAGTATAGGGCAAACCCAATGTAATATTTATAGCTGAGTATTTAAATAAAGTCTTGAACGGTGTAAGAACTTGATCATGATACATACCCAAAATTACATCGAACTTCTGCTCATTGAATGCTAAAAAACTTGTGTCGGGGGAAACTGGTCCGACCACTTTAAAACCCATACTTTTTGCTTTTTTTACAGCAGGGTAAATTATTCTTTTTTCTTCTGAGTTTAATTCTGGAGAATAGTTGTGTGGGTTTAAGCCCAATACAGCAATTTTAGGCTTTTTTCTTAATTTTTTTTTATAAAAATTATTAATAATTTTTATATTTTTATAAATTTTAAATTTATCTATTTTTTTTGCAACTTTTTTCAAAGGTATATGTGTAGTTAGTGGTGAAACGGATAATTTTTTATTATAAATCAACATTACTTCATTTCCTTTAACCCCAGAATTTTTTGAAAGAAATTCAGTAATGCCTTCATATTTTTTTTTTAGCAAATGCTCTTTAGAAACTGGACAATTTATAAAACCTATGATTTTTTTATTTTTAATTAATTTAAAAGCGACATGAAAGCATTTAAATATATAAGAGTTTGACTTTGTAGAGATTTCTTGAAATGGTTTTTTTTGTCTATAACTGACGTTATATACTAATAATTCATTTTTATTTATATTTTTTAATTTAAAATTACTATTAATTTCTTTCATTTTAATTTGATAATTTAATTTTTTTTTTTGCATATTTAATAAATGATAGCTTCCAATTACTATTATAGGTTTATGCTTAAAACTTTTTTTTAGCATCCAGCTTTTAAAAATAATTTCAGAAGCTATACTATTAGGCTCACCAGCGATTATTGCTAAAGGTTTATTCATTGTAATAATTAATAGTAGTTGATCTTCTTAAATTTTCATAATGAGATAAAGAGTGCATTCTTAAAATTTTTGTTTTTTCAGAATTTACAATTTTATTTTTTACTTCTTCCAGATCTTCTATTTTTTCAACTTTTCTTTTATCTCTAACTTTAAAAAATAATATACCTTCTGGTAATAAAATTGGATCAGATATTTCTCCTAATTTGGTATTAATTATTTTATTTTTAAAATTATCTGCAATTTCAGTTTCATTGATCCATCCCAAATCGCCCCCCGTCCTAGATGTTTCTGTTAAGCTCAAATCTATAGCCACTTGTTCAAATCCTTCATTTGCAATTCTTTTTGTTATCTCATCAATTTTTGAGTTTAAATTAATTTTTTCAACTTTTTCCACTATAATTTCTGATACCAAATATTCATATATTTCTTTTGATTGATATAATTTTAATTGATCATTTATGTCATCAAAATTGATAGATAGTCTATCACTATAAATGTTAAATATTAAACTATTCCACAAAAGTTCAATTTTAACATTTTCGACAACATCTTCAAAATTAATTTCATTAGCTATAAAAATACTTTTGAAAGTTTCAATATCAAGATTTAAAGAATTAGAATATTTTAATATTTCTTTATTAAGATCATCCGGATTAAATGTAAGCGATTTGTGTTTTTCTACTTCTATCAATTTTATATTTCTGTTAATTAAAGATTGAATGGCATTATTTTGAATTGTTTCCCTTTTTTCTTCTTCAAAACTTTGACCTTTTAATATAAGCATTGTTTTAACTTCTTGAACAATATCTGAATTTGTAATTGCTTTATTTCCTACCGTTGCAAACAAGGCATCTTTTATTTCAGCACTACTTTTTGATATAAGCAGTAATAAAATAAAAAAAACAGAAACTATGTTATTTGTTTTAATCACTGGCTTATAAGAGGTGTTCTTACTCCAGTGAAAGGCACAAGTTTAATTGTAAACATTAAAGTATCTTTTTTATCTACGTCGTTATCTTCATAAAACTCTCTTCTATAGACAAGACCAGCAGTTAAACAGTCATTTATATATTGATAACTAATATTATATAACTCAGTACTATTTGTTTTAAAGTTTTTCTTTGTCTCAAATTTAAATTTGTTATTTTCATTTAAACTTAAAGCGATTCCTGAATTGATATAATTTTCAGTTCCAATATGGTTTCTTTCTTCTAAATAATCTAAATTAAAATCAACTTTACCAAAATTCATAGTGGTTGAAATTTCATTATAATTTAGATCATTATAATTATGATCTAGGGAAAATTTGTAATTAATTTTACTTTTTTCGGTAAAATTATAGTTTAATTCACCCACTAAATCAGAAGTTTTCTGATCTAATGAACTTTGTGATGGAATATCCTTGTTTTCTTCGAGATTAAAAACTTGCCCAAGTGATAGTGATAATTTTTCTTTTGTGCTTTTTCCTTGGACTTTTTTACTTGTTTTAAAGTCAAAACCTACAATAGCGCTTAAACCATCTTCTATTACAGAAGTTTTGTTAGTTGAGAATAAATTTGAGTATTTTAACAAAACACCATCCGAGCTTAAGTTCCTCATATGGCCAGGAGCATACCTGATCATAAAATTTGGCGAAAAAATTTTGGAGTAAACAGAATTTTCTTTTTTCATAGGCAAAGAACTTTTAAATGTAAGCACGCTACTAATTTCGCTTACATCATATCCGTTTTTATAGTTTTCAGTTCGTTTAGCATTATAATTTGTATTTTTAATCATTCCTTTTAAAGTGTTTACAAAACCATTTCTGGTCACATAGCTTGCGGGACTCCAAACTATATCGTTAGTAATTGATGTTAAGTGTTTATTTACTTTATAATTTTTATATAAAGCATTAGATTTAAAATCTATAATTCCAAAATTTTCTGTGAAAAAAGATTTTCCAAAAAGAATATTAGGCAGTATGTATTCATATCTAGAATTTGTACTATCTCTTAGATTTTCATAAACAGTTGCTGAAATATTTAAATAAGTATTATCTTTGCTAAATTTATAATCAATTTGGTTTTGTAGATCAGTATTTTCTGAGTCTACCAGATTAGTATTAATATCATGAATTCTAAAATAAGTGTCATTAGAAGTTTTTTGTATTTTTAAAGACAAATCACTTGTGTAGTTTTTATTTTCTGCAAAATTAAGATTTAATTCAGCAAATAAATGGTTTCTAGAACCATCTGTTTTTGTTGATGATGTATTTTTATATCCTTGGTTAAAACTTGTATCTAATATTAAAAATCCATTTCTAAACGCTTGTCTGTATTCATTTAGAAATAACATATTTTCATTTGAATAATATTTAGGTGTAAAAGTTAAATCTTTACTATTGTTTATAGCCCAGTAATAAGGCAGAGCAAAACCTGTTCCTATAGAACTTGAATCAGTAAAAAATGGAGTGAGAAAACCCGATTGTCTTTTTACAGTAGGATCTGGGTGAAAAAATTTCGGAAAATAAAATATAGGTACATCATAAACTTTGAGAATAGCACTATCATAATATATAGTCTTTTTAATTTTATCATGTTCTATCTTTTTTGCTTGTAAAGACCAAGGCGGGCATCGACCATCTCTTATTTTACATACTGTAAAAACTCCTTTTGAAAAAGAGGAGCTATTATTAGTAACTATAATATCATTAGCGAAAAACCTTGGATCGTTTTCGTCTTTCACGCCAAAATTTTTTTCGTCAAGCAATACACTTACATCCGAACCAACCATTTCCTTTTTTTTGGTATCTACATGCAGCTCTTTGAAAAAATATTCGTTTTTATTAATATCGATTATTTTAATTTTTCCCACTGATGAGAAAAGATTTTTTTTAATTTGATATTGAAACATTTCTACTGAAACAAAATTTCCATCAGAATCTACAAAGGATGCTTCATTATCTGAACTAACAATTTTTTCTTTATTATTATATAAAATTTTATTTGTTTTTAATTTATACCCTTCTTTTAATATTAACTCTGAATTTTTATAAGAAATTATAATATCATCAATTTTATTATATGAAATTTTATCGGATTTTAATATATTTCCCTCTTTATCTATAACTTCTGCTGAACCTTCAGCTAAGAGATACTCTTTTTTTTTTTCATAAATAACTTTTTCTGCAGTTATAATTTTTCCGTCCGAGTCTTCGACTTTTACATCGCCTTTTCCAATGACTATTTCATTGCTTTTATCGATAGAAACTTCTTTTGCTATTATATTAAATTCATCGGCAAAAGAATTGATATTTAAGTTTAAAAAAATAAAAAATAATATTATTGATATTAATGATTTATTTTTGATTAGCATGAATCACTCCTACAGCGCCAAAAACAAAAATGATTAAAATGGGCATCCAAACCGAAACTTCTACTGGTAATTTATCAGTTTTTCCTAAAGCAGCTGAAAAATCATTAAAATAAAATATTAAAACGCTGGTTATTATGGAAATAAAAATATAGCTCCAATCACTTTCTTTTATGCTGATTCCTAATGTAAATACCCCAGCTAATAAAACCATACTCACAAGAAAGAGGGGAAAAGCAAAAGATCTTTGCAATCTAGCTCTCATTTCATTTGTAGAATATCCCCTGTCTTTTAATAATTTAATTTCATCTTTTAGGCTCCAGAAAGAAACAGTATCTAGATTTGAGTATAAGCTCTTTATTTTTTTGACATCAAAATTACTTTGATAAATAAGATTATTGATGTTTTTGTAAAGGTATTTTCCATTTTTATCAATTACTGTAGCATTTTCTAGATTCCAGTTCGTTGAGCTAATATCAGCTGATCTTGCTTCAATTCTTTCTAAAAAATTGTTTTCACTATCAAATTTATAAATAGAAACTTCTTTTAAATTATTATTATCTAAATTTTTTGATCTAATTAAATAGTTTTTACCAAAATTATTTTCTTTTATCCATATTCCGTTTACAGTTAGTGCAGCTAAATATTTTTGTTCTTTTTTATACGAACCTTTAATAGTTTCATATTTTTTTACTAAAGTAGATGTGAGCGGATTAATTATAGCAACAAAAACTAAACCCAATATTATTGCAACAAAACAAGGAACAATAATTACAGAAAAGTTTGACATTCCTGAGATTTTCATTCCAATAATTTCATCACTTTTTTTAATTTTTCTAAAAAACCAAATTCCAGTTAAAAAAACTACAAAAGGAAACATATTATAAAGAAGACTAGGCACAAAAAGAACAGATAAAAAAATTGGCACTTTGATACCTACATCAAAATCTTTAAAAAAATTTATTTCTTCAAACAAATTAATAATGAAACCTAAACCAAAAAAAGATAAACTCATAATAAATACAATTTTTAAGAATTCATGCGTTAAGTATTTGTTTATAATTAATGATCTAATCATTTTTTTTAACCTAAATTTTCATATTTAAATGTTCTTATTAAGAAAAGATAAACCATTGGAATTAAAATGAATGGTATTAAATAATAGAAAGCAGTATGATTCCATGAAACACCCGAATACCTAACTGAAATTTCAGAAGCTATTAACAAAGAGAAACCTATAAAACCAATAAAAAAATGATAATAATTTGAAAATTTACTTTCTCTACTTCTGGCAGATCTCAGTACAAAACATGAAATCAAAGCAATTAAAGGAATGAAAATTGGCATTCCAAATCTCCGATTAATTTCTGCTTTAGTATCTCTAAGATTCTTTTCATGTCTACTGCAGTTATGTAAATGTTTGTTTTTATTTTGCATACATTTAATAATTTCTAAAGTAGACGTTTCTTGTATTTTTGGTTCAGATATAGTTTTTGTAGAAAGTCCAGATAAATTAATTACAGTTTTTTCAAATTTAATAACATTAACTTCTTTACCTCTTTCTAATTTTTGAATGTTGCCATTTGTTAAAACTAAACTTTTTTCATCTTTTGTTACATAGCCAGTTTTAGCAAAAATCGTAGCAGAAACATCAGAAATTTTAGTAAGTATTCTACCTTCATCTCTTATAAAAATATTTTCATATATTCCATTTTTATTTTTTTTATCAACAAAAACTGTTAAACCATCAACGGTATCGTTGAATTTTTTTTCTTTTAATAAAGAAGGGACAAATTGCAATTCAGAATTTTTTAATAAATTTCTAGAAACATTTAAAGTTTCAGGATTTATAATGCTCGCCATTAAATGTTGTAAAAGCATTATTAAAAGCGATATACGAAATATTAAATTTACTATATGCATTTTGTTTAATCCAGAAGTCCATAAAAGTATAAGCTCATTATCTTTTTCCATTTTTAATATTGTTAAAATTGCAGCCACGAGAAACGTGAAGGGAATTAACTTGGTTAAAACTTTTGGTATAGTTAAGATTGAATAAAAAAGGTAAATTTTAAATGCGTGCCCATCATCAATCACTAAGTCTAGAAAATTTACTGCCTGAATAGTCCAAATTATTGACGCAAATGCAAAAAGTATTACAATAAAGTAGTGTATAAATTCGTTAAAAAAATATTTGTAAATTCTATTTTCCATTGCAACTAATTGTTATATATAGTTAATAAAACAACTTTGAATAGAATTCAATTTATACGTTACAGGAGAGTTAAATGTTAAGTTTTTCGCCAAGTTTAAGTCCAAATAGTAATGCTTTTGCATTATTTATAACTGAAAAGTATAGATACAAGGATCCAAAGGGCATTTTACCAAAAGACGCAAAAAGTAAAATTGATTCTTTTATTAAATCATTGCAATTGAAAAACATTAAACAAGAAATAAACGCTTTAGACATTTCTGAAAAAAAAAAATGTTTTATAATCAAAATAAAAAATAAATATGAAAATTATTATTTTGAAGAAGTCGGGGCGTCTTTTTATAATTTTATTAAAAATTATAAAACTATAAATTCAGTTGATATATACGCTGATAGTTTATTTGAAAATAGTGAAAAATTATCAAAGATTTTTTCTGAATTTATTTTCGGATTTAATCTTAAAAGTTATACTTTTAATAAATATAAAACTTTAAATAAAGAAAATATTAACAAGAAAATAATTTATAAAATTATAACATCTGATAAAAAAAAAATAGAAAATAATTACAAATATTATAATGCTATAAAAGAAGGTGTTTTTTTAACTAGAGATCTAGTTTCTGAACCTCCAAATGTTTTAAATCCAAAAAATTATGTTCAAGAGATAAAAAAGTTATCGAAACTAGGAATTAAAGTAAAAGCTTATAACGAAAAGGAATTAAAAAAATTAGGATTAAATGCTTTGTTAGGAGTAGGTTTAGGCAGCGCTAATGAAACATATTTAGTAACTCTTGAATGGAATGGAAATAAAAATTCAAAACAAAAGCCCTTCGCTTTTGTAGGTAAAGGAGTTTGTTTTGATACTGGAGGAATTTCATTAAAGCCAGCAAGATTTATGGAAGAAATGAAATATGATATGGCTGGATCTGCTGTTGTAGTAGGTTTATTAAAATCATTGGCATTAAGAAAAGCAAAAATAAATGCCGTTGGAGTTGTAGGATTAGTAGAAAATATGCCTGGCAGCAAAGCCCAAAGACCAGGAGATATCGTAAAATCATTTTCAGGAAAAACTATTGAAGTTCTTAATACTGATGCAGAAGGGAGACTTGTCCTAGCTGATGCATTAAGTTTTACTGAAAAAAAATATAAACCTAAATTTATAATTGACCTTGCTACATTAACCGGTGCCATAATAATAAGTTTAGGAGAAGAATATGCAGGATTATTTTCTAATAATGACGAATTGTCAAAAAATATTTATCAAGCTAGTTTAAATGTAAATGAAAAAGTTTGGAGGCTACCTTTACATAAAAATTACGATAAATTAATGGATTCACCCACAGCAGATGTTCAAAATATTAATTATGCTGGAGGAGCAGGATCAATAACTGCTGCGCAATTTTTGCAAAGATTTATAATTAACAAAACCCCCTGGGCGCACTTAGATATAGCAGGAATGGCATTTTCTAAAAAAGCTGCTAATTTAAATCCTGGAGGAGCGACAGGATTTGGAGTTAGATTGTTAAATAATTTAATTAAGGATTTTTACGAGTAAAATTATGTCGGAACAAACATTATCAATAATCAAACCAGATGCCGTAGAAAGAAATCTAGATAGTGAAATAAAATCTTTTTTCGAAAAAAATAATTTAAAAATATTAAAAAGCAAGAAGGTGAAAATATCTAAAGAAGAAGCTTCTGAATTTTACAAAGTGCACCAAACAAAGCCATTTTATAATGATTTGTGTAATTATTTATCATCAGGACCAATAGTAGTGATGATTTTAGAAGGAGAAAACGCTGTATCAAGAAATAGGCAGCTAATGGGAGCTACAGATCCGTTAAAAGCAGAAGAGGGGACTTTAAGAAAAAAATATGGTATTTCAATTGACAAAAATTCAGTACATGGCTCTGACAGTGTAGAGAATGGGAAAATAGAAATAGATTTTTTTTTCAAATAAGTTATTTAAATATTGAAATAATAGATTTAGGGTAAAGCTTGTGTTCTTGGATTAATATCCTTTTTTTAAGAGATTCTTCAGTTTCATTTTTGTTTATAGCTACTCTTTTTTTTAAAATAATTTTACCAGAGTCCAAATTAGAGTTAACAAAATGAACTGTACATCCAGAGTATTTTTCCTTATTTTTTAAGACTCTTTTATGCGTATTTAAACCTTTATATTTAGGTAACAAAGATGGATGAATATTAATTATTTTATGACGAAAATTTTTAATAAAATTATCGGATAAAATTTTCATAAAACCAGCCAAACATATAAATTTAATACTCTTTTTTTTAATTTCGCTTAAACAATTTCTTTCAAATATTTTCATTTTTTTTGATGAAAAAAATTTAAAGGGTATCGAATATTTTTTTGCTAAAAGCAGTCCTTTAGCCTTATTTTGATTCTAAATAATAAGTGATATCATAATAGGGAAATTATAATCTCGTGAACTTTTTATTAAAGCTTCGAGATTAGTCCCTTTTCCAGAAATAAAAACACAGGTTTTTATTTTATATCCCATAACATTTTCCCAAAAGTTTTTATTTTATTTTTTTCTTTAGTTATATAACCAATTTCATATGGCTGATATTCATTTGAAAATATTTTTTTTATATTTTTTATATTTTTTTTATTAGTAATTAAGCAAAAGCCGACACCGCAATTAAAAGTTTTAAGCATTTCTGACTCGCTAATATTATTTTTTTTAATCCAATTAAAAATTGGCTTAACTTTTATTTTAGATAAATTTATATTAATACAAAACTTTTTAGGTATAACTCTTACTAAATTATTTAAAAGTCCACCTCCGGTTATATTAGCACAACCACTTACTAAATGTTTTTTATTAATTTCATTTAGTTCTTTCACATAAATTTTTGTTGGTTTAATTAATTCCTTTTTTATTTTTTTTGGAATTTTAAGCTTTGATTTTTTTTCTAAAATATATCTAATCAGAGAGTAGCCGTTAGAATGTAAACCAGATGATGGTATAGCTAAAATAACATCATTAATTTTAATTTTATTTTTTGTTAACAAAAATTTTTTTTCAACTGCACCTACGGCAAATCCTGCAAGATCTAATTTATTTTTTTCATAAGTGCCCGGCATTTCAGCTGTTTCTCCACCAAGTAATGCACATTCAGATTCGATGCAGCCTTTTACTATTCCATCAATAATTTTTTTAGCATTGGGAAGCTTCAATTTATTAGTTGCTATATAGTCAAGAAAAAAAATGGGTTTAGCACCTTGGACAATTAAATCATTAACACACATCGCCACAAGATCTATTCCTATTGTATTATATTTTTTAAATCGATTCGAAATTTCAATTTTTGTACCAACACCGTCGGTTGAAGAAACTATTATAGGCTTTTTCATTTTAAGATGAGATAAATCAAAAACTGAACCAAAACTGCCTATATTTTTAAAAGAATTTATTTCACTATATTTTTTGTAAGTTTTTCTTGATATTTTTGATATGTATTTTACTAACTTATCAGCAGTTGCCATATTAACACCGCTTTTTTTGTAAGTATTATAAGTTTTTTTCATGAATATTTTTTTAACATTTATTTATTAATGTACAGACTAAGAGAATATATTTTTATTTTTTTAACAGCAACAGTATTTTTGTTAAATACTTTTTCAAAAAGTTTTTCTGAAGAAAATGTTTTTATTATCGATGATATCGAAGTATATGGAACAATTGATATTAATTTTTCACAAGATAAATATATTGATGAGGCTTTAAAAAAATCTTACGAGATTCTCATATCCAGAATTCTTTTATTGAGAGATGTAAATAAAGTAAAAAATATTAAAATTAAAGATCTAAAAAATTTAGTAAGAAGCTTTAAGGTTTTAGAAACAAAATATCGTAAAAATGAGTATACAGCTTCCTTCAGAATATATTATGACGAAATAAAAGTAAAAAAATTTCTAAGAGAAAAAAATATTTCTTTTTTTCAACCAAGAAAAATTTCAGTGATTTTATTTCCTATTTTTTTTATAAAAAATGAAATTAAAAGTTTAGATGAAAATTATTTTTATAAAAATTGGGAAAACGTTAAAATTGAAAACGAAATAATTAATTTTATTTTACCTTTAGAAAATTTAGATGATTTTTCAAAAATAATAGAAGCAAAAGATAAAATTGAAGAATTAAATCCAGAAGAATTAGTTAATAAATACGATGTTGAAAATTATGCTATGCTATTAATGGATTATAATAATGAAATACTAAATATTCATATTAAAACAGATTTTGAAAAAAATAAAATGAGCAAAAATTTATCTTATAATATTAAAAACATTAAAGATAAGTCTGAACTAGATAAAATTTTAAAGGATATGAAAAAACAAATCACTGACATATGGAAGGAGGCTAACCTCGTGAATCTTTTAATGCCTCTATCAATAAAAGTTAAATTTAGTCATAAAAACATTTTTGAGTTGAATCAAATTAAAAAAGATCTTTATAAATTAAGTATTATTGATGATTATTCATTAGATCAATTTGATATTAATAATTCTTTTTTTAAATTACATTATTATGGAAACCCAAAGAAACTTAGAAGTGAATTAAAAAAATTTGGTTATAAGTTGATAAACGACCAAGGATATTGGGAGATTTATTTAAATGAGTGATCAGTTAATTTTAGATTTTCCAGAAAAAAAAATTTATTTAAAAGAAGATTTTTATGTTTCGTCAAGCAATTCTGAGGTTTATAATTTTGTTTCAGGTTGGCCCAAATGGATAAAAAGAATAATTAATATATTTGGTCCTTCAGGATCAGGAAAAACTCACCTTTTATCAATTTTAAAAAAAAAAACATCCACTATAGAAATTGATGCAAAAAAATTAAGCGAAAATATTTTTTTTAAATATAAAACTAAAGAAGTTTTAATACTTGAAAATTTAAACGAAAAAATTTCTGAAAATTTATTGTTTGAATTATGGAATACCACAATCCAGGATAATAAATATTTGGTTATTACTTCTAAAAAACCTATTAGCACATTAAAGTTTAATTTAATTGATTTAAAATCAAGAATTGATAGCTGTTTATATTTAGGAATAAAACTTCCAAACGATGATCTTATTAGCGTAATTTTATCCAAAAACTTTTCTGATAGGCAAATTAAGGTAGATAAAAAACATGTGGATTACATAATAAAAAGAATTGATAGATCATATGAAAAAATATCTCATTTTATTTCAATTTTAGATAAATATTCATTAAAAAAGGGGACTCCTTTTAGCTTAAAATTAATTAAAGAAGTATTAAAAATGATATAAATTTTAGAAAGGAATCATTTTGAATAAATATAGAACACATACTTGCTCTGAAATAACTAAGAAGAATGCAAACGAAACAGTAAAACTTTCTGGTTGGATTCATAGAAAAAGGGATCACGGCAATTTACTTTTTTTTGATTTAAGAGATCATTTCGGTTTAACACAGTGCGTAATAGAGAATAGTAATAAATTCTTTAAAGTAGTAGAAAAAATTAAACCCGAATCAGTTGTTACTGTAGTTGGAAAAGTAGTTAATAGATCTTCTGATACGATTAACAAAGCACTTTTTACTGGCGAAGTCGAAGTAAACATATCTTCTTTCGAAATTATATCCGAGTCCAAAGATTTACCTATGCCAGTTTTTGGGCAACAAGATTATCCTGAAGAAACAAGATTAAAATATAGATTTTTAGATTTGAGAAGAGAAGAAATGCACGAAAATATTATATTAAGATCAAAAGTAATTTCTTTTATAAGAAATAAAATGATATCAAAAGGTTTTTTAGAATTTCAAACTCCAATATTAACTGCATCAAGTCCTGAAGGAGCAAGAGATTTTTTAGTGCCAAGCAGAATACATTCTGGAAAATTTTATGCTTTACCCCAAGCTCCGCAACAATTTAAACAAATGGTTATGATATCAGGCTTTGATAAATATTTTCAAATTGCGCCATGTTTTAGAGATGAGGATGGTAGAGCAGATAGAAGTCCGGGAGAACATTATCAATTAGATATCGAAATGTCTTTTGTTGAACAAGAAGATATTTTTAAAGAAATAGAACCTATTTTTTTTGATTTATTTAATGAATTTAAAAAAGAAAAAAAAGTTTCTAAAACTCCATTTAAAAGAATCACTTATAAAAACTCGATGTTAAAATATGGTACTGATAAACCAGATTTAAGAAATCCAATTGAAATATTTGATGTTACAGAAATTTTTAAAAGAAATGATGTAAAATTAGATATCTTTAAAAAATTAATTGAAAAAGGTGGAAAAGTTAGAGCTATACCCGCATTTAACACATCGTCCAAACCACGAAGTTTTTTTGATGGATATAATAATTGGGCTAAAGAAAAAGAAGTTGGTGGCAAAGGTTTAGGATACATAATAATTGATAAGAACAATAAAAAACTAATTGGCAAAGGGCCCATAGGAAAAGCGTTCTCAGATAATGCTATTGAAGAGTTAACAAAAATTTGTAAAGTGAGCGAGAAAGATTCTATATTTTTTTGCGCAGATAAACAAAAAGAAGCTGAGAGAATTTCTGGATTAGCACGACAAAAACTAGGCAAAGAATTAAATCTTATTGATAATAATAAATTTGAATTTTGTTGGATAACTGATTATCCAATGTATCAATATGATGAAAAAGAAAAAAAAATTGATTTTAGCCATAATCCTTTTTCAATGCCACAAGTCGACATTAAAGATTTTGATAAAAAAGATCCATTAGACATACTTGCTTATCAATACGATTTAGTTTGTAACGGTTATGAAATATCTTCTGGAGCAATAAGAAATCACTTACCAGAATTTATGTATAAGGTTTTTTCTAAGGTAGGTTATTCGAAAAATGATGTAAATTCTAAGTTTCAGGGTATGATCAAAGCCCTTTCTTACGGTGCCCCACCCCATGGAGGTATGGCGCCAGGCATTGATAGAATTGTAATGATATTAGCTGCTAAAGAAAATATTAGAGAAATTACTTTGTTTCCTATGAATCAAAACGCACAAGATTTACTTATGGGAGCTCCATCAACCGCTAATGAAAATCAATTAAAAGAGTTAAGTATTAAAGTTTTGGAAAAAAAGAAATAAACTCATTTCTTGCTTTTCAAATTAATTCTGACATTGCTTAAATCTACTAATTTATCTCGGTAATTACTTCTTACAAAACCTTTACTAGTTATATCTTTAACTAGTTTTAAGAAACTATCATGATCATCATCATTGGTGATATTAGTGTTTTGATTTTTACTAATTCTAGGCGTGTGAGCTAAGTCTTCTCTTCCTAGATAAGATATCGCTAGTTCTCTAAAAATATAATCTAATATGGAAGAAGCGCTAAGTATTCTATCATTTCCTTTAATTTCACCTGATGGTTCAAATTTAGTTTCAATAAAAGCATCTACAAATTCATCCAACGGCACTCCGTATTGAAGACCTAAAGATATTGCTATTGCAAAATTATTCATTAAAGCTTTTACCAACTCACCTTCTTTATTCATATCAATAAAGATTTCGCCTATTTTTCCATCGTCATATTCTCCTGTGTGAAGATAAATTTTATGATCACTAATGGTTACTTTTTGTATATATCCCTTTCTTCTATCAGGCATTTTTGATCTATTGTTAATTTGCTTTAATGATTTTTTTATATTATTCGAATTATTTATATCATTTAAACTATTATTATTTTCTGAAGCAATAATTTTTTCATTTACTAAAGAAGAAAGATTAGAATAATTTTCTTTAGCAGGATTAGATTGTTTAAAAGATTTGTTTTTATCGTTTAATGTTCTTGTTTTTCTGTTATTTAACTTAACATCTATAATTTCAAATTTACCATCTTTACGATTCTCAAGCTCAGAAAGTTTTTTTTCATTAAGTTCATCTAGTTCATGCACTATCTTAAATGTACATGTATAGAAAGTTTCAACAAGATATTTTGACATAGTATAAATGCTCCAAAATTTTTGTTATTTTTTGTATATTGTGATCATTAATATGATATATACTAAATATATTTTAAGTCTAACAAATTATTTACAATTTTTAATTGTGTTAATTTATAGATTAAATTAAAGTTATATTTATAAAGATTAAAAAAGTGATTAGTTTTTTCAAACAAATTTTTATTTGGTGGCATAAGCAAACATTAGGAACTTTTATTTTTACTTTATTTACTGGAAAGTTTGTTGGTCAAGACGACTCAGGCAATAAATATTATAGTAATTCAAAAGGAAAAAGATGGGTTGTTTATAAAAATAAAGTGGAATCGTCAAAGATTCCACCCGAATGGCATTTATGGATACATTTCTTGGTAAAAAATGCACCATCTAGCAAAGCAATTAATAAGTTTAGCTGGCAAAAAAAACATGAGGAAAATTTAACAGGAACATTAAAAGCTTATAAACCAGATGGATCATTAGGTTTAAATTCAAAAAAAAATATGAAAAAGTATGAAACTTGGAAATCTTAAATTTTTAATATTAAACTTAGCTATAATACTGATTTTTAGCTCAAAAGTATTTGCTGAAGATAAAATAGAAACTATCCCATTGATAAATTTAGAAAATTTATCTCCTACTTTTGAGGAAGACAAAGATGAACTGGAAAAGGTAATAGATAAAAGCGTAGTATCGAAAAAAATTTTAAACGAACCATCCGAATCAAAAAATGTTGAAAAAAATAAAGTTTATATTAATTTGACAGCCTTAGACAAGGTTACTGCTAAAACATCTTCAATACGACTAGCTGTAGGAGATAAAAAATTTTTTGGTCCCTTAGAAATAAAAGCATTAAAATGTCAAATATCTGAAGGAAAAAATACCTTAGATACAGTTGCTTATTTACAAGTTAAAGATCTTTCTTCCAAAGACAACAATCAGGTCTTTTTGTTTAATGGTTGGACTTTTGCATCTAGCCCAACATTGCAATCTATAGATCATCCTATTTATGATTTGTGGATTAATAGTTGCGAAAATATTTAATAGAAAGATTCTTTCATAAGCCAGTTTACATCAAAATCAGAGCTTATAAACTTTTTGTGATTTAATATTTTTTTGTGGAGGTCGATGGTTGTTGTTATTCCTTCAATTACGAACTCATTTAACGATCTTTGTAATCTTTGTATAGCTTCTTCTCTGTCTCTTCCTTGACATATAAGTTTACATATTAGGCTATCGTAGTAAGGAGTTATTCTGCAGCCTTGGAATATAGCACCGTCCACTCTCGTTCTAAAACCAGAAGGTTGATGACAAACACTTATAGTACCTGGGCTTGGTTGGAAATTTTTACTAGGATCTTCAGCATTTATTCTACATTCTATAACATGTCCTCTAAAACTTATGTCAGATTGCTTTAATGAGGTTTTACCTTTCGAAGCAATTTTTATTTGTTCTTTGACTATATCTATACCACCTCTAATTTCTGAAACTGGATGTTCCACTTGGATTCTCGTATTCATTTCTAAGAAAAAAAATTTTCCTTTATCATAAATAAACTCAACAGTTCCAGCGCCCTCATAATCGAGTTTACTTACCATATCTACAGTTTTGTTTAATAAATCTTGTCTTACTTTTTCTTCTAATACTGGGCTGGGAGATTCTTCAATAAGTTTTTGATGTTTTCTCTGCACGCTACAATCTCTTTCTCCCAAATGGATAGTTGTTTTTTTATCTGATAAAATTTGTACTTCAATATGTCTGGGGTTTTCAAAATATTTTTCTATATAAACGGAATCATCAGAGAAATATTTTTTTGCTTCTTGTTTAGCCATAATTAAAGCATCACCTAGTTCTTTTTCATTATTAACCAATTTCATTCCTTTTCCTCCTCCACCTGCTGCGGCTTTGATCAAAACAGGGTATCCAATATTTGAAGATATTTTTTTAGCTTCATCTAGCGTGCTGATGTTTCCTTCAGAACCTTCAATTACGGGTAGACCTAATTTTTTTGCTGTTACTTTAGCCTCAATCTTATCTCCCATTTTTTTCATAATTTCTGCACTAGGCCCAATAAATTTAATTTTACTTTTTGTAACTATTTCTGCAAAACGATAATTTTCAGATAAAAATCCATATCCTGGATGTATAGCATCTGCCCCAGTAACATTTGCTGCAGACATTATAGCAGCTATATTTAAATAACTATTTTGAGGTTTGTGAGAACCTACGCAAATACTTTCATCAGCTAATCTTACATGCATCGAAGATGCATCAACATCTGAATGAATAGCTACAGTAGGTATATTTAATTCTTTACAAGCTCTAATTATTCTAACCGCTATTTCTCCACGGTTTGCAATTAAAATTTTTTTAAACATTATTTAATTGAAATAAGAGGTTGGCCAAATTCAATAGGCTCACCATCTTTAACTAAAATTTTATCGACGGTACCATCTAAAGTTGAAGGCACATGGTTCATAGTTTTCATTGCTTCGACAATCATTATTGTTTGTCCTTTTTTTATTTTTTGTCCAACTTCTACAAATTTTTTAGCACCAGGTTCCGGAGCAAGGTAAGCCGTTCCTACTATAGGTGAGGTAACATTAGATCCGGTACTTTCAATTATTTCTCTTTTTTTTTTAACTTCACTTATTGCTATTGCTGAGGAGTTTACAGATCGAGAAACTTTTACTTTAGTTGTTCCTTCAGCGTATTCAATTTCAGTTAAATTAAATTCTTTTAAATATCCTGTTAATTCTTCTATAATTTTTTTATTTATTTTCATTTTTTAAAACTTCATTAATTGAATCTAAGGCCATAATATATCCTTTTACACCGAATCCACAAATAATTCCTTTTGCAGCCTTGCTTATTAAAGATTTTTTTCTGAATTCTTCACGGTTATAAATATTGGTTATATGAACCTCTATTGTTGGTATTTTTACCGCAAGCAACGCATCTAATATTGCAACCGAAGTATGTGTATAACCAGCAGCATTGATAATTATCCCATCAAAAGCACCCTTGGCTTTCTGAATCATTGTAACTATCTCACCTTCAATATTTGATTGAGTAAATTCAATTTCAAGATCAATTAATTTAGCGTGCGATATACAATTTTTTTTTACTTCTTCAAGAGTAATATTTCCATATTTAGTTTCTTCTCTTTCGCCCAGAAGATTTAAATTTGGTCCATTTATTATTAGTATTTTTTTTGTCATTTAAATAAGTTAAAATAAAATAAATGAATAACTTAAATGTGGCAAAAATACAATTAAATGGAGATCTTTACGAAATAAATAAAGGAACTAGTTTAACAGAATTGCTAAATAAGTTGAAAATAGAGAAAAATAAAGTAGCAATAGAAGTTAACGGTGAAATTATCGATAAAAATAATTATCAAAATTTAATTCTAAATAAGAATGACAAAGTAGAGATAGTACATTTCATTGGCGGCGGATAATTTTATGGAAGATATTTTTAGTATAGCAAACAAAAATTTTAATTCTAGACTTATCGTAGGTACTGGAAAATATAAAAATTTTGAAGAAACGAGTAATGCGATAAAAGCTTCCGGCGCCGATATAGTTACAGTTGCAGTAAGAAGAGTTAATATATTAGATAAAAATAAACCCTTGTTAATGGATTACTTAAATCCAAAAAAAATTACATACCTTCCGAACACAGCAGGATGTTACACATCAGATGACGCGCTTCGAACATTAAGACTTGCTAGAGAAATGGGAGGATGGAGATTAGTGAAGCTAGAAGTTCTAGGAGATAAAAAAACTCTTTATCCAAATATGATAGAAACAATTAAATCAACAGAAGTTCTCGTTAAGGAAGGTTTTGAAGTAATGGTTTATTGTACCGATGATCCAATTATGACAAAAAAATTAGAAGATGTGGGGGCTTGTGCGATTATGCCTATAGGATCACCAATCGGTTCTGGTCTTGGTATACAAAATAAAGTTAATATTAAACTGATTAAAGAACAATCGTCTGTTCCTGTGATAGTTGATGCAGGTGTTGGAACAGCATCAGATGCAACTATAGCAATGGAGCTAGGTTGCGATGGCGTTTTGATTAATACTGCAATAGCAGAAGCAAAAAACCCTATTCTTATGGCAGAGTCGATGAAACATGCTGTAATAGCAGGAAGAAAAGCATTTAGAGCTGAAAGAATGAAAAAGAGAAATTATGCTAGTGCATCCTCACCAGAAAAAAACTTGATTTAGCTTCTAGTAGTTAACAATTTTTCTATTGTTAAAATTATTTTTTCTCATTCTGTGTCTAAATTTAAATTTTTTACCCACTTTTTTTCTTTTATTATTAAATTTCATATTAGAAAATTTATTTTTTTTGTTATCAATATAACCATAATTTTTTAATGCTTTTTCAATATGTTCGACTGTTTTTATAACTTTTTTATTTTTGTTTTGTAATTCTATTTTATATTCTGGTATAACTAAATTTTTATCAGGAATTAAATTAAAATCGAATTTGTAAATTTTTTTACAGTGATTTAATTCTTTAGCTAAATTATCTTCTATAAAATTTTTAACTTTTTCAGCTATATTTATGTTTACAATCTTAGCTTTGTTAACAAAGGCTAATTCTTCAGCTTTTTTTATAACTTTAAACGCGAAAGAATCTATCGAAAGAGTCATATTCCATTTTATAGAACTTTCTCTCAACCTTTGTCTTGACATTTCTAGAAGGCCAAAATTACTTATCCTACCAAACTGGATTCTTGCCCTGTCATCTTTTAATCTTTCTCTTAATTTTCTCTCTACAGTTTTTCTATTATAAAAATTTAACATATCAATAAAATCAATCACAATTAAACCTGATAAATCTCTAATTTTAATTTGTCTGGCTATTTCTTCCGCAGCTTCAAGATTAGTTTTCACAGCAGTATTTTCCAAACCACTTTCTTTTATTGATTGGCCTGAATTTATATCAATTGATACTAAAGCTTCAGTAGGGTTAATAATTATATATCCACCTGACTGCAACTTTACTACAGGCTCAAAGATTTGATTTAATTTTCTTTCAATACCAACTTCATGAAATAAAGGAATTTTTCCTCTATATTTTTTTACTTTTTTTACATTTTCTGGCATTAAAATTTTCATAAAATTTTTTGCTCTTTGATAAGCTTCATTTCCTTCAACTATTATGTTTTGAGTGTCTTTGTCATATATATCTCTTAATGTTCTTTTTATTATATCTCCTTCTTCATGAACTAAAGATGGAGCGATTGATTTAATAGCCTTGCCTCTAATATCTTCCCAAACTCCAATTGTATTAGTAATATCTTTTTCAAGTTCATTTTTTGTTCTATTTAATCCTGCTGTTCTAACGATTATACCCATGCTTTCTGGTATTTTAATTTCTTGCAAAATATTTCTGATTTTTTTTCTGTCATCAGCATTTACTATTTTTCTAGAAATGCCACCCCCTCTAGCTGTGTTTGGCATAAGTACACTATATTTTCCCGCTAAAGATATAAAAGTCGTTAATGCAGCTCCTTTCTGGCCTCTCTCATCTTTTAAAACTTGAACCAAAATTATCTGATCTGGCTTAATTACTTCCTGGATTTTATATCTTCTTATTCCGTATTTTCTTTTTAATTCATTAATTTGATTCCCTTTATCTGCAATGGTAGCTTCTTCTTTTACCGACGTTTGGTGTGCAGAATTTTCATCTTTATTTTCTGTTTGTTGAAATGTTTCTGAATTTATTTTATTTTCTTTTTCTTCGACTTTTTTGCTTTTTTCTTTAAGTTCTAATCTTAAATTTTCTTCTTCTTTTTTTAATCTTTCTTTGTCATCATGAGGTATTTGATAATAATCCGATTGTATATCATTAAAAGCTAAAAAACCGTGTCTTTGTTTTCCATAATTAACAAAAGCAGCTTGCAGCGAAGGTTCTATTCTGCTTACTTTTCCTAAATAGATATTATTTTTTAGATGAAGTCTATTTTTGTTTTCGTACTCATATTCTTCAATATAATGTTCTGATTTAAGTACAATTCTAGTTTCGTCTGGATGCGAAGCATCAATATATAAATTTTTTTCCATGAAAGATTATTCCTGTGTGTAATAATTTTTTTGTTCATAATTAAGAAATTTGTAATATCCTCTAGGGTTATATGTACAACATATTAATATAGAAATATATGAAATTATTTAATTAAAAAAATGTATAAAGTTCTAATAATGCCATAAGAAAGCCAAAATTGAACTATTTCTTTGAATTGTGCCACTTTTTTTTAAAACATTTGGAAAGCTTATATTTTCAGTCTTAGCACTGGGTATAATTTTTTTATTCTCTACTCTTTGGTACTTTTCAACAGATTTACCCGATTATAAAATACTATCTACATATAAGCCTTCAATTTCAAGTAGAGTGCACTCCGGAGAAGGTCAGTTAATTGCTGAATATGCACTTCAAAAGAGACTATTTATTCCATATGAATCTATTCCAAAAAAAGTAGTTAATTCATTTTTATCTGCAGAAGATAAGAATTTTTTTTCTCATCCCGGCATAGATGTTAAAAGTATATCGCGGGCGATAATAAAAAATGTTAAAAATATTTTTTCAGAAAAAAGATTAGAGGGAGCATCAACAATAACGCAGCAAGTTGCAAAAAATTTCTTACTTACCAGCGAAGTTTCATTAAAAAGAAAGATAAAGGAAGCTATCTTAGCCTTCAGAATAGAGCGTGCATATTCCAAAGAGAGAATAATGGAACTATATTTGAATCAAATATATTTGGGCGAAGGAACTTACGGTATAGCAGCAGCAAGTCTCGAATATTTTGATAAGGCTGTGAACGAATTGAATTATGACGAAGCAGCACTTCTGGCCGCATTACCACGTGCACCAAGCAAGTACAATCCTTATAAATCTAAAAAAATAGCAACACTGAGAAGAAATATAGTTCTAAAAAATTTATATGAAAATTCTTATATTAAAAAATCTGAATACGAAGATTATAAAAAAAAAGATATAAAACTTAAAAAAAGAAAAATTAAATTACTAGAAGAAGCTAATTTTTATTCGGAAGAAGTTAGAAGAATCGTAAGTGAAATATATGGTTATGATGAACTTTATAAAGGAGGATTATCAATAAGAACTCCATTAAATTCTAATTATCAAATAGAGGCTTTGAAAGCCTTGAGAGGTGGTTTGGAATCTTACGATAAAAGACATGGATGGAGAGGAACTTTAGATAATATTTCTGAAAAAGAATGGATAAAAAAAGCAGATGAATTCTCTATTGACAAAAGTTTGGGTTGGAAGCTGGCTAAAATTATTAGTGTGGATAAGTTAGTTTTGAAAATTGAAACTGAAAATAAAGAAATTGGATTTATAGACTTTAAAAATATTAATTGGACAAGAAAGAAAAGTTTTGAAGATTTTTTGAATTTAAATGACATTATATATGTAAAAAAAATAAGTGGTAATAAATGGGATTTAAAACAACTTCCAAAAATTAATGGAGGAATTGTCGTAATGGATCCATTTACTGGAAGAGTACTCGCTATGGCAGGTGGTTATAGTTTTAA
>MDTE01062964.1_pt1 | contig 44186 bp, 33 predicted proteins | sample 811231 | NCBI WGS metagenome assembly MDTE01 (sample SAMN05326651, study PRJNA326480) | marine metagenome | isolation source: seawater | place: Indian Ocean: Red Sea | collected 2010
CCGTCGTTGAACCGCGTGCTGGCATTGACCATCACAGCCGATGAATCAACCGAGCGGGTGAACCGTCGCGATGTTTCGGGATCGGAGGTAACAATCGTTTCCGTGTGGCCGGAACCGAATTCGCGGATGTGGTGGACAGCGGCTTCGAGTCCGTCAACCACTCGAACCGAAAGCAGCAGATCCAGGTACTCGGTGCGGAAGTCCTGCTCGTCAGCCACTTCCGCCTCGGGCACCAGTTGCCGAGTCTCATCACAGCCGCGGAGTGTCACTCCCTGCTCAATCAACATTTCGGCCACTCCGGGAAGGAATGTGTCGGCCACCCGGCGATCAACCAGCAATGTCTCAGCGGCGTTGCAGACGCCGGGGCGTTGACACTTGCTGTCGACAACAATTCGACCAGCCATTTCCAGGTCGGCCGCACCGTCGACATAAACGTGACAGATCCCGTCGAAGTGCTTGATCACGGGCATCGTCGCCTCGTCAGCCACTCGTTGGATCAACGATTTTCCGCCGCGGGGAATTGTCACATCGATCAGATCCCCCATTCCCAGGAACTCGCCCACAACCGCACGGTCGGTGGTTTCGACCAGTTGAGCCGCTCCACGGGGCAACCCGCAGTCCCCGGCCGCCCGATCGAGCAGGGCATGTAGTGCACGGTTGCTGTGGATCGCCTCCTTGCCACCTCGCAGGATCACCGCGTTCCCGCTCTTCACACACAGCGCCGCCGCATCGACCGTCACGTTGGGCCGCGACTCGAAGATGAAGAACACCACACCCAAGGGCACACGGACCCGGGTTACCAGCAAGCCATTGGGCCGTTGGTTGGACTCGAACACCTCGCCGACCGGATCGGGCAACTCCACCACCTCGTGGAGCGAGGTGACCATCCCGTCAATCCGGTCGTCGGTCAATCTCAGTCGATCGACGGCCGCATCAGTCAAGCCGTGTTCGGGAGCTCGCTCGATATCCTGCCGGTTTGCCTCCGACAACGACTCCCGCTCTGTCCCCAACAGTTCGGCCACCCGCAACAGCCACGCGTTTCTCTGATCACCAGTCGACTCGGCCAATTGCAGAGCGGCCTGACGCGCTCCACCGGCCATCGTGCGAGCGTACTGCTGAAGGTCGTCCATCGACTGGCAGTTTGTTGGAACCGGTGGCCGAACGAATGAGAGATCGCCGGGAGCGAACCGGACTGTCGGTCTCTCCCGGGTCAGCGGGCCGTGGAGTATCCTGCACCCTGCAAAACCCGTCAAGACCCGCCCGGTGCATCACCGGGGACCGGCCCGACGCTCGGCTGCCGCCGGACGCACAGCCGAACCATCATCCGGCTCGGCCCACCACGCCAACTCCTCGCCGCCCAACTGATCGGCCAACAGACGTGCCATCAGTTCGTGACCGGCGGGACTCAATTCTGCCCGATCCGGCTGGAACAACTTCACCTGTTCAGCCGCGCCACGGAACCCCTCCGACAACTCGCACAACGGGATCCCGTTTTGTCGGGCAAATTCGCCCACGACTCGAAACGGGGCATCACTGGTGAACATCGAGTCGCGTGGAATCCCCAACCTCGCAAGCACCTCGCTCTTCCGAGTCTCACTGCGGCCCACCTGCCAGGGTGCCGGACACACCGCCACGGCCAGCCGACCACCGCACAACACTCGCAATCGTGCAATCGGATCGAGGGCCTGCTGAATGTGCATCGCCCAATTGGGTTGTGGATCCGACAGCCACGCGTACTGTCCCTGCAGGCTTCCGGGATCCATCGACGGAGACTCGACCAGTGCCTGGGTCCAGAGCCGTCCCAGTTCCCGGCTGCCCCAGTCGATCAACCGAAACCGCTCGCAGAGTTGCTGCCATCGGTTCGGCTGACCGTTGACCAGGGACGGATGCGGACACGCCAGCGGACGGCCATTGCGGTCGGCGATCAGGCGGGGACGCAGTCGGTAATCGTCGGACACATCGGTCATGTCGAACGTCAGCAACCACAGGTCGGCATCGAGCGCCAACAGATCGTGGCGGACTCGCAACAGGCTCAGCAACGGACAATCGCCGGGGACCCCCGCGTTGATCACCTCGACACGTCGGCCGGTGCGTTTTTGTAGCGTTTGCTGGAGGCGATGGCAGAAGGTCTGTTCTCGCGGCACACGCGCCGCCAGCACTCGTTCGTCTCCAAGACAAACCACTCGCAAAACATCAGCAGGCTTGGGCATGACAGGCTCCCCGCCGCGCAACCCGAGACTGTTGGTTTCGAGGGCCACCGTACGATCGCCGACCACTGTCTTCAGTCGAGCCAGTCTTCGCAGCGTCTGTCCGGAAGTCCACGACGGACGCACCAGGGATTCGCCGGATTCCACCGACGACTCGCACAGCCGCACACCGACTTCGAGCACGCACAGCAAGATCACGAGCAGCACGACCGACTGGCACGTTGTCCGCACCGATCGTCCACAAAACCGCACCGTGGCCCTGGTGATCTTCAGCAGTTGCACACCGGGATCCGTCCCTGTTGCCCGCCCGGACCGCCCACAACGCAGGTCACGCTCGCCAAGGCGACGCGGGATCGTATTCCATCGATCCTGCCCGGACAAGACAACTTCATCACAGCCACATGACGATTTGTCTTTGGTTGACAGTCACTTAATACGCTCTCTAGTGTTGGACACCCGCAACCAATTCAGAGAACATTTCACTAGGGAAATCCCACCGTGGCACGTCGCAAGGGTCCAGATCTGTCAGTCGCCGAACTCGAGTCACTGCTCGCCCAACAAAAGAGTCGGGTGACGCACCTGGGCAAAAAGCGGGCCGAGTTGCAGGCCGAGTTGGATTCCGTCGAAAAGCAGCTTCAGTCTCTACAGGGCTCGACGCCGCGAACTGGCAAAAAAACCGGCCGACGTGGCAAACGGCCCAAAAACGCACAATCGCTCGCTTCGGTCGTGACCGGGATTCTCGAGAAAAGTCCGAAAGGCCTGAGTCTCGACGATCTGACCACACAGGTCGTCAAGTCGGGATATCGGACCAAGGCCAAAAGCTTTTCGAACGTCGTCTACCAGTGTGTCTACAACTCAAAAGCGATTCGGCGCGACAAGAAAAGCGGTACTTATCGGCTATATCCTGGTAAGGGCTAGCCGCAGGTCCAGAGAACCCGGACCTTTTGCCGTGCTCAACCCCGACACGCTGCTCGATGCATTCAACGGGCGACTGCCCGCTAAGAACTAACCTGTTCAGCACATCGTGAGCGACCGTTGGGGTAAACCAGCACAGTCGTCACTTCGCCACCCGCATGCCATTCAGACGGCCGGGCACCTGACCCGAACACGGTGTGCGCATCGAGGGCCACGACAGGCGGAGGGGCCTGGAGCGGTCGCTAGATGTGATCGCACTCGGTGAACCAGGCGGCGTCGCGCCTGTAAGCGTCGTCCCAGGGAGCACTCGGAGTCAGGGGACTGAGCATGGTCAGTTCCTTGATCCTGGGAGTGACCTCAAGACACTGGGAAATCGCTTCCGATGACGGCAGCCAGCCGCCGATTCGGGCGATGCCCTGAGCGGCCGCCCATTCGATCACCGACTCCCAGAAGGCCCGCTCGTCCATTCCCGGAAGCACACCCCAGTCGAAGACCCGAGTCTCGGTCGCGGTCGGCTTCAACTGGACATAACCAGCCGGAGCATCGTGCTCCTCGGCCACCCACCAGTACCACTCGTGTTCGGGGTATCGTCCTCGCACCCAGTCCCAGTAGACCTCGTCCCGCTCGATCCAGATGCTCCGTGGAGACTGGACCGTCACGTACATCCCGGCCAACGCCTCGGCCGATTCGGCCGGATCGAATCGCACAAGCTGCCCTGCCCCATCTGGCCTCTCACCGGTACGGGGCACTGCCCACGCGTAGTGTGATTCGCACAGCCTGTACCCCATTTCCCCGTAGTACTCGGGCTTGATGTCCGAATAGAGCAGCCCGAACTGCGCCCCGGCGTCGAGTTGCTGCTGCTGTCCCCAGGCCATCAATGTCGCGGCATAGCCCCGCCGCCTGAACTCCGGCGCGGTGTGAACGGCGCCAATCCCATATCCGGGCCAGGATTGGCCACCGGCCCGCAACACGATCGGGTAAGCTCCCAGCGACGTGGCGACCCGACCGTCGACGCACCCGACATACCAACTGGCCCGGGCGTGCTGGATCGACTGCATCCGCCATGCGACGTAATCCTCGACCGACCGTTCGTCACCCCAGCATTCGTGGACGTTGCCGAATGCTGCAGCCCGTTCGGTGTCGTTGGCGATGTGGCAATCGAGGCGAGGTGAGGAGTTGTCGGTGGACATGTTGTCGATTGTGATTCGAGACACGGGCGGTATGTTTAGAGGCCGTCATATTGACCGCGTTGCCCCGAGGCTTCAAGCCGCCGTTTGCCCGGCCCGCCGAACACCTTCCGGCAACCAGCCCCCAGGAACCCGCAACATGTCCAAGCCGAATTCGATCAACACGTCCGCCGCCGTCGACCTGGTGACCACGCTGATGGCGATTCCCGGCAAGAGTGGACATGAGCGAGAGGTGGCCGAAGCAATCACCACTCGCCTGCGAAAGGCCGGTGTTCCCTCAAAGGCGATCCGGCACGACACGGCCAACAGCCGCAGCCCGGCTGGCGGTGAGGTCGGCAACCTGATCGTCAAGCTGCCCGGCACAATCCGTGCGCCCCGCCGCCTGCTGATGGCACACATCGACACCGTGCCTCTGTGCGTCGGTTGCCAGCCGGTCCGCCGGGGCGAACTGATCGAGTCCCGTGACGCCTCAACCGCCCTGGGTGGCGATGACCGCGCCGGTGCGTGCGTGGTCCTGACCTCCGTGCTCGAAATCCTGAAACAGGACCTGCCCCATCCACCACTGACACTGTTTTTTCCGGTTCAAGAGGAAATCGGGCTCTACGGGGCACGCTTCGTCAGCCTTTCGAGACTCGGCAAACCCGCCATGGGCTTCAACTGGGACGGTGGAGCTCCCGGCCTGGCCGTTGTCGGGGCCACCGGTGACTACAGCATCGACGTGGTGATCGACGGCATCGCCAGCCACGCCGGAGGGCACCCCGAGGATGGTGTCAGTGCCATTGCCGTGGCGAGCCTGGCGATCGCCGACCTGACCGAAAACGGCTGGCACGGACTGATCGAAAAGGGCCGAAACCGTGGAACCAGCAATGTGGGCATCATCAACGCCGGCGATGCCACCAACGTCGTGACGCCGCAGCTGACGCTCAAGGCCGAAGCCCGTAGCCACGACCCCAGGTTCCGCAAGCGGATCGTCGCCGAGTTCAAGAAGGCCTTTCAGCGTGCGGCCCGCAACGTCCGCAATTCCGCCAGAAAGACCGCACGCATTCACTTCGACGCCCAGTTGAAGTACGAGGCATTCATGCTCTCGGAAAACGAACCGTGCGTGCAAACAGCACTCTCGGCCGTCGAGTCCGTTGGCCTGGAGCCGGGAGTGCGGATCTCCAATGGGGGCCTGGACGCCAACTGGATGGTTGCTCATGGAATTCCCACCGTCACACTCGGCTGCGGCCAGCAGGACATCCACACCGTCAACGAATCACTGCATGTCGAGAGTTACCTGCAAGCGTGCCGGATCGGCCTGCAACTGGCCACCGCCTCCGACTGAGTCCCCTGCCAACTGGGCCGGGTTGCTATTCTCGGCCTCTTCGACCACGGGTAGAATGCTCTGAATCTCTCGTCCCTCCGGGTCCCTGAAACCGCACGCCGTCTCGTGTCCGCGCATACAATGAACGCCGAAGAAACGCTGGCTCGCTATGCCTCTCAAATCGAGGAGGCATTGGTCGAGGCCTTGCCATCGGATCCGGACACTCCGCCGGACCTGCTGGAGGCCATGCGGTACAGCCTCATGGCTGGCGGCAAGCGACTGCGGCCGATCCTGGTATTGCTGGCCGCCGAAGCCTGTGGGGCCGACCCGCGTGACGCGATGCCGGCAGCCTGTGCCGTCGAGATGGTCCACACCTATTCACTGATCCACGACGACCTGCCGGCGATGGATGACGATGATCTCCGCCGCGGCCAGCCGACCAGCCACGTTGCCTTCGGCGAGGCGATGGCGATCCTGGCCGGTGACGCCCTTTTGACCCGCGCGTTTGAAGTCCTCGCTGCCGATCTCCCAGATCCGGTTGTCGCTGCCGAATGCTGCCGCGTACTGGCGTCGGCCGGCGGCAGTGACGGCATGGTCGGCGGACAGGTGGCCGACCTGGCTGCGACCGACACGTCACCGGAGAGCGTCGACGATCCTCTCCAGGTACTCGGAGCCATCCATCGCCGCAAGACCGGCCGCTTGCTGGCCGCCAGCCTCGAACTGGGAGCTGTCGTCGCCGGTGCCGAGAAACAGGTCCGGGAGAGTCTGCTCGACTACGGCCAGCAGGTCGGCCTCGCCTTCCAGGTCGCCGACGACTTGCTTGATGTCGAGGGTGACATCAACCGCACGGGAAAAACCTCCGGTCGCGATGCCCATCTGGGCAAGTGGACCTACCCGGCACTGGCCGGAAACGACACAAGTCGCCGGCTGGCCCGAAACTGCATCGCGTCGGCCTGTGCCGCGGTGGAATCGCTGGGAGAAGCCGGCGAGCCTCTGAAAGTCCTGGCCGAGTTCGTCATCGAGAGGGATCATTAGGTGACCGACCTCGAACTGTTGCCTCTGCTGGATTCGCCCGAAAAACTCGGCGAGTACACCGACGAGCAACTGCTGCAACTGGCCGACGAAATCCGGGAGGTGCTCTGCACGGTCGTCTCGGACCGCACCGCGCACTTCGCCAGCAATCTCGGCGTCGTCGAACTGGCGATTGCCCTGCACCTGGTTTTCGACTTTCGCCAGGACCGACTGATCTGGGACACCGGCCACCAGGTCTATCCCCACAAGCTGCTGACCGGCCGATACGCCGAATTTCACACGATGCGGCAGCGTGGCGGGTTGATGGGGTACCCCAATCCCGACGAAAGCGATTTCGACCTGTTCATGACCGGCCACGCCGGTGCCAGCGTCTCGAGCGTGCTGGGCCTGAAAACCGGTGACGACCTGCTGGGTGAAGAGGACCACAAGGCTGTCGCGGTGATCGGTGACGGAGCACTGCCCTCGGGAATCGTCTTCGAGGCATTCAACAACGCGGCGGGCCTGAACAAAGACGTCCTGGTCATTCTCAACGACAACGAAATGGGCATCTGCCCTCGGGTCGGCGGACTGGCCTCCACACTGGACAAGGCCCGCACGGCCCCGTTCTACGACGGACTCAAACGCGACGTGCAGGCATTCCTGAACAAGGTCCCCGTCGTCGGACAATCCGTCGAGAACGTCCTCGGAGGAATCAAGGATGCCGTCAAGGGGTTCCTGCACGGTGGGATGCTCTTCGAAGAACTCGGTTTCCGCTACATCGGTCCCGTCGACGGCCACGACCTGCTCTCGCTCCGAAACTATCTCGACATGGTCAAGAACGTCCGCGGCCCGGTGCTGCTGCACGTGTTCACCGAAAAGGGACACGGCTTCCGGCCGGCCAGCGAGGACCCGGTCAAGTTCCACACGCCGGCGCCGTTTCAGCGGTCCGCCGACGACGAGGTGATCGCGGTCTCGTCGGTCTCGGCCCCGGCCTACACCAACGTCGTCAGCGAGGCGATCTACCGGAAGATGGAGACCGACCCGGAGGTGGTTGTCCTCACCGCCGCGATGTGTGCCGGGAACAAGCTGGACCGCGTCCGTGAGGATTTCCCGGACCGTTTTTTCGACACGGGTATCTGCGAGGGCCACGCGGTGGCATTCGCGGCGGGGATGGCCAAGGCGGGCATGAGACCGATCGTCGCCATCTACAGCACGTTCCTGCAAAGAGGATTCGACCAGATTTTCCAGGAAGTCGCCCTGCAGGGACTTCCGGTCACCTTCTGTCTCGACCGGTCGGGCCTCTGTGGCCCCGACGGCCCAACGCACCACGGCGTGTTCGACCACTCCTACCTCCGGCCGTTTCCCGGGTTGACCGTCATGGCCCCGGGAGACTCGCACGACATCGAACCGATGCTCAGCTTCGCGCTGGCACACGACGGGCCGGTCGCTCTCAGATACCCCAAGACGGCAATCGAGACGATCGAGCGTTCACCTGCAGCAGTTGCCCTGGGAGAAAGCGAAGTGATCCGCTGGGGTCGTGACGGGGTCTTCCTGGCGTGCGGCAGCCTGCTGGCCAACTGCGTCACGGCCGCCGATCGCCTGGCCGACGAGCACGGGTTGGACGTCGGAGTGGTCAACGCTCGCTTCGTCAAACCGTTCGACACCCTGATACTGGAACGGGCACTGACCGAGTGCGGATTCGTGATCACCGTCGAGGAGAACGTGCTGGCAGGAGGATTCGGATCTGCCGCGATCGAAGCGGCCGTCGATTCCCAGCTCGACACCCGACGACTGCACCGTAGCGGGCTGCCCGACGAATACATCGAACATGGCGACCGGGGCGAACTGCTGTCCCTGCACGGCCTGGATGTCGACGGATTGATCGAAACCGCCCGCGCCCGTGCTGCAACATCCACAGCGGTGGTCGACAACTGACACTCCGCCGTCGGATGCCAACGATCCAGGGAGGGATCGATGACCTGGCAAACCACAACCGACCGAAACCAATCGTGGCCGTCCCTCGCCCTGCTGGCGTGGCTGATCCTGTTGTCGACCGACACCGACGGCCGCTCACAAGACACCGCTGGACCTGATCCCGAAAAACCGACCGTGCGCCTGGTCGAGGATCCCAAGCCGGACCGGTTGCTGGATGTGACGGCTCACCTCGACGTTCGAGGTCGAATCCTGGCCCCGGTGGGAGTTGACCGGGTCGTGCCACTGCCGCTACAGGCTTCGGCCCGGCTTTCGTGGCAAACGCGCCGACTTCCGGCGGACGGAGATTTCCACCGATCACTGCGAACCCTGCGAAGCTTTGCCTCGGCAGTTTCGAAAGTGCGCGTCGACCGACGGACAACTGAGTCTTCACTGAGAACATCTCGGCCGACGATCGTCACCGAGGGCACCCCATCAGGACTCAGGCACTACTCCCTGGAGGGCCCGCTGACCGGCGACGAGCTCGAACTGCTCGAACTGCCGGCCGACCCCCTGGCCCTGATCGGCACACTGCCATTGGGGCAGGTGCCCCACGACCACGCCTGGACCCCCGGACGCTGGACTCTTCCACTGATCACTGGTCTCAACGCGGTCACTCGCGGTTCCCTCAAAGGACGCATTGTCAAGGTGACTGCCACCACCGCCAATGTGCTGCTGGAAGGTTCCGCCGAGGGTGCAGCCGGCGGCGCACATTCCCAGGTAACCTTCAGCGGCTCGCTGGTCTTCGATCATCAACGCGGCTTTCTCGAGCAGGCCAGCATCACGATTGAAGAACACCGCCAAGCCGGGCCAATCAGCCCCGGACTGGAAGTCGTCGCGCAGGTGCGGATCGAACGGAAACCGGCGACAAGCAAGGCCAGGCTGGACCGGACCACCCTGTCCACCTGTCCGAAAAAACCGACGCCAGCTCACCTGCAGGTGCTACTGACCACACCCGGCAATGGACGGCTCCTGCACGACCGGAACTGGCACGTCTTCCACCAGACCCCGACCGTGTCCATTTTGCGGCGCCTGGAAAACGGTCGACTGGTCGCCCAATGCAATCTCTCAACTGCCCCGGAAGTGGCTGCGGGATCAGGCACGGGCCGCAAGGCGTTCCTGGTGGACGTGAAGACCGCTCTGGGACCACGGCTGCGGGAAGTGGTGTCCACCGAACCGCTGAAATCCCGACCTGGCCAACGATTCCAGCGGGGCTGGCGGGTCACTGCCACTGGCATCGACCACGGGCTGCCGATGCACTGGTTCTACTATCTCTGCACACACCCCTCCGGCCGGCAACTCTCACTGGTCTTCGCCGTCGAGAGCGACCGGTTGAAGACCTGGGCACGCCGGGACCGCGACATCGTCTCGAGGCTCGAGATCTCCACCGCCAGGCCGCGTACGGCCGGTCGGTGAACCGTGCTCGAACCACGATCCGTCTCCAGCGACTGCCCGTCCGGTCTGGGGCCCCGATCTTGTCCGGCTTGTCCGGTTTGTTGGGATGAGATACCATCCGCTCCAGAAGATGGAGGCTGAACAGGGATGTCGCCCCCTAAGGGGCTGCCGCCCTCCCCGCCTTCGGCTGCCCAACTGCGGGCATGGAACTGGCTCCAACGCACCTGACACGACAGGACATCGGATGTTCAAGTCAACTTGGCGAGTGGCCGCGACGTGTTTCCTGGGACTGCTGCTGCTGGCCGGAGGAACAATCTGTGCCCAGCAGTTCGATCCAACCCCCGAAGACCAGAAGTCGGCCCAGGTGGTCTGCCAACTGGTCCACCGGTTCCACATCAGCCAGAAGAAGATCGACGACAACATCTCGAAGAAGACGCTCAAGCGTTACCTCGAGTCGGTCGACCCGCTGAAGCTCTACTTCATCGAAAGGGACATCCAGGTGTTCCGCAAGTTCGAGAAAGAACTCGATGACCAGTTGTTGCGAGGGGACGTCAAGTTTGCCTTTGCCGTTCACCAGGCTTTTCTCGAGCGAGTTCGTCGCCAGGTCAAGGTGGCCAGCCGATTCATCCAGGCCGAACACGATTTCACACTCGATGAAAGTCGTATCGCCAACCCCGATCACCTCGAGTGGTGCAAGTCGGCCGAGGAACTTGACGAGCGGTGGCGGAAACGGATCAAGGCCGAGTTGCTCGCCAAGAAGCTCGACGACACGAAGATGCCCGAAGCCCGTGAGCAGCTCGCCAAGCGATACACCAACGTGAAACGGTTTGCCGAGCAGACCGAGCGGCCCGAGGTGTTGCAGAGATATCTCTCGTCGATGACTCACAGCTTCGACCCCCACTCGAGCTACATGTCACCGCAGACTCGTGAGGACTTCGACATCAGCATGCGACTTCGCCTCCAGGGGATCGGAGCCGCGCTGAGCAGTGAAGACGGATTCACCGTTGTCCGCCAGATCGTGCCGGGTGGTGCCGCCGACAAAGACGACCGACTGGAACTGGGCGACAAGATTATCGGTGTCGGCCAGGAAAAGGGTGACATCGTGGACATCGTGGAAATGAAGCTCAGCCGTGTCGTTCGGCTGATCCGCGGAAAGAAAGACACCAAGGTCCGGCTGCGGGTCAAGACGGCCAAGACAGGCGAAACAAAGATCTACGAGCTGACCCGACAGGTGATCGAGTTGAAGCAATCGGCGGTCACCTCTGTGATCATCGATACCGGTAAGCGGATCAAGGGATCCAGCGGACGGATCGGCGTGATCAACATGCCGTCGTTCTATCGCGACTTTGACGCCGAACGTCGCGGTGTCGCCGATTTCCGCAGTGCCGCTCGAGACGTCCGCAAGGCGCTCGACGCCTTCAACAAGGACGGCAAGGTCGACGCCGTGATCCTCGACCTCAGAACCAACGGCGGTGGAGCGCTCAAGGACTCTGTCGAGATCTCGGGACTGTTCATCAACGAAGGCCCGGTCGTCCGAGTCAAGGAACTCGACGGCACCATCACGCCTCACCGCGATCCCGACCCCGGCATCGCCTGGGAGGGGCCCCTGGTGGTGATGACCAGCCGGATGTCCGCGTCGGCCTCGGAGATCTTCGCCGGGGCAATCAAGGACTACCGCCGCGGCCTGATCGTCGGTGACGAAACAACTCACGGAAAGGGCACCGTCCAGAACGTGATGGCCGTTCGCACGTCCTCGCCTCTGAATTTCTTCGCCCGCAAACCCCCCGGTGCACTCAAGCTCACCATCCAGCAGTTCTACCGGGTCAACGGCGAGAGCAGCCAGGAACGTGGTATCCCGTCCGACATCACGTTGCCCTCGGTCATCAACCACATGGACGTCGGTGAGAACTCGCTCGACAACCACCTTCCGTTCGACAAGATCCCCGCGGCTGACTACGACGCCGTGTCACTGATCAACCCCAAGATCGTCACCGCGCTGCAGGCCGCCAGCCAAAAACGGATCGGCAACAACGCCGAATTCGCCAAGGATCAGGACGCCATCAAGAAGTTCCTCGAACGCAAGCAGCGTAAGACCGTCTCGCTCAATGAAGCCGTGTTGCGGAAGGAAATCGAGGCGAACAAGCAGGACGACAAGAAAGCCGACAAGAAAGCCGACGAGAAGGGCGACGACAAGACGCCCAAGACGCCACCGGTCTTCCGCGACGACCATTACAGCAATGAGGTCCTGCAGATCACCCTCGATTACATCCAGCAGCTCAAGCAAGCCAAGTCGGCTGCCAAGTAGTCGAACCCCCACGGCATGCCCGCGATCTCCGTCCGCAACCTGTCGAAGATCTATCGGGTCTTCCGGAAACGAGAGGGGCTGCTCGCCTCGATCCGTGGGCTATTCCACCGGGAATACGAGTCGATCCACGCGGTCGACGAAATCGACTTCGAGGTCCAGCGAGGAGAGATGGTCGCCTTCCTCGGGCCCAACGGTGCCGGAAAGACCACCACGCTCAAGTTGCTCAGTGGACTGATCTTCCCCACCGGTGGCGACGCGACCGTCCTGGGCCATGTCCCCTGGAAGCGGGAAAACGCCTACCGCCGTCGATTCTCGCTGGTCATGGGCCAAAAAAACCAGCTGTGGTGGGACCTGCCCGCACAGGAATCTTTCCGACTCCACAAGGAGATCTACCGGATCGAATCCGACCAGTTCGACCGCCGAATCCAGGAACTGACCGAACTGCTGGAGGTCGAGGACCTGGTCGGGCAACCCGTTCGTGAACTCTCCCTGGGAGAACGCATGCGGATGGAACTGATCGCAGCCCTGCTGCACAGCCCCGACCTGCTGTTGCTCGACGAACCCACGATCGGTCTCGACGTCGTCTCGCAACGCAAGGTCCAGCAGTTCCTCAAGTACTACCAGAAGGAACGACAGATCACCGTACTGCTGACCAGTCACTACATGAAGGACGTCGAGGCCCTTTGCCAGCGAGCGATCATCATCAACGAAGGGCAGATCAAGCACGACGGTCCGCTCGAGGAGATTGTCGACCGCTTCAGCCAGCACAAGGTTATCGAGGTTCAGTTCGCCGGCGCCGACGTCCCGGAAGATCTCGAGCGTTACGGCGAAGTTCTGGAAACGCTACCTCCCCGGGCCAAGCTCCGGGTGCCGCGGCAGGACGTCCCCACCACGCTCAACGCGCTGCTGGATCGATTCACCATCGAGGACATCAGCGTTGCAGACCGTCCCCTGGAAGAAGCCATGGCCGAACTTTTCACCGATTCCGGAAAAGACAGCGAAACTCGCCTTCCCTGACCCGTTCCGTTCACCGTCGGCACCCCGCCCTCCCCTTCCTCGACGACTCACCCGCCATGCTGGCCCGTGCCCGTACCAATTGGGTCATCCTCAAGACGTGCCTCGAAGAGAGGTTCGTCTACCGGGCCGACTTTGCCTTCGCAACGCTGGTCCGGTTCTTGCCGATCCTCACGCAGGTCTTTCTGTGGGGTGCCATCTACGCCGGCGCCACGGCCCAAAATGCATCGGGTGAGACCGAACTGAACAACTACACCTATCACGAGATGATCGCCTACTACCTTCTGGCGATGCTCGCGAGGGCGTTCTCGAGCATGCCAGGGCTGGCCAGCGGAATCGCCCGCGACGTCCGAGACGGAACGGTCAAGAAGTACCTGACACAGCCGATCGACATGCTCGGATACCTCTTCTGGCATCGCATCGCGCACAAGCTGGTCTACTACGTGATCGCCACGGGTCCCTTCGCACTGGTCTTCTTTCTCTGTCGAAACTACTTCCCGCGAGCACTCGATGGGCCAACTTTCCTGGCTTTGGTCCTGGCCCTGATGATGGGATTTCTGACCGGGTTCCTGATCGAAGCCCTGATCGGTTTGATCTCCTTCTGGTTCCTCGAGGTCAGTTCTCTGTTGTTCATCTACATGATGCTCAACTACTTCCTCTCCGGACACATGATCCCTCTCGACTGGCTGGGGCCGATCGGAGCATGGGTCCAGTTCCTGCCGTTCAAGTACCTGGCCTACGTGCCGGCGGCCATCGTGCTGGGAAAACCGGGATACGTTCTCGGTGGAGGCCTCGAACAGCAACTGGTGATCGAGGCAACCTGGATCAGCGTTCTGCTGGTGCTCAATCGGATCGCCTTTGCTCGGGGAGTGCGTCGCTATGGCGCTTTCGGAGGGTAGGACTCCAGACGGCCAACTGGCCAACCCACTTCGCACCGCCTAGAATCGCCGTTCCGACCTCACGATCAACAATTCGACCGTGATCACCACCGCTCGCCTTACCGCCTCACCCGTCTACAACCGGTTGTTCTGGCTGACGTACGCCGCCAACACCGTGCTGGTGTTGGCCAACGCGCTGACGTTCCGATTTGCAGAGTTCGTCACGTTCCTGGGCGGAACCGAGCAGATGACCGGTACGGTGATCTCAGTCGGCGTGCTGTCGTCGGTGGCCGCCCGCTTCCGACTGGGCCAGGACATCGACTCCTGCGGCACCCGCCGACTGTGGTTGACCAGCACGATGCTGTTCGGAATTGCCTGCGGGCTGCTGGTTCTCACTGACGGAATCACATGGGTGCTCTACGTCGCCCGCATCGCCTTCTCGATCGGTATCGCCGGCATGTTCACCTGTTCGATGGTCAACATCCAGAACGTGGTGCCGGCCGAGCGACGGACAGAGGCCATCGGGAGCCTGGGCACCAGTGGCTTCTTCGGCATGATCCTCGGCTCTCTGCTCGGCGACGTGGTCTTCGCCGCCTTGCCGGACGGCAGCGGACGCTTCACGGTGCTCTTCTCGATCGCCCTGGCCCTTGGTGTCGTCTACCTCGCTTTCGTGATGGTGATCACCCGGGACGAATCGCGACCCGAACAGCAAAGTCAACATCCCCCGATTTTCTGGCTGATCGGTCGGTACTGGCCAGGTTCGGTAATGCTCGTTGCGCTGGTGATGGGAGCGGGCCTGGTCGTCACCACCGTGTTTCTGACCCGGTTGGCCACCGAGCGAGGAATCGCCAGCATCGGGACCTTTTTCATCGGCTACAGCCTCTCAGCACTCGTCTGCCGAGTGGGGACGCGAAAATGGAGCCGCACGGTCGGACGGCGACGGATGATCGCGATCGGACTCTGCGGACACACCCTCGGCCACCTGCTACTGATGTCCGTCTGGTCCGAATGGCAACTGGTTGTCCCGGCGGTCTTCTGTGGACTCGGCCACGGCCTGCTCTTCCCCGCAGTCACCTCGCTGGGATCCGGCAGCTTCCCGATCCACTTTCGCGGTACCGGCACAACCATCGCCCTGGGCATGTGCGAACTCGGCACCGCCGTCTTTTCCCCCTTGCTCGGATGGATCATCGACACCTGGGGCTTCAACACGATGTTCGCCTTCTCGGCCACACTCACCGTCACCCTCGGCTCGATCTACTTCGTCCGCTCACGCCACCTGGTCGACGACGAACGTCTCCGGACGGCCACCACCGATGTGGTTCCGAGGGTATCCGCCCAGCCGACCGTCTCGGTCCGCCTCGCGCACGACCCGGCCACCGACACCGACCTCAAGATTCCGGTCCTCACGCCCGACAAGAGCGTCGACGTCTCAGCCTGATTTGCGACCGAGTCCCTTCTGCAGGTCCCCGACCAACTCGGCCAGCACCTCCGCATCGCGCGACGCCATCACGTGCTCGATCCGGCTCGGAATCACCTCCAGCCGCTCCAGCAGGGCTTCCACCCGCTCCCAGAGCTTCTCCTTTTGAGATTTCGACTCGGCCAGGTACAGGCTCGTGACAAGTTCGCTGAGCTTCCCCTCGTCGATCTGCTCACGATTCTCGTAGTACCGCCGGATCACACCCTGCTGGAACTTGCTGTACTCTCGCTTGGCCATGGCTCAGAACCCGAGCGGTGTTGGAGATGACGCCTCTGTTTTTCTATCGGCATTCGGACCCCGCCGATCGTATCAGCATTGGCCACCGTTGACGCCTCACGAAATTTCGCGCTACGATGTTCGACTCACCGTTTCGTCACACAGTCGGATCTTTTGCCATGCCCCTCGCCACCTCGAACGTCACTCGACGCACCTTCCTCCACTCCGCCGCAGCCACACTCGGCTCTTCGCTGACTGTTGCAAATGCGCAAGCCGAGGGAATCTCCAAGCAGTATGCCCGGCTGTCTCGGCGTGGGCTGCTCGGCAAGGTGGTCGTCGAAACACGAGTCAAGGACCGGAAGATCTTCACCGAAGGCCCGGCCGTCGACGCCCGGGGAATCGTCCATTTCACCAACGTCCCAGTCGAGAAGATCCTGAGATGGGATCCGGTGAGAAAAAAACTGTCCGTCTTCCGCACCAAAAGCAACAAAGCCAACGGGCTGTTGTTCGATCCGGCGGGGCGACTGCTGGCGTGTGAAGGCGGTGCCGGCCGGGTCACTCGAACCGACATGACCACCGGCAAGATCACCGTACTGGCCAACAAGTACGACAACTTTCCCCTGGCCGCCCCCAACGACCTGGCTTTGCTCCGTTCGGGCACCCTGTTCTTCACGTCCCGACCCGGGAACCCGGATCCGACCAAGGGAAATCCCAACGCCGTCTACCAACTCGACCTGGGCACCAAGCAGCCCGGCGGACGGATCCTGCACCGGGTGCTCGAGTGGAAGAACATCCAGATGCCCAACGGCATTGTCTCCTCTCCCGACGACAAGGTGTTGTACGTGATCGAAGCACACCCGGATGCAGGACACAATCGCCTGATCTATGCATATCACCTCGACCGTGACGACTGCTGGAAAGCTCCTCGCACGCTGATCAACTTCTCGCCAGGACGTAGCGGCGACGGGATGTGCATCGACGCCGAGGGCAACCTCTACGTGGCCGCAGGGTTGCACAAGACTCGCAAGACCAGCGAAACGCTCGACACCCGCCCCGGCATTCACGTCGTCTCACCCAAGGGGGACCTGTTGGACTTCGTCGAGACCCCCGTCGACACGATCACCAACTGCACCTTCGGCGGCAAGGATCTCAAGAGTCTCTACGTCACCTGCGGCCCCTACCTGCTGAGCATCCGAACCCGGATCCCCGGCAAAGCGGCCTACCTGCCGAAGAGTTGATCCGCGATGCGTCACGTATTCCGACGGTAGAACGGCAGTTTCACCACTTCGGCGGGCACCCGTTTGCCACGGATGTCGACCTCCACGGACGTTCCCGGTTCGGCCATCGACGACTCGACGTAGGCCATCGCGATCGCCATTTCGAGGGTCGGTGAAAACGTCCCGCTTGTCACTTCGCCCACGACGGACTGCTCACTGAGGACCGATGCCCCTTCACGGGCAATCCGTCGCCCTTCCAGCCTCAACCCTACCCGCCGCCGGCGACCATCCCGATCGCGAGCCGCCAACACCGCCTCGCGACCGATGAACGCGTCGGCCTCCATCTTGACGGCAAATCCCAGGCCGGCCGTGTACGGATCGGTGTGTTCATCGAGTTCGTGGCCGTAAAGCGGCATGGCGGCCTCCAACCGCAATGTGTCCCGACACCCCAGTCCGCAGGCCACCGCGCCGTCAGCCTCCATCAGTCTCTCCCAAACCGAAACCGCCACCTCCGACGGCACGATCAACTCGAACCCGTCCTCACCGGTGTAACCGGTGCGGCTGATCCGGGCCGGGTTTCCCAGAACCGGGCCGATGGCACAGCGGTAATACGGCATTGCCTCCACGTCGTGGTCAGTCACACCGGCGACCAGTTCCACCGAGCCAGGCCCCTGCACCGCCAGCATCGCCCAATCGCAGGTCCGATCCACCACCTCCACGTCAAATCCCTCACGATGACCCTCGATCCATTCGACGATCTTCACTCGGTTCGAAGCGTTGACCACCAGCAGATAGTCGTCGGCGAATCGGTACACGAGCACATCGTCGAGAATCCCACCGTCGTCCCGACAGACCAGCGCGTAGCGAACCTGTCCCACCTCCAGGGCGGCAACATCGTTGGTCAACAGCCGGTCGAGCAACCGACAGGCATCGGGCCCGGAAAAGACCAGCCTCCCCATGTGAGCAATATCGAACAGCCCCACCGAACACCTGACAGCAGCGTGCTCCTCGATGATCGAGGTGTACTGAACCGGCATCTCCCAACCGGCAAAATCGACCAGCCGTCCTCCGTGATCAGCGTGCCAGGAGTGAAACGGCGTCCGCAACAGTGTCTCGGTCATCGATCATCTCGGTCTTGTTCCACGATAACACCCTCCGTCGAGGGTCGGTCTCAACCGCACGTTGTCCGGCCTCGGCACCGCTGTCAAGGGTCAACGTTGACCGCCCCGACGGCCTTTCTTGCCACCACGTCCACCACGACGCTTCTTCGCACCCCGCGATCGCTTTCGAGGGCCTGCGTCCGGTCTTTTCGCAGATCGCGAACCGGACGTCTTTCTCCGCCGCGATCCGCCGTCACTCCGTCGCGTCAGGCCACTGCGACGATCCATTTCGAACCGGATGCTCCGCTCGTCAAGATCGACCGCGACGATCTTCACCTGCACCGGGTCTCCCAGGCGGAATGACCGCCCGGTCCGACGTCCCGTCAGGGTCAACTCGTCGCGATCGAAATCGAAATAATCGTTCCCGTCCAGTTCCTTGACATGTACCAGCGCCTCGACTGGAACCCGGGTTCCCCGGCAGATGACCCCGAATTTTTCCACTCCCACCACCACGGCGTCGATCGTCTCTCCACGCCGGCCCGCGAGGTAATGCAACAGCTTCAACTGGACCAGCGCCCGTTCGGCCTGTTCGGAACGTCGCTCGGCCATCGAACACGATCGCCCCAGCCGTACGGCCTTCGCATCGCCCAAGCCCCTGGGACGTTTGCCGGTGGCAATCGCGGCGATCATGCGATGGATCACCAGGTCAGGGTAGCGGCGGATCGGACTGGTGAAATGGCAATAATCCTCAGCCGCCAGCGCGTAGTGTCCGTCCCGGCGACCGGTGTACTCGGCCTGCTTGAAACTCCGCAACAACGCGTAGTTGACCGCGTGGCTCAACGGTCCCGCAGAGGCCGAGTCGATCAGTTTCTGCAGAGCGTGACGAGACTGGGGACGATCCAGCCGAAATCCCAGTCCCGACACGAAGGTGGCAAATTGCCTGAGTTTCGATGGGCTGGGAGACGGATGAACCCGCCGCAGGAACACCAGCCCGCGATCCGAAAGCTCCTTCGCAACCGCCAGGTTGGCCGCCAGCATGAATTCCTCGATCACCTGGTGACTCTCGTCATGAACCACCTGGTGCACATCCTCAACCCGCCCCTGGTCATCCAGTTCGATGCGAATCTCCGGCAAGTGCAGTTCCAGCGCCCCGGCGTCAAACCGTCTCGAACGCAGTATTCGGCTCAGCCGATGCATGTCGACGAGCAACTCCCGGACCGGTGCCGCGACCCGCCCGTGGAATCGTTCCGGGTCGGCAAGGATCTCGCTGACCTCCTCGTAACCGAAACGCCTGGTGACCCGGATGGCCGCTCGAGTGAACTCGACCCCCCTGACGATTCCCTCTTCGCTGAAGTCGATCAGGGCCGAGAGCACATAACGCACCCGCTTCTGCTGAAGGCTGGCCAGACCGTTGGAAATCAACTCGGGAAGCATGGGGATCACCTGCCCCGGCAGGTAGGTACTGGTCCCCCGAAGACGCGCTTCGCGGTCGAGTGCCCCCCCCGGCTGAACGAAGTGCGACACGTCGGCGATATGGACCCCCAGTCGCCAACCTCCGTCGTCAAGCCGATCGAGCGAGATCGCATCATCGAAGTCGCGTGCATCGGAGGGATCGATCGTGACAACGGTCAACCCGGTGAAATCAACACGTCCGGCAACGATTTCCTCGTCGAAGCCGGAGGCCGCCTCGCGAGCCGCCTCGAGCACTTCGTCAGGAAACTCGACCCTCAACCCGTATTCATGGACCACCGTCTGCTGGTCAACTCCGGGCTCGTCCCGTCGTCCCAGGACTTCGACCAGCACCCCCTCGCCCGATCGACTGCCATCGGGAAACGACAGCATCTCCAGAACGACCTGGTCCCCCGGCCGAGCCCCTTTGGCGGCCGGATCGCCCACCGCAATCGGACCGTCGAACATCCGCCGATCGACCCGCACCCATCCCCGGTCATCACGTTCGAAGTAGCGACCGACAAACCTGGTCGTGGACCGTTCGAGCACCTCGACGACCTCGCCGCACTGCCCTCCTCCACCGCGACGACGGCCGAGCTTGCGGACCCGGACGACATCCCCATTCATCGCCCCGTGCATCTCGCTGGACCGAATGAACAACTCCAGCGGCGGCCCCCCGTCGTTTCGAGGTGGCAGCCGGAAGAAACCGGCACCCCGGGCGGTTCGTTGCACCGGCCCCTCGAAAATCGCCGGTCCGCCTGGCCCCCGTCGTCCCACTGCCGACTAGACCTCACTGTTCCCGGACGACGTGAGAGCAGGGCCCGAATCTCGGCCCTTATAGAACTTGCGCCCCAGCCGAGGCACGAAGGCCGTCCAGGCAGACTGCCGATTCGGATCGCTGTTGATCACATTCATCGCCTCGTTGATCCGAGCGTCGAGATTGTCGAGATGGTGCAGGGCGACCGCTTCAACGGTCATCGGCACCCTGGGACTCCCGGTTTCCAGAGATCCGTGATGACTGACGACCAAGTGCTTGAGCTTCAACAACAGGTCTGCGTCAAACTCCCGGCCGGTCCGGTCAACAAATTCGGACACCTTCGTCTCGAGCTCCTCCAGGATCAGCACGATGTGACCCAACAACTGGCCCTCGTCGGTGTAGGAGAAACTGCCCTCGATGGAGATCTCACGCACCTTGCCCAAATCGTGCAGGAAGACGCCAGCCAGAAGCAGATCACGATCCAGGAACGGATAGAGTTTCGAGATCTGGTCAGCCGCCTCCATCAGCGTGGAAACATGTTCCAGCAACCCGCCACGGAACGCGTGGTGAATCTTGACCCCGGCCACAGCACGGGTGAAAGCCTTGATCAACGGTTCGTCGTCCAGGAAACAGATCATCAGCTCCCGCAGGTCCTGGTTGCCGAGATTCCTCAACAACTCGTCGACCCGGGCCATTTGCCGTTCGGACGCCTCGCTGCGATCCTCCTCGAAATCGGACATCTCGATCGCTGCAGTGCTGACCGCATTGACCCGCGTCAGAATCGTCTGCAGCGCTCCCTGGTAAAGTTGCACCTTGCCTTCGACCCGGACAAAGTCCCCCGTGTCGAATCCCGCCACCGAATCCTCGGTGACATTCCACATCAAACCGTGAACCTCACCGGTGCGGTCCTTGAGATGTACCAACAGGAAAAGATCTCCGTTGCGGTTGGCTCGCAACTGCTTCTCCGTCAGCAGAAATATCTCGTCGACCGACTGGCCGTTGCGGAGATGTTCGACGAATTGGCGGGGCATGAGGTGCCACGGATCCAGAGGAACGGGGATCACCCGTAGGGGACAGGAGACGATTCTAGGCCTCAGCCAACTCGAACGACAGGCCACCACTCGCCCGGACCATCGCCGTGTCCCCCCCCGAGTCACTCTGCTAGAATTCCACTCTTGAACACCCGCCCCGAGGTCATGCGGCGGGTCACCCAAAGCAGGGATCAACAGGTCCGGGAGATCAGGCGTGCGCTGGAGCCAGACGTTTATTCCGACGATGAAGGAAATCCCGGCCGATGCCGAGATCCCCAGCCACCAGTTGATGCTCCGTGCCGGCCTGATCCGCCAGGTGATGGCCGGTGCCTACACCTACCTGCCACTGGGTTGGCGAGCGGTGCGAAAAGTCGAAGCGATCGTCCGCGAGGAAATGGAACGAGCCGGTGCAATTGAACTGTTCATGCCCGCGCTGTGCCCGGCCGAGCTGTGGGAACAGACCGGCCGGATCGACGATTACGGCAACGCCCTGATCAACTTCCCGCTCGTCCGCGGCGACCGGCAGGTCCGGGTCGTTCTTGGCCCGACACACGAGGAGGTCGTCACGGACCTGATGGCGCGTCAGATCAAAAGCTACAAGCAGCTGCCGATCACGGTCTTCCAGATCCAGACGAAATTTCGGAATGAGGAACGCCCCCGTTTCGGCGTAATGCGGACCAGCGAATTCCAGATGAAGGATGCCTACAGTTTCGGCACCGACCTCGATCAACTCAACGATGCCTACGAACAGATGTACCAGGCCTACCGCCGGATCTTCTCGCGGTGCGGCCTCGACTATCGGCCCGTCGAGGCCGAAAGTGGACCGATCGGCGGAGACGCGTCGCACGAGTTCATGGTGCCAGCAGAGAACGGTGAAGACGAAATCGTCCACTGCGACTCCTGTGGCTATGCCGCCAACACCGAACGGGCCGAGACCGGGAGGGGAGTCCCGGAGATCGCCGCACCTGCCGCAATGTCCGACCGTGCCCTGGTCGATACGCCCGAGGCCGGCAGCATCGAACAGGTCAGCCGCATGCTCGGCTGCGAACCGTCACAGATGATCAAGACCCTCATCTACTCCATCGACGACGAACCCGTGGCGGTGTTGGTACGAGGAGATCACGAGGCCAACGAAGCGAAGATCCGACGAGCCGTCGGAGCCACGACGATCGAACTGTCCGACCCCGAGACGATCACCCGCGTCACCGGTGCCCCAGTCGGTTTCGCCGGTCCCGTCGGCCTGGACTGTCCCCTGCTGGCCGACCACGATGTGGCTCAGATCACCGACGGCATCACCGGAGCCAACCAGGGCGATGCCCACCTCACCGGGGTCAACATCGGCCGCGACTACTCGCTGGACACCACACACGACCTGAGAATGGCCACCGCAGGCGACCCCTGTCCTCGCTGTGACGGATCGCTGGAACTCGCACGTGGAATCGAAGTCGGACACGTCTTCAAACTCGGGACCAAGTACTCCACCGCACTGTCGGCCGAATACCTCGACGAGAACGAGAACAAGCACCCGATGCTGATGGGTTGTTACGGGATCGGGATCAATCGCATCGTCGCCGCGCTCGCCGAAACCTCATTCGACGACAACGGATTGATCTGGCCACTCTCGATCTCGCCGTTCCAGGTGCTGGTGATTCCACTGAACATCACCGACGACGACGTGATGTCAGCCGCTGAGTCGATCTACGATCAACTCGGTACTGCCGGCTTCGACGTGCTGATGGACGAACGCAAGGCCCGCCCCGGATTCAAGTTCAAGGACGCCGACCTGATCGGGATCCCTCTGAGAGTCATCGTCGGCGGCAAAGGACTCGCCGACGGCGTCGTCGAGCTCAAGTGGCGGACCGATTCCGACGTCACCAGAATCCCGTTGGACCAAATCGTCGACACCGTCATCAATGAGCTCGCTGAAAGAACATCAGCCGAAAGCCAACAGGTGCCGGAGTAACTGCCACAGCTGGCAAGTGCGACACAACCTCCTTGTATCGCTGGTGTTACGCCCTCCGCATCTTCACCCTGTCTTGTCACGGGTCTAGAATCCATCGGGTCGTGTGTCCGAACCCGGGCGGATTCGTACAGGAGATCCGTGATGACGTTCGAGCCAACGGGGAACGCATTGTCGCTACAGCCACCCGTGCTGTGCGAATCGACGAATACCACAACCGTGGAATCCGGCGACGCTCTCTCACTTGGTGTGCTGCTGGAAGAGCTCGCTGCGGGGTCCGAGCAGTTGGCAATGATCCCGTTGTCGGAGCGGATCCGACTGGTCGAGGCCGTGCGGAAAAACGTGGTCCGCGTGTCCCGGGAGTGGGTCGACTGCTCCACAGCGATCAAGCAAAAAGAGCCGACTGATCACATCCGCAGCGAAGAGGTCCTGTCGGGTCCGGTAGCAACAGCCCGTTACCTGTTACTGCTCGGAAGGACTCTCCGGGAGATCAACACCACAGGCGGTCCTCGCCTGCCGGGTCGAATCTGTCGTGGGGCCGACGGTCGTTTGCTGGTGCCCGTGATGCCGGTCTCCGGACTGTTTGACCGCCTGGCCTTCATGGGCTTCCGAGCACGAGTCCGGATGCGAGCCGGCATTTCTCCGTCCACGCTGGCTGAGCACACCGCCGGCCGATTTCGGCGATCGCAATCGGCTCGGTCACCGCGGGTCACAGTGGTACTCGGCGCCGGCAACATCTCGAGTGTTCCGATACTCGACGTCTGCGACCGAATCTTCGCTCGCAGCGAAGCGGTGCTGTTGAAGCTGCACCCGCTGCACCGACCGCTCAAGCCGATCTTCAAGCGTTTGCTGGCCCCGTTGATCGACTACGGATGCCTACGGATCATCTCCGGCGACGCCGAGACCGGCAGCCGCGTGGTGACCCACCCGAGTGTCGACGCGATCCACATCACCGGCGGTGTCGAAACACATGACGCGATCGTCTGGGGCCCCCCTGGCCCTGAAAGCGACGAACGTCGCCGTTTCAACCAGCCTTTGCTCGAAAAAACGATCTCAGCCGAGTTGGGCAACGTCAGTCCCTGGATCATCATTCCCGGCCGATTCACCAAAGGGCAGTTGGAGTACCAGGCCGAAAACGTCGCCTCATCGGTCATCAACAATGCCGGATGCAACTGTGTGGCCACTCGGGTGCTAGTGACTTGGCGGGGCTGGCAACACCGTGAGCACTTCGTCGATCGCGTGGCCGAGGTGCTGAAGCAGGCCGAGCCTCGCGATGCCTGGTACCCGGGAGCCACCGAGCGTTTCGCAGACTTCTCCGGACAGAATCCGGATGGAGACCGACTCCGGGCAACGATGATGCGAGACATCGACCCGGGATCCGATTCACCCTTCTTCACTCGAGAACCCTTCACTTGTGTGCTGGCCGAGGTGGGCCTCGAGGCCGCGACACCCGAGGAATTCTGCCTCCGGGCTGCCGATTTCTGCAACAACACTCTGTGGGGCACTCTCAGTGCCACACTGACAATCCCGTCGAGCCTGCGACGAGGTCATGCCGCCCGGGACCGGCTCGATCGATGGGTTGCCACCCTGAGATATGGAATGGTCGGTATCAACCAGTGGGTTGGTCTCAGCTACATCCTGGCCAGCCCCCCCTGGGGCGGCCACCCTGACAGTTCCCGGGACGACGTCCAAAGCGGCAACGCACGGGTGCACAATACGTTCCTGCTGGACGGAGTCGACCAGGTGGTGTTCGACGGCCCTCTGACGACGTTTCCAAGACCATCCTGGTTTCCCAGCCACCGAAACCCCGAGCCGCTTTCGTGGGCCCTGCTGGACCTCTGCGCGAGGCCCGGCTGGAAGGCGCTCTGGCGATTGATTCGCTGCGCATGAACTGAGCCCACATGACCGCTGCACCGAGACCTCCGGGCCTGGAGGACACATCCATGGCACGCCCGAGAACACGACTGACAGACCGCTGGGTGCTGATCACCGGAGCCGGTCACGGCCTGGGCCGTGCGCTGGCCGGTGCATTCGCCGACGCCGGGTGCCGAATCATCGTGACTGACAGTGATCCGTCGCGAATCGGCATGACAACCGGATGGCTGAGTCGCCGTGGCAACACGGTGATGGGACTCGAAATGGATGTGACCTGTCCGAAGAGCGTTGAACGGGCACGACGCGAGGTGATGACCCGAGCGGGTGCTCTCGACGTGCTGGTCAACAACGCCGGAATCGTCCGCGGCGGCCTGTTCACCAGCGTCCCCGTCAACGAGCACCTGGCCACGATCGAGGTCAATACACATGGCCCGATTCGGGTCACGCACGCCTTCCTTCCGGTTGTCCTCGACTCACAGATTGCCCATCTGGTCAACATCGTCAGTGCCTCCGGCCTGATCGGTCTGCCCGGTGCCTCGACGTACGCCGCCAGCAAGTGGGCCCTCCTGGGTTTCACCGAATCGCTCCGAGAAGAACTGCGACACACCGGACACCGGCATGCGGGCGTCACCGCCGTCTGTCCGAGCTATATCTCCACCGGGATGTTCTCTGGAGTCCGACCGCCTCGGTTCACTCGACTGCTCACCCCCGCCGAGGTCGCCCGCCAGGTGGTTCGGGCCGTTCTTGCCGGCCGGCCGACCTTGATGTTGCCACGAGCCGTCAGCCTGATCCCGCTCTCGAGGGCCCTTCTTCCAGACCGCTGGTCTCAGAAGCTGGGAGACTGGGCCGGAATCCACACCGGCATGGCCGACTGGCTGGGCCCCGATGGTGCGGAGAACCCGACCGTGCAAAATCCCGCCGGGTCCTCCGGCCAGACGATCGGTACGTTGGAGCGCACCGACTCGACCGAACCGGCAGTGGCCACCGGGTCTTGAAGTTCATAGATAGAGTGCTGAAGATATGCCGGTTCGAACACCCGTGCGGACCGGGTGGCTTTGGATTTGTCCCCGCTGTTTGAGGCACACGATGACCATCTCCCGCCCGGGCCACCTGGCCGTCCAACTGCTTCTGGTTGCCATCGTGGCGGCCACCGATCTGTTCGCTGCCACCCGGCCCAACATCGTGTTCATCTTCACCGACGATCACGCCGCACACGCACTGTCATGTTACGGATCGAAGATCAACAAGACCCCGCAACTTGATCGCCTGGCCAAGGAAGGCATGCTCTTCCGCAACTGTTTTTGCACCAATTCGATCTGCGGTCCCAGCCGGGCCGTGATCCTGACCGGCAAGCACAGCCACCTCAACGGTGTCATTGACAACCGGAGACGATTCGACGGTGGTCAGCAAACCTTCTCCAAGCTGTTGCAGAAGTCCGGCTACCAAACCGCGATGATCGGCAAATGGCACCTGAAAAGCCTGCCGACCGGATTCGACTTTCACGAGGTGCTGATCGGCCAGGGGCCCTATTACAACCCGCCGATGATCCGCAACGGAAGACGGGTCAAGCACACCGGTTATACGACCGACATCATCACCGACATCGCACTGAAGTTCCTGAAGACTCGAGACGCCAAGAAGCCCTTCATGCTGATGTTCCAGCACAAGGCCCCGCACCGGAACTGGCAACCGGGCCCCAAGCACCTGGCACTCTATGACAACGTCAAGATCCCCGAACCCGACAACCTCTTCGACAACTACGTCGGCCGAGGCACCGCTGCTCGAACACAGGACATGTCGATCGCTCGCACGATGACACCGAATGACCTGAAACTGGTTCCCCCTCGGAACTTGACTCCGGAACAACTCAAGACCTGGAACGCGGCCTACGGCCCCAAGAACGCCGCATTCCGAAAAGCCAAGCTCAAGGGCAAGGACCTGGTCCGCTGGAAGTATCAGCGGTACATCAAGGATTACCTCCGGTGCATCGCCAGCGTCGACGACAACGTCGGCCGGGTCCTGGATTACCTCGACCAGGCCGGTCTGGCCAAGAACACCATCGTGATCTATTCCTCCGACCAGGGCTTCTACCTGGGCGACCACGGATGGTTCGACAAGCGGTTCATGTACGAGGAGAGCTACCGGATGCCGTTGATGGTCCGCTGGCCCGGGCACATCGCTCCCGGCAGCATCAACACTGACCTGGTCAGCAACCTGGACTTCGCCCAGACGTTTCTCGACCTGGCCGACACGGACATCCCCTCCGACATGCAGGGCCTGAGCCTCCGTCCGCTGTTCTCCGGCCAGACGCCCTCCAACTGGCGTAAGTCACTCTTCTACCAGTACTACGAGTTCCCCGGCCCCCACAGCGTGCGGCGTCACATGGGCGTCCGTGACGCGCGTTACAAGCTGATGCATTTCTACAACCTGGACGAATGGGAACTCTACGATCTCCAGCAGGACCCTCGCGAGATGCGCAGCGTCTACGGTTCGCCCGAATACGCAGCGGTCACCAAGCGGCTCAAGGGCGAATTGAAACGGCTCCGCCGGCACTACCGCGTGCCCGACGACAGCGGAAGCGTTTCCCGGGACGGAAAGCCAAAGAAGCCGCTCAAGCGGAAGAGGTCCAAGTCCCGTAAGAAAAAGCAGTCGTCGGCAGAACCGGCAGGACAGCGAGCGGTGACCGGGAGCTGAGCAGAGTATGCTGTCATTCGTGCTGGCCTGTGTGGTCCCACCGATGCTGCTGTCGGTCACGGCAACCGGCCTGCTCCGGAAGTGGGCGCCGGCCTGGGGACTGGTCGATCGTCCCGGCCCCAGGAAGGTCCACGAAACGGTCACCCCGATGGGTGGCGGCATCGCCGTGTGGTTCTCGGTTGTCACACCGCTGGCAGCGGTGACGCTGGTCGCCTGCAACCTGGTCCCGGGCCTGTCACTGAATGACCTGCTGCCGGCGGCCGTCGCCACCGAACTGGATCTCACCAATCTGAACGCACGCCTGGGCTTGCTGTGGGGAATCCTGGGAGGAGCCACGCTGCTGGGGATCGTCGGCCTGATCGACGATTTCCGCAACCTGCCGTGGGGACCACGGCTGGCCGTCCAGGGACTCGTCGCAGCGGGCCTGGTGTTCGGTGGTGTCCGTGGGACACTGTTTGCCCCCAGTCCTCTGGTCGGTGGCCTGGCAACGGTGCTGTGGATCCTGGTCCTGGTCAACGCCTTCAACTTTCTCGACAACATGGACGGGCTCTCGCCGGGCATCGCCCTGATCGCCGCGTCTCTATTCGCCTTCATGATGCTGACCGGAACCCCCAGGTCTCACTGGTTGGTCGCCGGTGTCTTGCTGGTTCTATCCGGAGCTCTCGCAGGATTTCTCTTCCACAACTGGCCGCCAGCCAAGATCTTTCTGGGAGATGCCGGCAGTTATTTCATTGGCCTGTTGTTGGCGACATGGACCGTCGTGGGAACCTTCTACGAGGCCGGAACCGGGTCAACCGGCCGACACGTGATCCTGGCCCCCCTGTTCGTCCTGGCCATCCCGCTTTACGACTTCACCAGCGTGATGCTGATCCGTCTGAAACGCGGTCAGAGTCCATTTCAGCCCGACAAGAATCACTTTTCCCACCGGCTGGTCGACCTGGGATTCAGTCGGCGAAACGCAGTCCTGGTGATTCACCTGGCTACACTGGTGACCGGCCTGGGGGGGGTGCTGCTGTACCAGGTCTCCGACTGGCTGGCGGCCCTGATGATCCTGGCATTGGTCGCCTGCGTGCTGAGCCTTTTCGCGATTCTCGAAACCGTCGGCCGCAGGATCCAGGCCGACCACCTCTCCGACCCGATCCCCGACGAACGCGAAAACGGCGAGGGCCAAGATGCCTGAGAGGTCTCTCCCGACCGCGGCATCCGACGTCCCGGAACAGTCACCGGCCTGGCTGGGCATCGCGGTGGGCCTGCTGGTGACTCGCTGGCTGATGCCAGCCGAATCGACCGCATCGGGGGCCACGCTGTGGCTGGTCGCCGGCTGGCTGCTGCTGGCAATGATCTGGAGCCTGTCGCGCCTGAGACGGTGGCCGCTCTCCCCCCTGCGGCTGGACCGCATCGATCTCGCGGTCACATTGCTGGTGACTCCGCAGATCGTTTCGGCCACCTGGCTGATTGCCACCGGAGATGGCAACGGCCGGGCCGCCACCAACATGGTGTGCGAATGGATCTCTCTGCTGCTGGCCTTCGTTCTGGTCAGAAGATGGTTCTCCAAACCCGCCGACTACCATGCCCTGACCCGTGTCGCCCTGGCCGTCGTGGTTTCGCTGTCGGCCCTGGGCATCTGGCAGCACCACGTCGGCTATCGCCGAGCCATCACTTCGTTCCAGGCCCTCCAGGATGAACTCGACACGGCTGTCCGGTCTCGGGACATCTCCACCGCTCGTCGATTGCGAGCCGAACTGGCCGCCGCTGGAATTCCGCTCGAAGGCCCTGCCAGGCAACTCTGGGAACGCCGTCTTCGCGACAGTCGCGAGCCCTACGCCCTGTTCGCCCTCGCCAATTCGCTCGGCGGTCTCCTGGCCGCACTGCTGATCTACGGCCTGGGCCTGCTGCCGGCCTGGAAACACTCTGCCTGGCCAGAGCCGAACCGAGGAGGATTCTTCAGCCGCTTGTCGCCTGCCACGATATTCCTCGTGACCGGATTCCTACTGATCTCCTACTGCCTGCTGTTGACCAAGAGTCGCACGGCCTGGGTGGGCTTCGCGGCCGGTGGCGTGCTGCTGGTGGGAGGACGGGCACTGCGATGGGTGAAGGAACGTCCCGGCCGCGTCACGCTGGGAGCCTCCGTCCCGGTGCTGCTGGTGGTGGCCGCCTTCTGGACCGGAGGAATTGACCGCGAGGTCTTCACCGAAGCACCCAAGTCGCTGTCCTACCGGTTCGAATACTGGAAGGGCACCCTGGGAGTGATCGCCGACCGCCCTCTGATGGGTACCGGTCCGGGGAACTTCCGCCAACACTACCTGGCACACAAGCTCGAGGAGTCGAGTGAAGAGATCAGCGACCCACACAATTTTCTCCTGGAAGCCACCGCCACCGCCGGGCTGATCGGACTGGCCGGACTGGTCGCGTGCATCGGCCTGATCCTGACTGGTGGCCGCCAACGCAAAACCGCACCGTCTGCCAACGCCGGTGAGCAGGGGGGCCGGGACGCCCCGTCCGGAATCATCGCTCTGGGGGGTGTCTTCGGGTTCGTACTGGCAATGGTACCGGGCTGGCTGCTGGAAGGTGGCCTCGACACACGGCTGGCCTTCGTGGCAGCGGGCTTCATCGTGTCCTGGACAGGCCTGCCCGCTGCGTGCCCCGATCCAACGATTCAACGGCGGGCGACCCTGGCTGCACTGGTCGCCTTGCTGGTCCACCTTCTGGGAGCCGGTGGGTTCAGTCGACCGGCGTTGATGCAACTTGCGCTGTTGCTGGTGATCGGTTGGCGACCGTGGCCCAGCCGCGTACACGTCTCCAACACGGCACCGGGGCCCGCTCGACTCGCTGTGATCGGTTGTGGAGTCGGGTTGTTGCTCGTGGCGCTGCTTGCCGTGAACCCGGTCTTCGAGAACTCGGTCGCCGTCCAGCAAGCCGACAACGCCCTGCTGTTGAGAGGTCGCCCGGGTGAAGCGGCTCGACTGCTCCACCACGCCCAGCAGGTCGACCAGCTCGACCCGGCTCCTTCCCGAAAACTGGCCCAGCTCAGGATCCAACAGGCCGGCAGAGACGCGGCCTCTGAGGAGGTCTTCGACCAGGCCATCCGCGCCGCCACCGAAACCAGCCTTCGCGATCCCCACAACTGGATTTCCGCTCACGACCGGGCTCGGGCTGTGCGACGGAAATGGCAACGCCATCGCGATGATGGTGTTGTCCGGCAAGAGATGATCGACTGGGGCAAAGCAGCCGTTGACCGTTATCCGAGCAACCCTCGTTTGCACGCCTGGCTGGCCGAGACATTGGCTGAAACCGGCCGGGCCTCCCAAGCAGCCCGAGAGGCGCGGCAGACGATCCGATTGCACCAGTTGCTTCAGTCTCGGGGTCACGTCGACAAACTGCTGAGCAGCGAACGGCTCTCGCAAATGCAGTCGCTGGTGCAAGCGGCAGACGAGTCGGGAAGTTTGCCCCAAGGCCGCAATTGACCGACTCGAAAACTCCGACCTAGAATGGCAAGCCGGTGTGGACGACGGTCATTGCGGGGCAACCGAAAAAACAGACTTTTGTCCTGACTCTCGCGGTTCATCTGGTCGATTCGGTGGAAAGTGGGAATCGTTCCCGCGGATCCGCTCGGTCGGCACCTTTTCCAGAGGTTCACATGCGCATCGCCGCTGTCATTCTGACTTTCCTCGCCGCCACAGGGGGGCTGTTTTTCGCAGCGAAGTCCTGGCGTGAAGCGACGTCCGTGACCGTCCGTCCCGACGACCAGACCTCATTGCCGACGCCCTCCAAAAACGGTCCGCACCCCAATGCCGTACTGGTCGGCGGCGGCGAATACGATTTCGGGATCATGGAGCAAGGGCAGGAATCCGAACACATTTTCATCATTCGCAACGACGGCAAAGCTCCGCTGCAGCTGGCGGCCAACTACAAGGGAGCCAACACGTGTGAGTGCACGGTGGGCAAACTCTCCCGCGACGTGATCCCGCCTGGTGAAACGGTGGAAGTCACCGTGGCGTGGGGAATCAAGAAAACGGCGATCGGCTTCGCTCACTCGGCAAGAATCCGCACCAATGACCCCGAGCACGTCACGATCCCGCTGCTGATCAAGGGAGTGATCGGACGCCGCGCCGTGATCAAGCCCTCGGAGAACTGGTCGGTGGGACAAATCGGCACCAACGCCACTGTCGATGTCGATTTGACTCTGCACAGCGAGATTGCCGAACAGTTCAAGTTGCTGAAGATCGAGAATCCCACCGGAAAACTGGTATTCAAGAGCCGTCCAATGAACGGGGAAGAGCTCGACGCCCTGGCCGCGGCCAGCAGCGCCTCTCCTGACGACAAGGAGAAAATCTCCAAGGTGACCACCAGGTTGAAGGCGGGGAACAACCGACCACTGCCCAAGTCCGGCTACAAGATCACTGCCACCGTCGACGCCACCAAGCTCGCCGACGGCCCGTTCCGAGAAACCCTCACCTTCCACACCGACCTCGCCGAAGACCACACGATCAGCTTCCACCTCACAGGCAGCCGCTCGGGACTGCTCGAGTTCATGAAAGCGAAAGGTGCGGATTGGAACAGCGATCGGTTGCTGTTGAGACTGGGGACATTCTCGGCTGCCAAAGGCAAGTCCGTGCGGATTCCCATGTTGGTCAAGGACGTCTCCGGCGACGGAAAAATCCGGGTCCGCGGCACCCGCCCCAAGTTCATGTCCGTCGAGCTGGAACGTGACCTCGACTTCCCCGCCAAGAACAACCGACGCTACTGGATGACCTTGACCATTCCCAAGGGGGAGCCACCAGTCGCACTGATCAATCGCCAGAAGGGCGAAGTGGAAATCGAGTTCGACGGCGAGAAGAAGCGGTTGATGCGATTTTTCGTCGGATTCGTCTCGCGTTAGCTCTCCCGAGCGGCTCCTCCCGGCTCCCTGTTCCTTGACCGACCGATCATGCCACGCTGGGCCACACCGTTTTTGGTCGCTCTGGCGATCTCCGCCATCCTGGCGGGATGGTTCTGGCCGATCGACAAGCCTGGGCCAGGCTCCCCAGGCAATCCTCCCTCGGACTCCGCAGAACCGTTACTCGAAAACTGGTCCCCCGATGACCTGACCCTGGTCTTCTCGGGACAGCAACACGGTTACCTCGAACCGTGTGGATGTTCAGAGACCCAGTCGGGCGGATTTTCGCGTCGTGCGGACCTGCTTCGTCAGATGGACCGAAGAGGCTTCCGGCCGGTGGCCTTTGATCTGGGCGGGCTGGTCCAGCGACGTCGTGAACAGAGTCGGCTGAAATATCAGACGATGCTCGCCGCGTTGGGTGAGATGTCCTACTCAGCGGTGGGGGTCGGACCCGAAGACCTGGCCTTGGGAGCCGACTTCCTACTCTCACAGGGACAGACCGAGGACAGCGATTCGCCGGCTGGGCCAGCCCGTCCGCATCTGCTGGCGGCCAACCTTCGACTGTTCGACAGCGACGACCTGCCCGGCGCGCCGGTCGCCAGCCGCCTGGTGGCTTCCGGTGACCACACCATCGGAGTCACCGCCATCCTGGATCCCCAACTGGGTGGACAACTCGAGGCCGCCGGTGTCCTCGCAGACGTGACCATCCGCCCGCCCGAGGACGTGTTGCCGGGCGTGCTCGATTCTCTGACCCGGGACGGAGCCACCATCCTGGTGCTGCTCTCCCACGCGAGTGTCGACACATCCCTGGAACTCGCCCGGAGGTTCCCTCGACTGGACCTGGTCGTCAGTGCCGGGGGGCCTGAAGATCCGCTGACAGACAATCCCCGTCGGATCGGCACCACCACCGTGGTCACCGTTGGCCAGAAGGGGAAGTACGCCGGGGTCGTCGGAATCAACAGTCCATCGCGGCCGTCCCGAATCCGCTTCGAACTCGTCAACCTGGACAACCAGCGGTTTGCCGATCACCCGAAGATGACCGAAGTGATGCGGACCTATCAGCAAACGCTCGAACAACTCGACCTCGCCGCTTCGATGCTGCCGATCGCAACCAGTGGAAACCGGAAGTTCCTCGGCTCGGCTCGATGTGGCGAATGCCATACCAAGGCGTTGTCCAAGTGGCAGGACACTCCGCATGCACACGCCTTCGAGAGCCTGTCGACGGGTCGCGACGGACAGGAGCACGACTGGGTGCCCCGCACGTTCGATGCCGAATGTCTCAGCTGCCACGTCACCGGCTGGGAACCCCAGAAGGCACTGCCCTACAAGAGCGGTTACGTCGACCGCCAGACGTCGTCACACCTGCTGGGCAACGGATGCGAAAACTGCCACGGCCCGGGCAGCCGTCACGTCGAACTGGTCGAGGCCGGCCAGGTCGAGAAGTCACTGGCCGAGGTCCGCGTGACACTCGAACAGGCCCGCCGCCAACTCTGCATCTCCTGCCACGATCTCGACAACAGTCCCACGTTCAACTTCGACACCTACTGGCCCCGAATCACACATCCCGGACGAGACTGACACGTGACCATAGACGTTCCCACTCGCATACAGTTCCTGACCGAGGACCACGTGCTGTCCCTGGGATGGGCCGACGGACAATCCTACCGGATCCCGTTCCGGGCACTCCGGCAATTGTGTCCGTGTGCTTCGTGCGTCAGTGAGGTGACCGGGGAACGAGTGCTCGACCCTGAATCGGTGCCCGACGACATCCGCCCCACTGCCGTCGATTACAGCGGCAGTTACGCGTTGAAGATCACCTGGAATGACACCCACGACACCGGGCTGTTCACCTGGGAATACCTCAACGAAATCGGCACGGCAATCGAACGCTACGAGACCGAAGATGGCGATTGAAGTCGAGTTGAAGTTTCCGCTGCTGCCCGGGGCGATGACGGTCGAACAAGTCACCGACCGGCTGGAGGCCATCGGTGCCCGGCCGATGCCGTCCCGGCACCAAAACGACCACTACTACGCCCATCCCGATCGTGACTTCGCCCAGACCGATGAAGCTCTGCGAATCCGCGAGGATGAGCATCGGATCCAACTGACCTACAAGGGGCCCCTGATCGACGAGGTGGCCAAGACACGCCGCGAGTTGGAGATCGGGATCGATTCGGCCGAGATCGCTGCCGAGATCCTCGAGTCACTCGGGTTTCGCCCTGTGCGAGTCGTCGCCAAGCAACGCAAGCCATTTGAGCTCTCGTGGCAGGGAATCTCTGTCGAAGCGGTGATCGACCAGGTCGAGGGCCTGGGCGACTTTGTGGAGCTCGAGACGATCAGCGATACCGATTCTCACCAAGCGGCACGAGATCACTTGCTGGCCCTGGCCACCAAACTGGGGCTCGAGCAGAGCGAACGTCGAAGTTACCTGTGCCTGCTGCTGGCCGGCGAGACCGGGCCAACCTGAGTCGATGACCAGTTCGAGGTGTAAAACGGTTTTTTGCAAGACTGGCGTTGAAAACTGACGGGCAAGAGGCGAGGATCCACGTTCCGGTGCGGGATGTCGCCGGTCGCTTATTGCGTGCCGACATTGCGATGGAATCTGGCCGCGCCGCGGGACAACGGAGTGAGGACCCCATGGCTAAGAAGACCAAGACACGGAAGAAATCTGCCGCCGAGACCCCCGCGGGCATGCTCGACAACGCCGTCGGACAGATTGAGCAGGCCTTCGGCCCCGGCTCGATCATGAAACTCTCCGACGCCACGACACACAAGATCGAAGGCATCGGAACCGGCGCCCTCTCGCTCGACCTGGCCCTGGGAGGCCAGGGCATGCCCCGAGGACGAATCGTCGAACTCTACGGCCCGGAATCCAGCGGCAAGACAACCCTTGCTCTTCACGTGATTGCCAACACCCAGAAATCTCAGGGCATTGCGGCCTTCATCGATGCCGAACACGCACTCGATCCCTCCTGGGCCAAGAAACTCGGCGTCAATCTCGAAGAGCTTCTCGTCAGCCAGCCGACATTCGGCGAAGAGGGCCTGCAGATCGCCGAGATGCTGATCAAATCGAACGCTGTCGATTTGATCGTCATCGATTCGGTCGCGGCCCTGGTGCCCAAGGCAGAACTCGATGGAGAAATCGGTGATACCCATGTCGGGCTCCAGGCGAGGATGATGAGTCAGGCGATGCGAAAGTTGACCGGAGCCATCTCCAAGAGCAAGAGCTGCGTGATCTTCATCAACCAGATCCGCGAAAAGATCGGCGTGATGTTCGGCAGCCCCGAGACGACGCCAGGCGGTCGAGCCCTGAAGTTCTACAGTTCGGCACGGGTCGATGTTCGTCGGATCGCCACGCTCAAGGACGGCGACCTCCCCATCGGCATCCGCATGAAGGCCCGCGTGGTCAAGAACAAGGTCGCTCCACCATTTCGGATCGCCGAGTTCGACATGCTCAGTTCCTGCGGCATCAGCCTCGAAGCCGATGTCCTCGACATGGCCGTCGAAGACCGTATCGTCCAGCGAAGCGGCAGTTGGTTCAGTTACGGAGACACTCGCCTGGGCCAAGGCCGTGAAAAGGCTCGCCTCTGGCTCGTGGAAAATCCCGACATGCTCGAGGAAATCCGCGACAAGGTGCTCGTCGCCCGTGGCTTTGGTCCCGAGACCGAACAGCAAGCCGAGCCTGAAGTCACCGACGCTGCAGACGCTGCTGAAACGGCCGAATCTCCGCCGGCGACCGAGTTGCCTCAGGCAGAGGTGGCCTAACTGCGGATGGTCTTGGCCATCGCTGTTGCAGCCGGTTGATCGTATCGAAACACCGATACCCCGCCTGGCGAGGTCTCCAGATCGATTTCCCGACCGGAGGGCGACGCTTTGTCCCGGATTCTTTCGAGTTTCCCCGAGCCGTCGTCGTCAGCGGAATCGGTCCTGGAAGCCGAGCCGCCGGTGCGTTTATCGCAGGTCGGCGATTTCATCGGACTCATCGCAGACCAGACGGCCGTAACTCCCGCAGAATTCTGCCGCGAGGTCAATTCCCGCCGGGACAGCGTATCGCGTAAACTGCTCGATGAGCGCCGGTGACACTCGCCCCCTGGCCGGTATCCCGCCGCTCCCCGCACACTCTCCCATTCCTCAATTCAACCGATACGTCCCCGATGAAAACCGACGAAATCCGCGAGCGGTACCTCGCGTTCTTCGAGTCCAAGGGTCACACCCGCCGCCCGACCGATGTGCTGGTCCCCCCCGACGACCCGACCGTGCTGTTCACGCCGGCAGGAATGAACCAGTTCAAGAACCAGTTCCTGGGCGTCGGTCCACTGGACTTCACCCGGGCCGCGACCTGCCAGATGTGCCTGAGAACCGGCGACATCGGCAACGTCGGTGTAACCGCCTACCACCACACCTTTTTCGAGATGCTGGGAAACTTCTCGTTCGGAGATTATTTCAAGACCGAGGCCATTCAATGGGCCTGGGAGTTCCTGACCGGGGCCGACTGGATGTCCCTGGACCCCGACCGGCTCAGTGCCACCGTCTTCCTGGACGACGACGAGGCATACCGAACATGGCACGACGAAATCGGCCTGCCCGAATCGCGAATCCGGCGGGACGACGAACACGAGAACTTCTGGCCGGCTGGTTCACCGACCAACGGTCCGGACGGAGTCTGCGGACCTTGCAGCGAGATCTTTTATGACACCGGTGAGGGCGAGCCGGTGGAGATCTGGAACCTGGTCTTTACCCAGTTCAATCGGGTTGGCAACCCTCCCGACAACCTCCGACCGCTGCCCTCCAAGAACATCGATACCGGAATGGGCCTGGAGCGGATGGCCGCGGTGATGCAGGCGGTCCGCAGCAACTTCGAGATCGACAGCCTTCGCCCCTTGTGCGAGGCCGCCGGCGAGGTGGTGGGTGCCGACTATTCCTTCGATGGAGAACACGGTCGGCCACTGCGACGAATCGCCGACCACGCCCGCGCTGTCACGTTCTGCATCCACGAGGGCGTCGAACCCGGCAACGACAAGCAAAGTTACGTCGTACGACAGTTGCTGCGGCGGGCGATGCTGGAAGGATACCTGCTGGGGCAACATGCGCCGTTCCTGCACCAACTGGTCCCGGCGGTCGTCACCGCGATGAAAGCGGCTTACCCCGACCTCGTCCAGTCAGCCGACCCGGTCGCCAACGTGATCCTCGAAGAGGAGAACCAGTTCCTGGACATCGTTGAACGGGGAGTGGGGAAATTCGAGAAGCTGGCAGCTGCCGCCGGATCGGAGGGTCGGGACCAGATCACCGGCGACGAAGCCTTCGATCTGCACCAGACCGATGGCTTTCTCGTGGAGTTGACCGAGGCCCTGGCCGCACGATCGGGCATGACCGTCGACCGCGATCAGTTTGATGCCCGGATGAAACAGCACATGGCCGGAAGCGGGTCCGGCGCGTTCCTTGACAGCGTGATGGCTGCCGGCCCACTCGATGAACTCCGCAACCGAATCGGTGGCACCGAGTTTCTCGGTTACGACACAACCGAGGAGACAGTGCGAATCGAGGGTGTGATTGCCGCTGGCGAACTGGTGGCGACATGGTCGGAAACCGGTGAGACAGCCACCGCGGCCGTGGTGCTCGACCAGACACCGTTCTACGGAGAAGCCGGCGGGCAGGTGGGTGACATCGGCCAGTTGACCGGCGACGGGGTCGTCTTCAACATCACCGACACGCAACGCGACGGTGAACTGCTGCTGCACATCGGCCACCTCGAATCCGGAGTTCTTTCTTCGGGCGACCAGCTCACCGCCAGTGTCGACTCCCTGCGACGGTCGGGCATTCGCCGAGCCCACTCTGCCACACACCTGCTGCATCACGCGCTGCACATTGTGCTCGGCCAAAACGCCATGCAACGCGGCTCGAAGGTCGAACGCGACGCTCTTCGGTTCGACTTCGCACACAAACAACCCGTGACGGCCGAGGAGATCCGTCGCATCGAAGACGAAATCAATGCCCGTGTGGCCGAAGGTGCCTCGGTCACGACGGAGATCATGGCCCTGGAAGACGCTCGCCAGGCCGGAGCAATGGCCCTGTTCGGCGAAAAGTACCCCGACGATGTGCGAGTGGTACAAATGGGGGAATTCAGCACCGAACTGTGTGGCGGCACTCACCTCTCGAACACCGGCCAGGTTGGCCTCTGCCGCGTCGTCTCCGAAGAACCGGTGGCCAAGGGCGTACGGCGGATCTCGGCACTCACCGGTCCCAGGGCACTCGAACAAATCCGACACACCGAGTCGATCGTCAAGGAACTCACCATCGCGATGAAGGCGCCGGCCGAGGACCTGCTGGGACGGATCGAATCGTTGCAGGAGGAACTCAAGGACACCCAGAAGCAACTTCAGCAGCACAGCCGTTCGGCGATCGCCGGGACGGCCGACACGCTGATCGACGGAGCCGAGGTGATTGACGGAGTGCGGATCGTGGCTCACCGGGCCGAGGGTGTCGACCGTGAGGGACTTCGGGACTTCGCTGACCAGCTTCGAGACAAGGCGTCACCGGTGGCACTGATCGTCGCGGCTGAGGTGGATGGCAAGGTCGCCCTGACCGCTGCCGTCAGCCGCGAACTGATCGACCGGGGACTCAACGCCGGCGAGTGTGTTCGTGCCGCAGCCCAGGTGGTCGGAGGCGGAGGAGGTGGTCGGCCGGATCTGGCCGAAGCCGGTGGCAAGGACCCGGGTCGTATCGACGAGGCACTGGAAGCAGGAGTGGCGGTCTATCGCGCGACACTCTCCTGATGGATGGCACTAGACCAACGCCACGCCTCGACGCTTCAGTTCGCTCATTATCGTGTCGACCAGTTCGTTCACCTCGCCCGGTCCGAGATCACCGCTGGCTGAGGCAACCGGCTGACTGCCAACCGGATTCGCACCACAACCGTGTTCGGCCAACAGCCCCTGCAGTTTGCCGCTGAGCGATTCCAGATCACTGACAAGCGTGGGCGTTTGCGGCTGACGCCCTTGGCCCATGTGGAAACCTCGCAGAGAAGCTCCCAACCGAAAACCGTCGGGGAATTCGGGCCCCTGGATCATCGTGTCGAACAGCGTTACCAGGCCGTATTGAACCCGTCGCGCCTCCTCCAGATTTCCGGCCATGGTCAGTTCGTAGAGCTTGCGAGTGACCTCGGGCACGACCCCGGAACTGGCGTTGGTTCCACCGTCACATCCGGCCAACAGCATCGGCATCAACGACGCATCCCAGCCAGTCATGAACGAGAACTCGGGCCGGAGCGGCCGGACGGCCTGGATCATCCGAATCATGTGTGGCAGATCACCGCTGGAGTCCTTGATCGCCACCACTTTCTCGCACTCTTCAGCCAACCGGCAGACGGTTGGCACGTCAATCGGAGAAGCGAACATCGGGATGTTGTACAGCGTGACATCGACCGGTGTGTTGCGGGCAATCTCTCGGAAGTAAGCGTAGACCGCCTCGGGGCCAAGCCGGTAATAAAATGGCGCGACAATCGCGACGGCACGAACTCCCAATTCGTGGTAGTACTCGCAGGCGGCCACCGTCTCACGAACATTCGCCTCGGCCGCTCCTGCCAGGATTGGCACTCGCCCGTCAACCTGGTCGGCGATGATCTCCACGATCCGACGCCGTTCCTCAACCGTGAAACGGGTGAATTCCCCGGTCGATCCGTTGGGATAGAGACCGTGCACGCCGCGATCGATCAACCAATCGACATATCGCCGCAATTCGGATTCGTTGATCTCACCCCGCTGGTCCAGCGGAACGAGGTTGGGAGTGAAGATCCCTGTCAGTCTGCTCATGGTTCACTCGATCAAAGATCGTTTCGGGAAAAGCTGCGGAACGAGATGGTTCGAGCCTAACCGAAGACACGGCGAACCGGGGACACTGGATGGAGTGAGACCGGGGAAACTCGGCAAGCCGGGCCGGTTGGGACGAGCTTGACGGCTGGACCGGTCGTAGGTCCTGGACCCGATTGCGAAGGTTCACACTTCCGGAGCGGGCCCAGAGATCACGGCCTCGTCACCACTCGCATCACCAGCACCCCCGATCGGAACACGGCCCAGCAGACGGGGAACCGCGACAGCCACAGCCACGCCAGCCGGAAGGCAGAGCCACACCGGCACGCCCCACCCGATCGGGATGTAGCCGACAAGCAGCGATGCGACGGCAACGGCAAACGCGTAGGGAGCCTGTGTGCCGACATGATCGAGATGATCGCAACCGGCGGCAGCCGAAGAGAGAACCGTGGTATCGGAGATCGGCGAGCAATGATCACCGAAAATGGCCCCGGCCAGCACCGCACCGAGCGTCCCCAGCAGAATGGGATCGTCGGGGACCGGTGTTCCCATCAATTCCCAGGCAATCCGCACCGAGACCGGGATCAACAAGGCCATCGTCGAAAAGGAACTGCCGGTGGCCAGGGCAATAGCCGCTGCGAGCACAAACGAGATCGCCGGCATCCATTCGGGCGGGAGTTGCCTTCCTGTCACCTCGACCAGGTAATCGGCGGTCCCCAGGGCTCCCTGGTCGCACACGGCCCCCAGCCCCCAGGCCAGCACCAGGACCCAGAGGGCCTGAAACATGCTGCCTCCTCCACGGACCCAGCCCACGAGAGACTGTCTGAATGAAATCGCTCCGGTCCCCCAGGTCATCAACAAGCTCGAGAGCGACGCGAGCAACGACGCCCAGAGCATCACCCACAACACCGCGTCGCTCCCGAGAATGGCCAGCCCTCCCACCAGGCCACCCACCAGGCTTGCCAGCGGCACTACGGCATTGATGATCAACCCGCGGCGGTGGATGTCACCAGGAATCTCGTCCATCGCCGGGGGAGCGCTGCTGCCGGTTCGAACCACCTCGCCGGTGGAAACCGCCCGCTGTTCGGCAACGGCCATCGGACCGAAATCACGGCCGGTCCGTGCCACTGTCCAGACAAAGACCAGGAGCAGGACCGAATAGAACCGGTAGGGAATCGTCTGCAGGAACAGTCCGTAGGCATCAACGTCCTGGCCCAGTTTCGAGAAGACATCGCCAATCAAGTTCACCTCGTAGCCAACCCATGTCGAGATCATGGCCAGACCCGCGACGGGAGCGGCCGTGGAATCGATCAGGAAGGCCAGTTTCTCCCGCGAAATTCTCAGGCGATCGGTGATCGGCCGCATCGACGTCCCCACCACAAGCGTGTTGGCGTAATCGTCGAAGAAGATCGCCAGACCAAGCCCACAGGTCAGTTGTTGTCCGTGTCGCCGGTCACGTCCGGGCCGGATCAACCGGGAGATCACAGCCTGCATGGATCCGTTGCGGGTGATAACTCCAATCGTTGTTCCCAGCAGGGTGGTAAACAGCAGGATCACGGCGTGTTCACGGAAATTGTCCGAATCCCCCACAAGGTAGTCACGAAACAACGCCACCGTCGCCTCGGTCACATCGCCGCGGGCCACCAGCAGCGAGCCGGTGACGACTCCGATCAACAGTGCCAGAGCCACACGACGGAAGAGCACAGCCATCCCGATCGCCAGCAGCGGCGGCAGCAAGCTCCACACCCCCAGGTGTTTCACGACGTCGAGTTGCGGTTCAGCAACCGCCGCCGTCTCGGCCAGCAACAAAGGCACAGTTTCCGCCGACATCACTCGCAGGTCCCGCCGCGGTCAGGATTGGTCGGGAACGGAGACCGACCATCTCGCGACTCAGGCCGCGCGTGGCCAGAACACCCGAACGCAAAGTCCGCTCGGTTCGTTTGGCTCGACCTCGATCCGTCCCCCGTGCAGATTGACGATCCGCCAGCATTTCGGCAAGCCGAAGCCCAGGCCTCGGCCGGCCTGACGACCCGAATAAAACGGATCGAACAGGTGTCGCTGGGAAACCGCGTCAAGTCCGGGACCCTGGTCTCGGATTTCCAGAACAGCCGAGTCACCATCGGAAACAGTCACCTCGACAACCCCCTCGGTATCGGCCTCGAGAGCATTGGTCAGCAGTTCCTCGACCACGACTGCCAACTGACCGAGATCGGCATGGACCGGTACCGGACCGGCCCCATCCACGGCAACCCGCCCTTCTCGCTCGGGACGCCCCTGGATGACACCACGAGTCACCGTGTCCACCACCTCGGACAAGTCGCCGGCACGCGATTCGGACTGCGGCGGCCGGGCAAAAAGCATCACGTCCGAGATCATGTCCCGAACTCGGTAGGCCTGGCCCGCGATCGTCTCCAGCGCCTGACGCCGTGCCGGATCGGTTTCGTCCCGCAGCAACAGTTGCACGCGTCCCACGATCGTCGCCAGCGGATTGTTCAACTCATGTCCCGCCCCGGCCGCAAATTCGGCCAGGGACTCCAGACGCGAGTCGTCAGCCGCCACAGTGACGGGTTCGGTTTGCCCGCTCATCGCAGCCACCTCGAGAACCCTTTGAACCCACCGATCAGGCGGGCACCTCGATATCGAGCAACTCGCAGACGCGGGCGAACAACGAGTCGACTTCGAACGGCTTCTGCATGAAATCGTCGGCTCCCGCCTCTTTCAAGTCGTCAATCTTGTCGGCTTCGACCATCCCGCTGATGCAGATGATTCGAACGTCATCGAGAGTCGAGTCACTGCGGACCCGCTGACAAACTTCCTTGCCGTTGATATCCGGAAGCATCACATCCAGCACGATGATGTCCGGCTTGTACTCCTTGACCATCATTCCGGCGTCGAAACCGTTGTTGGCCACCCGCACATCGAATCGTCCATCGGCGTCGAAGACGTCACGGATCAGTTCAACCAGTTCCTCATCGTCGTCAACGATCAACGCCTTGCGACGGCCGCTTTCCAGGGCATCGGTCGGGATGCCGTTGTCCTTCATGAACCGATAGAGAACGTCCCGGGGAATGCGGCGGAACCGCGATCCGGGAACTCGGAATCCCTTCAACTGTCCGGAGTCAAAACAGCGGATAATCGTCTGTTGTGAAACGTTACAAATCTTGGCCGCTTCGCCGGTTGTGAAGACAGTCTTCATTGTGTCCATCCGTTCCTTGAATGGGGATCGCCCCGATCCTGCCGTGTGCAGAATCACTCGCAAAAAACAAGATTGGCCGATCCATGGCCGGGGTTTCGCGGCAAGTATCGTCACGCCGGTCTATGGCGTCGATCTTGCCCTGTTTATCACGGGGGCCGATTGTATCTATCTTCAAATATCGGTCAATACCGACCCTCCTCTCCAACTTTCCCTGCCGTCAACATCATCCGCGGGTTACCCAGCCCGCCATACCGGCAATCTCGGGCCGGAACAACTCAGTCGGATTCCGCTTCGATCGGCTGCTGGAGATGGACCATCAGCAGTGCCAGATCCGCGGGGGTGATGCC
>MDTE01144909.1_pt1 | contig 44181 bp, 45 predicted proteins | sample 811231 | NCBI WGS metagenome assembly MDTE01 (sample SAMN05326651, study PRJNA326480) | marine metagenome | isolation source: seawater | place: Indian Ocean: Red Sea | collected 2010
AAAAAAATAAATAATAATAAGAACCGAAGAATATTCATATTTTAAAATAGGTTTAACATACAAAATGAGAAATAAAAATAAAACTGTTTGGTCAAATAGACTTAGCAAAAACAATTCTAGAAGTTTTCAAAGAATTGGATCTTCTATAAGTGTAGATAAAAGGCTTTACAATGAAGACATTGAAGCTTCTACTGTTCACGTAAAAATGCTTATGAAGCAGAATATTATTCCAAAAAAAGACGGGAAAAAAATTATCAATGGATTAAAAAAAATTAAAAAAGAAATTGATAGAAATAAATTTAAATTTAAAGAAAAATTTGAAGATATTCACCAGAATATTGAAAAAAGATTATTCCAAATAATCGGGGACTCAGCGGGCTATTTACACACTGCAAGATCAAGAAATGACCAAGTCGTAACAGATTTTAAAATTTGGGTTAAGTCTGCATCAGAAGATATAAATAAAACTCTGGATGAACTTATGAGATCAATATTAAAAAAAGCTTCAAAAAATGTTGATACTGTAATGCCTGGGTTCACGCATTTAAAAAATGCTCAACCCGTTTCTTTTGCGCATTATCTTCTCGCTTACATTGAAATGTTAAATAGAGATAAAAAAAGATTTAAAAATAATATTGACCTAATTGATGAATGTCCCTTGGGTTCTGCAGCGCTCGCTGGAACTTCATTTAATATAGATAGAAAATTTACAGCAAAAAAGCTTGGATTTAAAAAACCAACAAATAACTCTATTGACTCTGTATCAGATAGGGATTTTGCTATAGACTTTCTATACGCAGCAGCAACATGTGCTATGCATCTTTCAAGGCTTGCGGAAGATTTTATAATTTTTAATTCTGAGGCTTTTGGTTTTGTAGAATTTTCTGATAAAGTTCTAACTGGATCGTCTATAATGCCTCAGAAAAAAAATCCTGACCCTGCAGAACTTATAAGAGGTAGGACAGCAATAAATTATGGAAATTTAAATTCGATGTTAACAATTATGAAAGGACTTCCAATTTCTTATTACAAAGATTTACAGGACGATAAAGAACTAGTTTTTGATAGCTATGATACTTTAAAAGACAGTCTTACAATGTCTTTAGAGTTAATAGAAAATTTAAATGCTAAAAAAAATAATATGAAAAATATGGCTCAGAAAGGTTACACGACAGCTACTGATTTTGCTGATTATTTGGCAAAAAAAAATAAAATGCCTTTTAGAAAAGGTTATACCATTTCATCTAAGTTAGTTAATTATGCAGAAGGAAAAAAAATAAGATTAGACCAGTTATCTATGAAAGAAATAAATAAATTTATAAAAAACATTCAAGTAAATATACCATCTATATTTGATGTGGTTAATTCAATGAATTCAAAAACATCATTTGGTGGTACAAGTACTAAAAATGTAAAAAAAATGATAAAAAAATATAAAAAAGATTTAAAATAATGAAGAGTATATTTTTTGTTTTGCTAATTTCTACAATCTTAGTTGGATGCGGAAAAAAAAGCGCTCCTGAATATCAGGGAATAAAAATAGAAAGAAAAACTGTTGTAAATTTATAAAAATATGAATCTGAATTACAAAGGTCGAAACCTGTTTGTAGAAAATACGTCAATTAAGAGTATTGCAAGAAATAACAAAACTCCTTTTTACGTTTATTCTTATAGTGCAATAAGAAACAATTTTGAGGCTTTTTCTAATTACTTTAAAAAAGTTAATCCTTTAGTTTGTTTTTCTTTAAAATCTAACTCAAATATATCCCTTATCTCAGAATTAAATAAACTTGGATCAGGTGCTGATGTAGTATCAGAAGGTGAATTACTTAAAGCATTAAAGGCAAAAATTAAACCTAATAAGATTGTTTTTTCAGGTGTTGGAAAAACAGAAAGTGAGCTTAGACTAGCTATTAAAAAAAGACTTTTGTTGATTAATATTGAGTCAGAAAACGAGGCGAAATTAATAGATAAAATATCTAGAAAAATGAATCGGGTAACTTCAATAGGTATAAGAATAAATCCTAATGTGGATGCTAACACTCATTCTAAAATTTCTACCGCTAAGGTTGGTAGCAAATTTGGTTTATCAATATCAAATTTTTTGAAATTTTGTAAAGATTCAAAAAAATTTAAAAATTTGAAAATTAAAGCAGTAAGCGTTCATATTGGTAGCCAGATTACATCTATTGCACCTTACAGAAAAACTTTGAATATTTTATACAAAATAATTAAATTAAGTAAAATTAATTTTGATTATGTTGATCTAGGTGGTGGATTTGGAATTTCATATCAAAATAAAGAAAAACAAATTGATATTAGAAGTTACTCTAAATTAGTTGGTAAATTTCAAAAGAAACTGAATTGTAAAATAATTTTTGAACCTGGAAGATTTATTGTAGGTAACTCAGGTTTACTAATTTCAAGAATTGTTTTTATTAAAAAAGATGGTAAAAAATATTTTATAATTTTAGATGCAGGTATGAATGATTTTATGAGACCAGCATTATATAATGCAAAACATAATATTATTCCTATTTTAAAAGAAAAAAAAAGAATTAATGCTAACGTTGAATTTGTTGGACCTATTTGTGAAAGTACGGACACATTCTTAAAATATAAAAATTTTTCTTTTTTAAATGAAAATGATTTGATAGCTATAACGAATGTTGGCGCTTACGGCTCTACCCTTTCCTCCAACTATAATACCAGACCTCTTGCATCAGAAATTCTTTTGAAAAAAGGAAAAGCTAAAATTATTAGGAAAAGACAAAAAATTTCTGAAATCATTTAATAAATGATATTTTTGAGATCATTACTTTTTAATGTTTTCTTGTACGCAGGAATAGTAATAGCTTGTCTAATTGCTATACCGTTACTATTTTTAAAAGATACACACATGATTTGTGCTGCAAAAATTTTATCAAAATATGTGATATTTTTACTAAAATATTTAAATAATTCTAGAATAGAATTTAGGGGCTTAGAAAATCTAAAGAAATATGAAAATTATTTTGTAGCGTCTGCTCACCAGTCAATGTTTGAAACATTTGCATTGCAAGCAGTAATTCCTGGGCCTATTTTCATTTTAAAAAAAGAATTAATTAGAATTCCCATTTTTGGTTGGTGTTTAAAAAAAATTGGGGCAGTAGAAATAGTAAGAGATACTGCAACAAAAGAAAATTTAAATTTTTTTGAAAGAATTTTAGATAAAACTACTAAAAGTAAACGACCAGTTCTAATTTTTCCACAAGGTACTAGAGTTGGTTATAAAGAACGTGTTCCTTTTAAAAAAGGTGTAGGAAAAATATACGAATCTTTAAAATTACCTTGTGTGCCTGTAGCGCTGAATACAGGTAAAGTCTGGCCGAAAAATAGTTTTAATAAGTACCCTGGAAATATTGTCATATCCTTTTTGAGCCCTATTGAATATGGATTAAAAAAACAAACTTTTGTCAAAAAACTTGAGGATAATATCTACAAAGAGATAGATTTAATTGATTAATTATTTTCTACCAAAATCAGGTTTGTCAGTATCCTGCCCTGCTTTTATAATTTCTTCCCTAAATTCCTTTGATTTTTTGAATATATCAAGAAGTTTTTTGCTATCTTTTTCTTGAATAGCAATTTTAAATTCAGTTAAATTTTTAATAAAATTTTCAATAGCACGTATTATTAAATCACTATTATCAATAAATATATCTTTCCACATTACTGGATCAGATGCTGCAATCCGAGTAAAATCTCTTAAGCCACCAGCGCTATATCTTATAATATCACCTTTAAGTTTATCTCCATTGCTCATTGAAGTTTTAACAATATTATATGCAATTACATGTGGTAGGTGGCTTGTAAGAGACAATATCTGATCATGTTCAGATACAGACATTATTTTTACTTTACTTCCCATCGACTCCCAAATATCGCTGACTTTTTTTACATCCTCTTTTTTTACATTAGTTCCGGGAGACAAGATCGTCCATCTATTTTTAAATAATTCTGAAGATCCAGCCAGTGGTCCACTTTTTTCTGTTCCAGCAACAGGATGGCCGGGAATCCATGAAATATTTTTAAATTTAAATTTTTTAATAATTTCGTTTGGGCCTTTTTTAACTGAACTAGTATCTGTTAAAATTGATCCAGGTTTAAGATGATCCTTTATTGAATTAACTGCAGACTCAAACTTGCTTATAGGGGTTGATATAAAAACTAAATCTGCATTTATTACTGCTTCTTTTGGATTAGAAACTATCTTGTCTGAAAGATTTTCTTTTTCAATAATTTTAGTAACAGATTTATCGATATCAAAAGTAATAACCTTTTTAACTTTGTTACTTTTTTTTAAAGCTCTAAAGACTGAAGATCCTATTAGTCCACAACCTATTATTGATATTTGTTCAAACATTAAAAATTTTCCTTAGTGTTGAAATAAACTTTTTGTTTTCATGACTATTTCCTATTGTGACCCTCAATGAATTTTTGATATTATAAACATCCATCTGTCTTACTAGAATTCCTGAATTTGCTAACTTGTTAAATACTTGAGATGAGGATTTTTTTACAAAATCAAAGTTTAATAGAAAAAAATTAACATTTGTCTTGTTAGTTGCAATACCAACTTCATCTATTACATCAAATATCTTTTCACACCAATATTTATTATGTTTGATGGCTTTGTTAAGCCAATTAGTATCCTGAATTGCTTGTGTAGCTGCAAACAATGCCGGTCTGCTCACATTAAATGGAGGTTTAATTTCATACAATTTTCGAATTATTGCTTTTGATGAGTAACCCCATCCTATTCTCAATCCGGCTAAGCCATGTATTTTTGAGAATGTTCTTGTTATTAAAACATTTTGTGATTTAGAAAATAATTCTATTCCAGAAGAGAAGTCTGGATCCTCTATATATTCACAATACGCGTCGTCTACTACTAATAGTATATCGCTTCTTAATTTTTTTCTTAATTCTAGCATTTGATTTCTATCCAAATAAGTTCCTGTAGGGTTATTTGGATTTGCAAGAAAAACTATTTTTGTTTTTCTATTAACACAATCTAAAATTGATTGAACAGATGGTGTGAAATTTTCCTCTTTAGCAAATCGTACAGTCGCGCCAAGCATTCTGCTATAAATTCTATAAATTATAAAACTAAATTGTGTAACAATAACTTCATCTCCTTTATTTAGAAAAAGCTTACAAATTAATTCAAATATTTGATCAGAACCTGAGCCAAGGATTATTCTATTACTATCTAAGTTGAACTTTTTACCTAGAACTTTTCTAAAAAAAGTGCCATCCGAATCTGGATACCTTACAAAGCCTTTTCCAATAGAAAGGTAAGATTTTACAGCCTTTGGGCTTGGTCCTAATGCAGATTCATTAGCTGATAATTTTATTGGACTTCTTCTGCTCTTAAATAGACTTAATCCAGCAACATACTTTTCAGCAATAATTTTTCTAGGCTTTGGTAATTTCATATTATTTTAGATGTCTTATATTAAAAGCAACTCAATTTGTATAATGGAAATAAGTTTATTTGAATAAATTGACATGTTTATGGCGATTTAGTATATATGCGAAGCGCTGATTTAACCGAATTGCGAGCGCTAAGTAAATGCAGCTAAACAGGTTTTTGCCTGGTCTAGCTGGGCTTTTTTTTTGTATGAATGATAAAATAAAAAATATTAAAAGACTGAGTATATCAAAACCTCTTTTGTTAGACTGTAAACAAACTGTTAGGGACTTTCCCTTAGCATACGAAACTTATGGAACATTAAATAAAACTAAAGACAATGCTATTTTAATTTTTCATGCCCTTACAGGTGATCAATTTGTTAGCGGAGTCAATCCAATTACAAAAAAGGATGGTTGGTGGGTAACAGCTGTGGGGCCTGGTAAAGCTATTGATACAAATAAATATTTTGTAATTTGTGCAAATGTTATTGGTGGATGCATGGGTTCATGGGGGCCTAAAGAAATAGACAAAAAAACAAATGAACCTTACGGATTAAATTTTCCAGTTATAACAATAAGGGATATGGTTAAGGCACAAGAGACTCTTTTAGATCACTTGGGAATAGAAAAACTTCTTTGCGCCACAGGAGGCTCTATGGGGGGAATGCAGTTACTTCAGTTTTGTGCAACATTCCCAAATAGAACTTTTTCTGCAGTTCCAATTGCTTGTAGTACAAGTCATAGTGCCCAAAATATTGCTCTTAATGAGTTAGCTCGGCAAGCTATTATGGCAGATCCAGTATGGGATAAAGGAAAATATTTAAAAAAAAATGTTCAACCAAAAAATGGATTGGCTGTTGCAAGAATGGTGGGTCATATTAGTTATTTATCTGAAAAAGGAATGCAGGAAAAATTTGGGAGAAAACTTCAAGAAAAAGCTGATTACGAATTTAGTTTTGATGCTGATTTTCAGGTTGAAAGTTATTTGAGACATCAGGGTTACGCATTTGTTGAAAGATTTGATGCAAATTCTGTTTTGTACATTACTAGAGCAATGGATTATTTTGATTTGTCCAGGCAGTTCAAGGGAGGTCTTACTGAAGCTTTTAAAAATCAAAAAACGAAATTTTTAGTTATTTCGTTCTCATCAGACTGGCTTTACACAACTAAAGAAAATAAAGACACTGTAATTGCGCTAAATGCATCAGGAGCTGATGTTTCTTTCGCTGAAATTAAAACTGACAAAGGTCACGATTCTTTTTTAGTGAATGAACCAGAGTTTCTAAAAACTCTAAAAGGATTTATAGACTCAATGTATATAAAATTTAAAAAATGAAAAAAGAATTTAAAGTAATCGCAGATTTATTACCTAAAAATGTAAGAGTATTGGACGTAGGTTGTGGAGATGGATCATTAATGGATCTTTTAATTAGAGAAAAAAATATAGAAGCTCGTGGTTTAGAACTTGTGGAAGAGAATGTTAAAAAATGTATTTATAAAGGTCTTTCGGTTATCGAGGGTAATGCAGAAACTGAACTTCATCAATTTCCAAGTCAATCTTTTGATTTTGTTGTATTAAGTCAAACTCTTCAAGCATTTTATAATCCAGAAAAAGTTTTAAGAGATTTATTAAGAATTGGAAAATCAGTTATTATATCGATACCTAATTTTGGATACTGGAGAGTAAGAACTAGTTTATTATTATTTGGGAAAATGCCTGTTACAAAAACTTTACCAAACACCTGGTATAATACTCCTAACCTTCACATGTGTACAATTAAAGATCTATTTCATTTCTGTTTAGAAAAAAATATTCAAATTGACAAAGCAATAGGAGTAAATGAGAACTCTACCTCTGAAATCAAAAAAAATAATCTTGAAATAAAAAATCTATTTTCTAAACTTGGAATATTTTTGTTAAGTTAAAATGCTAGAAATTTCAATAATCAAATGTTTATCAGATAATTATAGCTATTTGATAAAAGATAAGAAAACAAATTTAGTAGGCGTAGTTGATCCGTCTGAATTTAGCTCTGTAAATTCAGAAATTGAGAAAACTCATAAAAAATTAGATTTTATTTTAAATACACACCATCATGATGATCATGTTGGAGGAAATATAGATTTAAAAAATAAATATAAGTCTAAAGTAATTTGTTCCTCTTATGATGGAAAAATAATACCTGGCTCTGACTTTAAAAAAAATGATGGAGAAATATTTTCTTTAGGTGAAACCAACTTTAAAGTTATTCATATTCCTGGGCATACTCTAGGTCATATAGCTTTTTACTCCGAACAGTCTAACATCTTATTTTCGGGTGATACTTTGTTCTCTTTAGGATGCGGAAGAATTTTTGAGGGCACTTTTGAACAAATGTTCAATTCTTTAGAAAAATTAAAAAATCTTCCTAAAAATACTAAATTATTTTGTGGCCATGAATACACAAAGAGTAATGGAGATTTTTGTATGAGTATTGATAAGGATAACGAAAAACTAAAAGATAGGGTTAAAAATGTAAAACATTTAAACGAAAAAAAAAAACCTTCACTTCCTGTTACTTTAGGAGAAGAATTAGAAACTAATATATTTTTAAGATGTGATAACAAAAAAATTATGGGCAACCTTCGAATGAATAATGCCTCTAAATTAGAAGTTTTTACAAAGCTGAGGAATTTAAAAGATAGATTTTAATATCATTGAACTTGACTTGATAAGTTACCAGGTTATATTGCGTTACATTTTAACAAAAATTATTTTATGTCATTTGCTATAATAGAAACTGGTGGTAAGCAATATAAGGTCTCTCCTAGTAATATTCTTAAAGTAGAGAGGCTGGATGTTGAAAAAGGTCAAAAGATTGAATTTAAAAAAGTTCTTCTTTTAAATGATAATAAAACTACAGAGGTTGGTAACCCAACGATAAGCGGTGCTGTTGTTGAGGGTTTGTTATTAGATAATATCAAAGATAGAAAAATAATAGTTTTTAAAAAAAGAAGAAGACAAAACTCAAGAAAAAAGTATGGACATAGACAATTACTTTCGAAAATTCAAATAACTAAAATTTTATCAAAAGGAGGAAAAGTAATTTCTGAAATAAAAGCAGATAAAATCAAATTGTCAAATGACCAAAAATCAGATAAAAAAAAACAAAAGATAATTAAAAAAACTGCTGATAAAAAAACAGCTATTAAAAACAAAATTAAAAAGTAAAATTATGGCAACAAAAAAAGCAGGTGGATCATCGAAGAATGGACGAGATAGTGCTGGTCGTCGTCTTGGAGTTAAAAGATACGGGGAACAACTTGTTAAACCTGGTAATATAATAGTTCGCCAAAGAGGAACCAAAATACATCCTGGAAGCAACGTAGGTATGGGAAAAGATCATTCAATTTTTTCATTGATTAGCGGGAAAGTAAAATTTAAAAAATCTAAATCAAACAGAACGTTAGTATCTGTAGTTCCCAAATAATTTCTAGTAGCAAATAAAACTACTTCTCAAAATGAAATTTCTCGATCAAGCAAAAATTTATATTAAAGCAGGAAACGGAGGATCAGGTTCATCTAGTTTCAGACGGGAAAAATATGTCGAATTTGGAGGACCTGATGGTGGTGATGGCGGTAACGGAGGATCTGTTGTGCTAGAGGCCGAAAGAAACCTTAATACTTTGATTGATTTTCGATACAGGCAACACTTCAAAGCTGAGTCAGGAAAATCAGGTAGCAAAAAAAATAAAACAGGCGGAAGTGGTAAGGATCTAATTTTAAAAGTTCCAATAGGCACACAAATTTACGAGGAAGATAATAATACGCTAATCTATGATCTTACAAAAAATAATGAAAAATTTTTAGTTGCATCTGGAGGAAAAGGAGGCCTAGGAAATACTAGATTCAAAAGTTCAGTAAATCGTGCACCAAGAAAAAAGACTGATGGTAAAAAGGGTGAAGAATTTTGGATATGGTTACAATTAAAAGTAATCGCTGATGTCGGAATCATTGGATTGCCAAATGCTGGAAAGTCTAGTTTTTTATCAAAGTGTACAAGAGCAAGACCAAAAATTGCAAATTATCCATTTACGACAATAAATCCTAATTTGGGTGTGTTAAGCATAGACAATAAGGAAATAGTTATGGCTGATATTCCTGGACTCATAGAAGGTTCGCACAAAGGTATTGGTTTAGGAGATAAATTTTTGAGACATATTGAAAGGTGCAAGACCTTGATACACTTAATTGATATATCTGAGAAAGATATTTTAGGTAATTATCAAAAAATTAGAAACGAGCTCTCTATGTATGACAAACAAATTCTTAAAAAGAAAGAGATAATTATTTTTAATAAAATAGATTTAATTGATACTAATTTAATTAACAAAATACTAAAGGACTTTAAAAATAAAATTAAAAAGAAGTATGAAATTATATCTTTAATATCAAATCAAAATTTTGATAAAATTAAAAAAACTATTTTTAAAAAATGTATATAGATAAAGCAAAAATAATTGTTCTTAAAATTGGATCGTCTAATTTAGTTGATGGTAAGGGGAAATTAAAAGAAAAGTGGCTTAAAAGTTTAGTAAAAGATATAAAAAAATTAGGAATTAAAGATAAAAAATTTGTCATAGTTTCGTCTGGGGCTATAGCACTCGGCCAAAACTATTTAAAAATTAGACAAAAAAAGTTGAAATTAGAAATGAGCCAAGCAATCGCATCTATTGGTCAGATACATTTGACTAACGTCTATAGGAAAATTTTTGAAAAAAATAAAATAAAAATTGGACAAATTTTAATATCATTAGATGACACTGAGCAAAGAAGAAGAGCTATTAATGTTAAAAGAACTTTTGAGAATCTTTTTAAATTAAAAGCAATACCAATAGTTAATGAAAATGATACAACTGCAACTTCTGAGATTAAATATGGTGACAATGATCGTTTAGCGGCTAGAGTGGCGCAAATAATAGGTGCAAATGTTCTAATTAATTTCTCAGATGTAGATGGTTTATATAAGTCACCAAAAGAAAAAAAGATAATTAAAGAAGTTAATAATATTGATGAAAAAATTTATTCATTTGTTGAAAAGAAAAAAAATAGTTATGGATCTGGTGGAATGTTAACGAAGTTACAGGCCGCGGAAATTTGTATGAATTCAGGATGTTATATGACTATAGCAAATGGAAACCGTTTAAATCCAATTACAAAGCTTATGAAAGAAAATGTATGTACTTGGTTCTTGCCAAAAGTATCAAGTTTACATGCAAGAGAAAAATGGATTGTAAGTTCACTCGAAAGTAATGGAAAAATATATATTGATGATGGGGCTGTTAAAGCTCTCAAAAATGGCAAAAGTTTACTTCCTGCTGGAATAACAAAAGTTGAGGGAAATTTTTTAAAAGGAGATAACATACTTATTGTCGATAATAATGGAAAAGATTGTGCGAGGGGTTTAACATCTTTTTCATCAGAAGAGATTGCTAAAGTAAAAGGACTTAAGAGCGATCAAATTGAAAAGGTTTTGGGTTATTCAAGTAAATCAGAAATTATTCATAAAGATGATATGGTGAACCTAAGATGAAAAACTATTTAAATAATATTGGTAAAAATTCAAAAATTGCATTTAAAAATCTAAGTAGTATTAATTTTAATAAAAGAAATAGAATTTTAGACACCTACATAAAAGAGTTGGGTAAAAACTCAAATAAAATAATTAAAGAAAATAAAAAAGATGTTAGAGATTGTAAGCGCCACGATTTAATTGATAGATTGATATTAGATAAAAATAAAATTGAAAATATTCGAAACTCTCTAGATCAAATCAAAAAATTTAAGAATCCTTTAGGTAAAGTAATTTCTAAATGGAAAAGACCAACAGGATTAATTATAAAAAAAATAAGTATTCCAATAGGAGTGATAGGGGTAATTTATGAAAGTAGGCCTGATGTAACTCCTTATGTATCTGCTCTCTGTATAAAATCAGGAAACGTTGCCATTCTAAAGGGCGGGTCCGAAGCTTATTTTTCTAATAAAATATTATCAAACTTATTTAGAAATTCTTTAAAAAAAAATAATATTAATCAAAATTGTGTTCAGTTTATTAACAAAAAAAATAGAAAAATTGTAGACCACCTGCTTTCAAATATGTCTGATTACATAGATGTAATTGTTCCTAGAGGTGGAAAAAGTTTGGTTGGTAAAGTTAAAAAATTATCTAAAGTAAGTGTGATTGGACATTTAGAAGGAAATTGTCATGTTTATGTAGACAAAGATTCAAGCCTAGAAATGGCAAAAAAAGTTGTAATTAATTCCAAAATGCGAAGAACTTCTATTTGTGGAGCGGCCGAAACTTTATTAATTGATAGAAGATGTTTAAGGTCACACGGAATTCCAATAATAGAGGAATTAATTTTTTCAGGTTGTGAAATTGTTACTGACAAAAAAATTAATAAGTTATTTGGAAATACTTTAAAGACCGCGAGAGAAATTGATTGGAAAACTGAATATCTTGGTCCAAAAATATCTGTGAAAACAGTTGATGGTGTAAAAGAAGCAGTAGATCATATTCTACATTACGGAACCATGCATACGGATTCCATAGTGACAAATAATAGAAAAACTGCACAATTATTTTTGAATGGTATTAATAGTTCTATTGCTATTCATAATGCATCTACACAATTTGCAGATGGTGGTGAATTTGGTTTTGGTGGTGAAATTGGTATATCAACTAACAAAATGCCACCAAGAGGTCCTGTTGGAATTAATCAGTTAACTTCTTACAAGTATATAGTAGAAGGCAAAGGAAGTATTAGATCTTTATAGATGAGTGCCAAAAGTATTAAAGTTAAAAGACTTGGAATTTTAGGAGGGACCTTTGACCCTCCTCACAATGGTCATTTAGCAATATCAAAATTTGCGATTAAGAAATTAAAACTTACATTACTTTTGTGGGCAGTAACAAAAAAAAATCCACTGAAACGATCTCCGTACATTAATCTCCAAAAGAGAATCGAGCTTTCCAAAAAAAAGTTGGTAAAACTAAAAAAATAAGAGTTAAAAGCTTTGATAAATTAATAAAATCTTCAAGAACTATAAACCTAATTAGATATATAAATAAGTATAGTGATTCAAAAATTTTTTTTTTAATGGGATCTGATAGTCTTACAAAATTTCATAAATGGGATAAATGGAGAGAAATATCGAAATTGTCAAAAATTGTAGTTTTTCCCAGAAGTGGCTATTTTAAGAGAAGTTTAAAATGTAAAGCAATGAAAGTTCTTGGAAGAGAGAAAATATTATTTATGAAGTCAAAAAAAATTGATATTTCTTCTTCAAAAATTAGAAAAAATTACTTAAAATACGGCAATTAATGAAGGTTTTAAAATTAAAACAAATAATAGAAAAAACTTTAGATCAAAATAAAGCAAAAAAAATTATAGTAATTAACCTAAAGGGAAAGACATCAATAGCAGATTATATGATTATTGCCTCAGGAAGTTCTTCAAAACATATTCAGTCTCTATCAGAAATACTACTTAAAAAATTAGTGCAAAGTGGCATGATTGGATGTAAAATTGAAGGAAAGACCAGTAACGATTGGAAGTTAATAGATGCCATTGACATAATTGTGCATATATTTCATCCTGATAAAAGAAAATTTTATGATTTAGAAAAAATGTGGTGCGATCCCACAAACGATAAAGGAATTATAATATGAAAAATATATTAAAAATTTTAATATTTATAACATTTGCTCCATCATATCTTTTTGCAAACACAAATGATAATCTTTACAAAAAAATTGATTTGTTTGGTGAAGTTTTAGAAAAAATTAAGAAAGAATATGTTGAGGAAATAGATCAGTCTGAAATGATTGACTCTGCTATAAATGGAGCTTTGCAGTCTTTAGATCCTTATTCGGCTTATATGAATCCAGAAATTTTCAGTAGTGTTGCTGTTGATACTAAAGGTGAATTTGGCGGTCTTGGAATTGAAGTAGGTATGGAAGCAGGTGTTGTAAAAGTCATTTCTCCAATAGATGACACTCCTGCAGCTAATGCTGGAGTTAAATCAGGTGATTATATTGTAAAAATAGATGGAATACAGGTACAAGGCAAAACTTTAATGGAAGCCGTTAAGATGATGCGAGGACCAGTTGGATCGGAAATTGAATTAACAATTAGAAGAAAAGGTGAAAAAAAAGCTTTAAAAAAAATTATTAAAAGAGAAATAATTGAGGTTAAATCTGTGGATGCTAAAATAATTGAAAAAAACATTGGCTATTTAAGGCTTAAATCATTTAACAGTAATAGTAGTACCCAACTTATGGATAAAATTAAAAAATTTGAATCTAAAGAAAAACCTGTTGGATATATACTTGATCTAAGAAATAATCCAGGTGGGCTGTTAACACAAGCAATAAGTGTCACTGATTTTTTCCTAGATGATGGAGAGATAGTTTCCACAAAAGGAAGAAGATTAATTGAAAATAGAAGATTTTTTGCAAAAAAAGGAGATAAATTAAAGGGAAAACCGCTTATAGTTATGATTAATGGTGGCTCCGCCTCTGCTTCAGAGATAGTTGCTGGAGCACTTAAAGACCACAAAAGAGCAATAGTTTTAGGTGAAAATACTTACGGTAAAGGATCTGTGCAATCAATTATTCCTTTAAGCGATGGTGGAGGTATGAGAATTACTGTTTCAAAATATTATTTACCTTCTGGTCAATCAATTTCCGAGGTTGGTGTATCTCCTGATATTTTTATTGAAGAAGAAGGTGAAGATTTTAAAGTGAATTCCTCCTCTGATAACCAATTAAGTTATGCCGTTAGATTACTAACGATATGATTGGGAAAAAAAAGCTTCCGCTTAGAATAGGTGTTGGTGCGATAGTCTTAAACAAAGAAAATAAAGTTTTTGTAGGTAAACGTATAGATAATCCTGTAGATAAGTGGCAAATGCCTCAGGGTGGTGTTAATGATGGAGAAAAACTAGTTGATGCTATGAAAAGGGAATTACATGAAGAGACTGGAATAAAAAATATTGAGTTATTAAAAGAAATAGATGGTTGGTCAGAATATGAATTGCCAGAATACCTTTTAGGTAAAGTATGGAGAGGTAAATACAGGGGGCAAAAACAGAAATGGTTTATTGTTAGATTTGTTGGAAAAGAGGATGAAATAAATCTTGAAATTGGAAAGCCAGAATTTATGGAGTGGCGATGGTTAGAAATTGAAAATTTACCTATTGTAATTGTTGATTTTAAAAAAAAGGTTTATGAAAGTCTCCTGCCAAAAATTAAAGATTCAATTAATTGATTTTTGACAAACAATCTATTTTATGTGAAAAAATATAACGCAACTTATCATCTATATTATCTTTGTTAAGTTGGTTTTTGGTATCATTAATCATTTGAGCTATTTTTTCCTTTGAAAGAGCACTCATTTCAATAATTGAAGAAGATAGAATTATTAAATTATTATTTGAAAACTCCACTGTTCCTTCCTCAAGAAAATATTGGATTTTATCTGTGCCTGAAATTTTTAAAATTCCAGGTCTTAAAAAAGTTATCAAAGGTATATGATTTGATAAGATAGTCATTTCGCCCTCGAATGAAGGTATAACGGCAGAATTAATTTCTTTCGTAAGCAATGTTCTCTCTGGAGAAATAATTTCTATATTAAAATTTTCACTCATTTAGGCTGCAGCTTCCTTTGCCATTTTTTCAGCTTTGGCCACGGCCTCTTCGATTGTTCCGACCATGTAAAAAGCTGCTTCAGGAAGATGATCATACTCACCTTTACAAATTGAATCGAACCCTTTTATAGTTGCATCTAGATTTACAAGTTTTCCTGGTGTACCTGTAAAAACTTCTGCAACAAAAAATGGTTGTGACAAAAATCTTTGAATTTTTCTTGCTCTGGCTACTGTTAATTTATCCTCTTCAGAAAGTTCATCCATACCAAGAATTGCAATAATATCCTGAAGAGATTTGTAGGTTTGTAAAATTTTTTGCACTTGTCTTGCTACACGATAATGTTCTTCACCGACTATTCTAGGATCTAAAATTCTCGATGTAGAGTCAAGTGGGTCAACTGCTGGATAAATTCCAAGTTCAGCAATTTGTCTTGAAAGAACTGTTGTGGCATCCAAATGAGAAAATGATGTTGCAGGAGCTGGGTCTGTTAAGTCATCAGCTGGAACATATATTGCTTGTACTGATGTGATTGAGCCTTTGCCTGTTGTAGTTATTCTTTCCTGTAAATTACCCATATCCGTAGCTAGAGTTGGTTGATATCCAACAGCAGATGGTATTCTTCCTAATAATGCAGAAACTTCAGATCCGGCCTGAGTAAATCTAAAAATATTATCTACAAAAAATAAAACATCTTGTCCTTCTTTATCTCTAAAATATTCTGCGACTGTTAAGCCTGTTAACCCAACTCTTGCACGTGCGCCTGGGGGTTCGTTCATTTGTCCATATACAAGTGCCGCTTTTGATCCTTTTCCATCTGGTTTAATAACTCCAGACTCGATCATTTCGTGATATAAATCATTACCTTCTCTGGTTCTTTCTCCTACTCCTGCAAATACTGAAAATCCACCATGAGCTTTTGCGATGTTATTAATTAATTCCATTATGATGACTGTTTTTCCTACTCCTGCTCCACCGAATAAACCTATCTTTCCACCTTTTGAGTATGGAGCCAAAAGGTCAATAACTTTTATTCCTGTTTCTAGAATTTCTGTCTCGGTTGACTGGTCTGTAAATTTGGGAGCATCTCTGTGTATTGGCCACCTTTCTTTTGTTTTAACTTCACCCTTTTGATCAATTGGCTGGCCTATAACATTTATTATTCTTCCTAGAGTTTCTGGTCCAACTGGAACACTTATAGGAGCACCAGTATTTTGAACTGGATCTCCTCTTTTTAACCCTTCGGTGCTATCCATGGCTATAGTTCTCACGCTATTTTCCCCTAAATGCTGAGCAACTTCCAAGATTAGTTTGTTGCCGCTGTTATCAACTTCTAAAGCTGTTAATATTTCAGGCAGATCTCCCTCAAACTGAACGTCTACCACTGCTCCTATTACCTGAATAATTTTTCCATTTTTGCTCATTTATAAACTTTCTGCTCCCGATATTATTTCAATTAGTTCTTTTGTAATAGCTGCTTGCCTGCTTCTATTATAATTAATAGTCAATTTTTCTACTAAATCTCCAGCATTTCTTGTAGCATTATCCATTGCAGTCATTCTTGAACCTTGTTCGCTAGCAGAATTTTCTAAAAAACCTTTGTATATCTGAGTAGAAACGTTTTTTGGAAGAAGATCTTCCAAAATTTCATCTTCCTCTGGCTCAAATTCATAAGACAAGTCATGTGCTTCTTTTGATTCTTCTTCTTTTTTAGCTGGTATAACCTGTTGGGATTGGGGTATTTGAGTCATAACATTTTTAAATTTATTATAAAAAATTATACATTTATCAAATTCTTTATTTTTAAATAGTTTTACTATTTCATTTCCAATTATTTCTGCGTCTTGGAATGATAGTTTTTTCTTATCTTTGAAGTTTATTTTTTTAATAATATATTTTCCATAATCTCTCTTGAGTTGATCAAGACCTTTAGTACCGACTGTGATAATTTTTAAACTCTTAGAATCATTTAGAATTTTATTAAAATAATTTTTTGCTAACTTAACTATATTTGTATTAAAACCACCGCAAAGACCTCTATCTGCTGTCATTACAACACATAAATAACTTTTGTCTTCTCCGGTTCCAACTAAAAGCCTTGGGGCATTTGAAGGGTCATTAATTGCCTTGCTCAAATTTTGTATAATCACATCCATTTTTTCACTATAAGGTCTTCCTTTTTCCGCCATTTCTTGTGCTTTACGAAGTTTTGCTGCCGCTACCATTTTCATAGCTTTTGTGATCTTTTGTGTAGATTTTACACTAGCAATTCTTTTTCTTAAATCATCGAGACTAGGCATTATTTTTTTTCAAAATTTGTTTTTTTATAACTAGTAATAACTTCTGATAAAATTTTATCTATATCATCTTCTATCTTTCCACTTTTTTGTATCGACTCCAATATTTCTGGCTTCTCGCTTCTTACCAACTCTAAAAGACCTTTTTCAAAAGAACCAATTTGACTTAAATCAATGCTGTCCAAATACCCTTTAACACCTGCATAGATTGTTACAACCTGCTCTGCCACAGTCATAGGGCTGTACTGATTCTGTTTTAATAACTCTGTAAGTTTTGATCCTCTATTTAAAAGTTTTTGTGTTGAAGCATCTAAGTCAGAACCAAATTGAGCAAATGCTGCCATTTCACGGTACTGGGCTAATTCAAGTTTAATTGATCCCGCTACTTTTTTCATAGCTTTGGTTTGAGCGGCGGAACCAACTCTTGAAACTGAAAGACCTACATTAACAGCTGGTCTTATTCCTTGATTAAATAATTCTGTACCTAAAAATATTTGACCATCCGTAATTGATATAACGTTAGTTGGTATATAGGCTGAAACATCACCTGCCTGTGTCTCTATTATTGGTAAAGCAGTAAGGGATCCACCTCCATTGTCATCGTTAAGTTTAGCCGCTCTCTCAAGTAGTCTGCTATGTAAATAAAAAACATCCCCAGGATAGGCTTCTCTACCAGGCGGTCTTCTCAATAAAAGAGACATTTGTCTATAGGCAACTGCCTGTTTAGATAGATCGTCGTAAATAATCAGCGCATGCATTCCATTGTCTCTAAAAAATTCTCCAAATGTGCAACCCGTATAAGGTGCTAAAAACTGTAATGGAGCTGGATCAGATGCGGTAGCAGATACAATGATTGTATATTCCATTGCCCCAGCATCTTGTAATGTTTTAAGAATTTGGGCAACAGTAGATCTTTTCTGTCCTATGGCAACGTAAATACAATAAAGTTTCTTTTTCTCATCATTTGACTCATTAATTTTTTTTTGATTAATAATTGTATCAATTGCAACAGCTGTTTTTCCTGTTTGTCTATCTCCAATAATTAATTCTCGTTGACCTCTTCCGATTGGAATTAAGCTATCAATAGCCTTAAGACCTGTTTGCATAGGTTCACTAACAGATTTTCTTGGAATAATTCCTGGGGCTTTAACCTCTACTCTTTTTCTTTGAATACCTTTTTTTAAACTTTCTTTACCATCAATCGGATTGCCTAATGCATCAACGACTCTGCCCAGTAACTCCTTGCCAACAGGAACATCAACTATTGCTCCTGTTCTTTTAACAGTATCTCCCTCTTTAATAGTTTTGTCATCACCAAAAATTACAATACCAACATTGTCACTTTCTAAATTTAATGCCATTCCTTTGGATCCATCTTTAAATTCAACCATCTCACCGGCTTGAACATTATCTAGTCCATATACTCTTGCGATACCGTCACCTACTGAAAGAACTTTTCCAATTTCAGATACTTCGGTTTTTTCTCCTAAATTTTTAATTTGTTCTTTTAAAATTTTTGTTATTTCTGAAGGATTAATATCCATATCATGCCTCTAACATAGTTTTTTTATATTTATTTAATTTACTTCTTAAAGAAGTATCTATCATTAAACTTCCAATCTGTATTATTATACCCCCAATTAAGCTTTCGTCTATTTTGTAATTCAATTTAATTGAGCGCTTAATATTCTCTGAAATTTCCTTCTCTATGTTTAAAATTGTTTGCTTGTCTATTTTTTTAGAAGAAATTAAATTACCTGATATTTCGCCTTTTCTGTTAGATATTAATTTTAAAAATTCTTCTATAACTTTATCTACAAAGAATATTCTTTTTTTAATTATTAATATTGAAAAAAAACTTTTTACCTCTTTACTAAAGTTCATAATGCTTGATATTTTATCAAAAACTAATTTTTGATTTTCTATTGAATATGTTGGATTTTTTATAAAATTTCTAAAAATTTTATTTGAATTAAAAACCTTCATGAATGAAACCATACTTTCAGCAAATTCTTCGGTTTTGTTACCTTCCATGCCAAGATCATAGAGTGCAAGTGCATATCTCTGAGATATCTCTGACGAATAAGTGCTATTTTTACCCAATGTTGTTCCCTGTATCGATTTGAATTAAGAATTTATGAAGTTTCGTATCATAGGAGAATGATCTGTTCAAGAGCGATTGAAATCCCAATTTAGCTAAAATTTAAGGGATCAACATCAACTGTAAGTTTTATTTTTTTAGATATATTTATAGATTTAAGGATTCTTCTAATTTTCTTTTGAATAAATACCTGATTATCAGACCTTAGTAATAGTCTTGTTCTATATTTGTTTTTAATTTTAAATATAGGTGAAGTTACAGGACCCATAATTTCAACATTTTTGAGTGAGGATAAACTCTTTTTGATTTTTTGTGCTTCTGAAAAACTTACTTTTTCATTATTTGAGGAGATTATAAATGCAATCAATCTTGTAAATGGAGGTAGTTTTTTCTCTCTTCTTAAATAAACCTCCTCATCTAAAAATTCTTCCTGTTTATTTCTAAATATACTTTTTAAAGTTTCATCTGATGGATTAAATGTTTGATAAATAATTAAAGAATCTTTGCTAAATCTTCCCGCCCTTCCACTAAGTTGATTATAAAGCTGAATATTTTTTTCAGTTGATCTTAGATCAAAACCCATACCAGAGAAATCGGCATCAACGACGACAATACAATTTAGATTGGGGAAATTAAAACCTTTGGAAATCAGTTGAGTTCCGACAAGAATATTTATTTTATTTTTTTCAATATCATTGAGTATATTTGCAGCTTCTTTTTTTTTACTTAAGAAATCACTTGATAAAACGCTGATTTTTTTTTCAGGAAAAATTTTTTTTAGTTCATCAAATATTTTTTCTACACCTGGTCCGTACATCTGAAATTCACAGTATGTATCAGTTTTTTTACATTTCTTTTGCACGCTAGATTTAAATCCGCAGTGATGACACATCGCCTGATTAAGGTATTTATGATAAGTCAAATAAATAGAGCAGTTTGGACAATCAAATTTATACCCACAATTTTTACAAATCATAAAGGGTGCATATCCACGTCTATTTAAAAAGAAAAGAACTTGTTCTTTTTTATCTAAGTATTTTTTAACAAGATTTAAAGTTTTTATATCTAACCAAATATTTTTATTCTTTTTGTCTAAATTTAAATTTACAATTTCAGCCTTTGGAAGAGAAAAATTTTTGTATCTTTTTTTTAGTTTTGTAAAATTATATTTTTTATTTTTTACATTATTGTAAGTTTCCAAGGATGGAATAGATGTTGATAGCAAAACAGGAATATTTTCGATTGAACCTCGTGAAATTGCCATATCTCTAGCATTGTATCTTATACCTTCGTCTTGTTTGTAGGAAGTATCGTGCTCCTAATCTACAACTATTAATCCAAGAGTCTTGAATGGCAAAAATAAAGACGATCTTGCTCCAATTACTAATTTGATATTTCCATTCATGATGTTTTGCCAAATTTCTCTTTTTTCTTTTTTTGAAATTTTTGAGTGCCAAATAGCAGGTTTAAAACCAAAATAATCTTCAAATCTTTTATTGAACTGATTTGTTAAAAATATTTCAGGCAATAAAACTAATGTTTGTTTGTTTTTTTTAATATTTTCTCTAATTTTTTCAAAGTATACAATTGTTTTTCCTGAACCGGTTATCCCTTGAAGTAAAGTGACATTAAATTTATTACCAAAACTATTTATTTCTTTTAAACATTTTTTTTGGTCCTGATTTAGATTAAATTTTATTTTTTTTGTATTTTCACTCTTCATGCTAGAAGATATATTTTTAGAAAAAAATGATTTATCGCCTAAAAACATTTTCAGAACCATACCTTTTGGAACTAGATTGTATAAAGAAAACCAGTTAATAAATTTGACTAGTTTTTCATCAAAAGAGAATGATTTTTTTTCTAAAATATTTTTAATTTTAAAATATCTATTTGTTTCTTCTTGTTCGTCCCAAACTACTCCGATCTCTTTCTTGTCACCAAAAGGAACTAAAACTATAGAGCCGGGCTTAAGTTTTCCAAACTTACCAGAAAAATAAGTATGTGGATGATCAAAAATTCTTGGAATAAGAACTGGAACTTTCATTAATATTAAAAGTATAACTTTAAAAGTGTATAGGTCTTTTGTCGACAGCTAATGCTGCTTCCTTTATTGCCTCAGTATGTGTCGGATGAGCATGACATGTTCTAGCAATATCCTCGGAACTAGCTCCAAACTCCATAGCTAATGCCATCTCAGCAATCATGTCCCCGCAGTGTGGACCTATTATATGTACCCCTAAAACTTTGTCAGTTTTTGCATCTGCTAAAATTTTAACAAATCCATCTACTTCGTTATTAACTTTTGCTCTTGAATTGGCCATAAAAGGAAACTTTCCGATTTTATAACTTGTATTAGACTGTTTTAGTTGCTCCTCCGTTTTTCCAACTGATGCAACTTCTGGTGAGGTGTATATAACTCCAGGTATGACATCATAATTTACATGCCCTGCCTGACCTGAAATTATTTCTGCTACAGCAATACCTTCTTCTTCTGCTTTATGGGCCAACATAGGACCTTTTATTACATCTCCAATGGCAAAAATATTTTTTACTGAAGTCTGAAACTTTTCATTAACTTCTACCCTTCCTGTATTATCTTTTTTAATTCCTATTTTTGATAAGTTTAGCCCATCGGTATAAGGTTTTCTTCCTACTGCAACCAAAACCTTATCGCACTCGATTTTTTCTTTAGATTTATTTTTGTTATTTGTAAAATTTATAATAACTTTATTTTTTTCATTAACTAATCCTGTAACTTTGTTATCTAATTTAAATTTTATTCCTTTTTTTATTAAAATTTTATGAAATTCTCTCGATATTTCTTTATCCATACCTGGTAAAATATGATCTAGATATTCAATTACTGTTACTTTGGAGCCTAATCTAGACCACACCGATGCCATCTCAAGACCGATATAACCTCCTCCGATTACGACAAGATCATTTGGAATTTTTTCTAAAGATAAAGCACCTGTAGACGAAATAACATTTTTTTCGTCAATTTTAATACCAGGTAAAGAAGTTGGTGTAGAACCAGTAGCTATGACTATATTTTTTGATTTGAATGATGTTTTTTTTTCGTTTTGATAAACAACAACGTCATTCTGTGAAAAAAGAATACCTTTTCCTTTAATATAAGAAACTTTATTTTTTTTTAATAGAAACTCAACACCTTTTGTTAAAATTTGGACAGCCTTATCTTTATTTAACATCATTTTTTTTAAATTTAACTTAACTTCTCCTGTCTCAATTCCAAGACTACTAAAATTATTTTTAGCTTTAGCAAAAAGCTCAGATGAATTTAGTAAACTTTTTGAAGGAATACATCCAACATTTAAACAAGTTCCGCCGAGGGTTCCTCTGGACTCAATGCAGGCTGTTTTTAATCCTAGTTGTGCAGCTCTTATAGCACATACATAACCTCCTGGCCCTCCACCTATAACTATGAGATCAAAATTTTCTTCCATTTTTCAAACGTTAAGAAATAATCTTTTTGGTTCTTCTAAAGATTCTTTAATATTTTTCAAGAATGATACAGCTTCTTTGCCATCTATTATTCTATGATCATAAGACAGAGCTAAATACATCATTGGACGAATAACAATATCTCCATCAACAACTACTGGTCTTTCTATTATATTATGCATACCTAAAACTCCCGATTGAGGAGGGTTTAATATTGGTGTTGAGAGCATAGAACCATAAATTCCACCGTTAGTAATCGTAAATGTTCCTCCTTGCAAATCGTTAATTGTAATTTTACCATTTCTTGCTTTTTCTCCTAGTAAGGAAATATTTTTTTCTATTTCAGCGAAAGACATTTCGTCTGGATTTCTTAACACAGGTACTACTAAACCTCTGTCTGTTCCAACTGCAAAGCTAATATTATAATAATTTTTGTAAACTATTTCTTCGTCTTGAATTTCAGCATTTACAGCTGGGTAATTCTTAAGCGCAGCAATGCAGGCCTTTACAAAAAAAGACATATAGCCTAATTTTACTGAATATTTTTTTTTAAATTCTTCTTGGTAATTCTTTCTTATTTCCATTATGTTAAACATGTTGACCTCATTAAAGGTAGTTAACATAGCAGCGTTGTTTTGAGCTTCTTTAAGTCTTTTTGCAATCGTTAGTCTGAGTCTAGTCATTTTTATTCTTTCCTCCGGACCTTGATTAATTTTCTTTAAGTTAGGTTCTGGTTTGGATCCCATCAAATCTAACAAATCACCTTTTAGCACTATCCCATGCTTTCCTGTTCCTTCAATTTCATTCAGATCTATATTCTTTTCCTGCGCAATTTTTCTAGCTGATGGTGAGGCTTTCTTTTCTACCTTAGCTTTTTTAATTTCACTCTTTTCAACAACATCATCAAGAACAAGAGGTTGTTCATCGTGTGCCTCTTCTAAAACGAGAGGTTCAACACCATTAGCACTAGGTTTTTTATTTTTTGTAATAGCCTTCGTCTTTTCTATTTCAATATTTTCATTAAGAGAGACTACTTTTTCTTTTTTTTCTGGAGGTTTGTATTTTTTTTCTTTTTCTTGATTAATTTTCTTTTTAGAATTACCGCCTACACTACCTAAAAGTGCACCTACTTCAACAGTGTCGCCTTCCTTTACAGCTATCTTTTCAAGAACTCCACTCGATGGTGATGGTACTTCGACGTTTACTTTGTCCGTTTCAAGTTCTACTAAAGGTTCATCTGAGTTTACACTTTCGCCTTCAGTTTTTAACCATTTAGAAACTGTAGCTTCTGTAACTGACTCACCTAAAGCTGGAACTACTATTTTTTCAGACATTTATTTACTTATTACCTTTTCTAATATTTCTTTTTGTTCTGCAAGATGTTTATTTAAATTTCCTGTAGCTGGCGATGCCGCAGCATTTCTGCCTACATATCTTACATTTTCGCCTTTTACTTGAATGATATCTAAAGTCCTATCGATATAATGTCGCGCGGTATTCCAGGCGCCCATGTTCATAGGCTCCTCTTGGCACCAATAAAATTTTGCATTCTTATAACGCCTTAGTTGCTTACCAAGCTGTTTAACTGGGAAAGGATATAATTGTTCTATCCTAATAAAAACTACCTCATCATTTACTGCTTTTTCTCTAGCTTCTATTAGATCAAAATAAATTTTTCCAGAACACATTATTACTTTTTTTATTTTTTTTTCTTTTTTTAATTTTATTAATTTACTGTCCTTGAGATATGCGTGATCCTCTAAAATTCTGTGAAAGGAATTATTTTTTGTGAAATCCACAAGATTTGATACGCATCTTTTATGTCTTAATAAAGATTTAGGAGTCATAACAACTAAAGGTTTTCTAAAATCTCTATGCATCTGTCTTCTTAGAGCATGGAAATAATTAGCGGGTGTAGTGCAATTTATTACCTGTAAATTATCTTGCGAACATAATTGTAAAAATCTTTCCAGTCTAGCTGAAGAATGTTCTGGGCCTTGTCCTTCATATCCATGGGGCAGGAGCATTACTAAACCGCTGGCTCTTGACCACTTAGACTCTCCTGATGCAATGAACTGATCAATTACAACTTGTGCACCATTCGCAAAATCTCCAAATTGAGCTTCCCAAAGAACTAGTGTTTCGGGTTCAGATAATGAATAACCAAATTCAAAACCAAGCACGCCTAATTCTGATAAAAGACTATCAATTACTTCAAATCTTTTTTGATTTTTTGAAACATTTTGTAAAGGTATATATCTTTCATGATTATCCTGGTTTCTTAAAACAGAATGTCTTTGGCTAAAAGTTCCTCTACCAGAATCTTGGCCTGAAAGTCTAACTGAAAATCCTTCATTCAAAAGTGTCGCGAATGCCAATGTCTCTGATGTAGACCAATCAATTGGTTGGTTTTCTGTAAACATTTTTCTCTTATTTTCAAATATCTTTAATAAAGTTTTATGGATATTAAAATCTTTTGGAATTTCAGTAATTTTTTTACCAATTAATATTAATTCTTTCTTATCTACTCCAGTAATTCCTCTTCTATCCTGACCAATTTCAGGTTTAAATCTAGACCACACTCCATCAAACCATTTCATTTTTACCTTATAATTTTTTGCATCAATAAATTCTTTATTTAAAAAATCTCTAAATTCTTTTTTTATTTTTTCGAATTTTTCAAAGGAAATTAAACCTTCTTTGATTAATTTTTTTCCATAAATCGTTAATGTAGTTGGATGACTTTTTATTTTTTTATACATTAAAGGTTGCGTAAAAGATGGTTCGTCTCCTTCGTTATGGCCAAACCTACGATAACAAACCATGTCTATTACAACATCCCTGTTAAATTTTTGCCTGAACTCTGTTGCAATTTTTGCGCAATGAACGACTGCTTCGGGATCATCTCCATTTACATGAAAGATTGGAGCTTGAACCATTTTTGCAAGGTCGGATGGGTAAGGTGAAGATCTTGCAAATCTTGGTGCTGTTGTGAAACCTATTTGGTTATTTACAATAATATGTATTGTGCCACCAGTATTATGCCCAGGTAATCCTGACATAGCGAAACATTCAGCTACTACACCTTGCCCTGCAAATGCTGCATCACCGTGAATTAAAACTGGAATAACTTTCTTTCTATCTTTATCTTTATGAAAAAATTGCTTAGCCCTTACTTGCCCTAGTACTACTGGATTAACTGCTTCTAGATGAGAGGGATTGTCAGTTAAACTTATATGAACAAGATTTCCGTCAAACTCTCTGTTAGCTGAAGCTCCTAAGTGATATTTTACATCTCCTTCAAAATCTTTTTTTGAAGTTATACTTTGTCCAAAAAACTCTTTAAAAATTGCTTTAAATGGCTTTTGCAACATATTTGCTAAAACATTTAATCTTCCTCTGTGAGGCATTCCTATTTTTACCTCTTTTACACCTAGATGTCCGCCTCGTTTAATTATTTGTTCCAAAGCAGGGATAAGGGACTCTCCTCCATCTAAGCCAAATCTTTTTGTACCTACAAATTTTACATGTAAAAATTTTTCAAATCCCTCAGCCTCAACCAATTTATTAAGAATTGCTCTTTTACCATTTTCAGTAAATTTTATTTCTTTTTCTTTTCCTTCTATTCTATCTCTTATCCATTTTCTCTCCTCTGGATCAGACATATGCATAAATTCAAAGCCAATATTTTGACAATAAGTTTTTTTTGCAATTGATAAAATTTCTTTTAAACTTGCTGATTGAATACCCAGAACCCCATCTAAAAATATTTTTTTATTTAAATCTTTATTTGAGAAACCATAAGTCTCTGGTTTTAACTCAGAATGTTCCTCCTGCTTTTGTAATTCCAATGGATCTAAATTTGAAATTAAATGTCCTCTTATTCTATAAGCTCTAACAATCATATTGGCTCTTACAGAGTCTTTTGCAGAAGCAACGATATTTTTGTTATCAAAAGAAATTTGGGACTCACCATTTTCTTTTGCTACTGCTTTTTGTTTATGTAATGCAATATTTTTGATTCTTTTTTTTCTAGACCAACTTGGTCCGTTCACATTTTTTAAAATTTTTTCTCTTTTGTCATTTAGTCCTTCAAAAAAATTTTTCCATTCTAAAGGTAGTTTCGATGGATCCTTTAAAAAATCAGCATAAAGTGTTTCAACAAATTCAGAACTATTATTTCCCAAAAAGGATGTTTTTTCAAAAGTATTATTATTTTTATTTATGGACATTATTTTTTATTATATTAACACAAAAATTAAATAATCAACTTTTAAGTTTTGCATAAAGCGTTTTTCCAATATCTGCTGGTGATTTAGATACTATTATGTCTGCAGATTTCATAATCTCAATTTTTTCTTCCGCACCACCTTTACCACCAGATATAATTGCACCTGCATGTCCCATTCTTCTACCAGGTGGAGCCGTTAATCCGGCAACAAAACCAATTGTAGGTTTTTTTACTTTTGATTTTTTTAAGAATTCTGCTGCTTCCTCTTCGGCTGAACCGCCGATTTCTCCTATCATGATTATGGAATGGGTATCATTATCTTTCAAGAATAACTCCAGACAATCAATGAAATTTGTACCATTAATAGGGTCGCCTCCTATACCGATACATGTAGATTGCCCTAAATTATTTTCTGATGTTTGAGCTACTGCTTCATAAGTAAGTGTACCTGATCTAGATACAATTCCCACTGAACCTTTTTTATGAATATTTCCTGGCATTATCCCAATTTTACATTCTTTAGGTGTTATAATACCTGGACAATTTGGTCCTATTAATCTGCTTTTACTTTTTGATAGATTTTTTTTAACTTTCATCATATCTAAAACTGGAATTCCTTCCGTTATACACACAATTAATTCTATTTTTGCGTCAACTGCTTCTAAAATTGCTGCAGCCGCAAATTTTGGTGGAACATAAATCATTGAGGCATTTGCTCCGGTTTTTTCTTTTGCTTCAATTACAGAATTAAAAACTGGGAGACCAAGATGTTTTTGTCCTCCTTTTTTCGGAGTAACACCACCTACAAGCTGTGTCCCATATTTTATTGCTTGTTCTGAATGAAAAGTTCCATGAGTTCCTGTGAATCCCTGACATATAACCTTTGTATTTTTATTTATTAAAATAGACATTTATTTTATTGCTTCCACGATTTTTTTTGCTGCATCATTTAAATCAGATGCGGATAAAATTTTTAGATCTGATTTATCTAAAATTTCTTTACCTTTTTCAAAGTTAGTTCCTGCAAGACGTACTACCAGTGGAACTTTTATTTTAGTTTCTTTAGCTGCTGTTACAACACCTTGGGCAAGTACATCACAACGCATAATACCGCCGAAAATATTTATTAAAATTCCTTTAACTTTTTTATCAGACAAAATTAATTTAAAGGCTGCTGTGACTTGTTCTTTAGACGCCCCACCTCCAACATCAAGAAAATTTGCTGGTTCCTCTCCATGAAGTTTAATTATATCCATTGTAGCCATCGCTAAGCCAGCACCATTAACCATACATCCAATTGACCCGTTTAGTTTTATATAGGCTAAACCAAATTTACTTGCTTCTATCTCAGCTGGTTCTTCTTCATTTAAATCTCTTAATTCTAAAATTTCTGGTCTTCTAAACATGGCATTATCATCAAAATTCATTTTTGCGTCTAAACAAATAAGTTTCTTTTGTTTTGTAATTACAAGAGGATTAATTTCAATTAATGAAGCATCTTTTTGAATTAAAATATTATACATTGCATTTAATAAATTTTTTGCATCCTTTTTTTGATTAGGATCAAAAGAAAATATTTTAATTATTTTTTCTATATCTTCATTTAAAAGATTTTGTTTTAGATCAACTTTGGTTTTAACAATTTTTTCAGAATTTTTTTTTGCCACCTCTTCAATATCTACTCCTCCCTCTGTACTACTAATAAAAATAATTTTTGAACTTTGCCTATCAATTAAACAGGATAGATATAATTCTTTTTCAATATCATAGGCCTCCTGAATGTATACCCTTTTAACCTTTTTTCCTTCTGGTCCTGTCTGATGGGTTACAAGAATTTTACCAAACATTTTTTTTGTCTCTTCTTGAATTTTAGATTTATTTACAAGCTTTACACCTCCTGCTTTACCTCTTCCGCCAGCATGGATTTGGGCTTTTAGAACAAAATTTTCTGTACTTAGAACTTTTATTTTTTCATCTAAGTCTTTAATTTCAAAAATAACTACACCTTTAGAAACAGGTGCTCCAAATTTTTTTAAAATTTCTTTTGCTTGGTATTCGTGAATATTCATAAATTATTTAATATAAAGATTTAGTATAGTTGTTTTATTATTTTTTTTTAAAAAAATCAAAAAAACCAAACAAAATCCCAAATCCAGGGGATAAATTTGCTAAAATTAGAACAAAAAGCATCTTAAAAAAAGATTTTACATTATAACACAATCTCAATGTTTCTAAGAAAACTGCGGTGATATATACAAATAAGATTGGAAAATATATTAAGAAATAAAAATCAATTATATAGCATAATGGAAATGACAATAAAAAAAGTAAAAAAAATAATGGTAAAAAAAAGTAATAGTTCTCAGGGTTTAGCTGTTTGAGGATTGGCCACATATGAAATCCATACACATATCTTTTTTTAATAAAATGTTTAATTGTACTATTCTCATGAAAAACAACACTTCTAGGAGAATAAAAGAGTTTGAAGTTTTTTTTACTCATTCTGTAAACAAAATCCCAATCCTCATTTCTTAATAGCTTATTATCCATTTGACCCATTGAATTAAAAAACTTTCTATGTAGAAACCAATTTGCGCTTGGTAAAAAACTTACATATTGTGGTTTTGCATTATTTTGTTTCTGAAGTTTAGGTTTCATAGTTATTAAAAAACTTTTTTTTATTAAACCAATAATTTTTTCTTCTTCATTCTGATTAGGAGGATCAATATGCGGACCTGCGATTACACAATTTTTTTTTCTTAATAAAAATTTTGATGCAGATTCAATCCAATTTTTATCAGGATACGCATCAGAGTCTAAAAAGATTATATATTTAGATTTACACAAATTTACTGATAGGTTCCTCTTTTCAGCAATAGACTGGGATTCGGTAATTATAAATTTAACATTTTTCAACTTTTTATTACTGCTTTTAAGATAATTTAAACAAATTATAATTTTAATATTCTTGTATATTTTTCTTATTTTTTTTATTGTTTGTCTGACATCGTTAAATCTAATACAGGGTATTATGATTGTAAAATTTTTTAAATTTATCATTAAAAATTTAAAAATGACTTCATTAATTTAGGTTGGTACCTCCAATTGCCCAAAATATTATAAGTTAAAGCACACTCGTAAGTACAATTACAGTTGGTTTTTGAAATAAATTTTTTTACTTCAGAAGAATTTGAATTTCCCCAAATTTTCATAAAGTCCATTTCATTCTCCCTTAAATTACCAAGTAATTTATCTTCCAATATTTCACAAGGATAAATTGATCCTGAAGCCGTTATTATTCCAAATAAGCTTCCAGCATGACATGGGCTAATATACTTTGGTTCGAGATACATTTTTTTTACTAAATCCCAAGAAATCTCATCTTTAGTTCTATGTAATCTACCTTGGAGGGAATTTGAATTATAATTATTTAGTTTATTTTCATTAGTCATGTCCTTAATTTTTTCTGTTAACCAGGAATAAGCTTTGTAAATTTTTTCTCTCTTATCCTTAGGAGTTTTATATACACCTTCGTCCCTTACTATAGTGCATTTTAAAGATTTAATTTTACACTTATCAGTTAAATATTCATAAATATTTTTTATATTTTCACAGTTTTCATGACTTACGGTTATACTAATAACTGGATTCACTTTATTACCTATTTTTAACAATCTTTGATAAGTATCAATACAGCTGTCAAAAAGATTTTTTATTTTTCTCACCCTGTCATGTTCTGTTGGCAAATCATCAATTGAGATTTGAAAAGTTAATTCAATATCTTTTTCAATATTGGATATAATTTTTGCAAAATTTTCAACTCTCTCAGGAAGACTTGCGTTGGTAGTAACGTAAATTGATTGTACAGTTGTATTTTTTATATAACATTTTGCTATTTCAGTTATATCGCTTCGTGCAAATGGTTCACCTCCGGTAAGATTAACATTTAACAAAGATTTACCCATGTTCTTTGTTAGTTTGTCAATTTCTTCTAATGAAAGTTCATTTTGAAAAGTCTTTGGGTCATCAAAATCTATAAAACAAAATGAACATCTTGCGTTACATCTGTTTGTTAGAAAATGAACGACGCTTACTGGTTCTTTTTTTGAAAAATAAATATTGTTAAGAACATGAGGTAAATTTGCTTTTTTTGTAATCATTAAAACTATTTTAGATCATCACATTGTAATATTAAATGAATATTTAATATTTCGTTTATTGAGGATGATTCTAAACAATTTTTGCCTAAAATATCGTCAAAAACCCAACTACCCAAGGGTTTTATTGTATAAATTACTTCGATTTTATTTTTTTTAATTTTTTCTTTAAAAAATCTGCTGTAATTTTGAAAATATTTTGAACCTGGTACCGGATGAACCTGGCCACTAGCTAAATACCACCTTGATGGTGAAAAAAATTTTTCTTTCAAAATTACTGAAAAAAATGAATAAGTTGTAATTAACATTTTTTCTCTTTCGTCTTTTACTAAGCGTTTTTTTATATCATTAAGCAATTTAATTTCAGTATTTGGATCATTTGGGAATTCAGTTGAAATCCATTTTAAACCATAAAAACTTTTATGTATTTTTTCCCCACCTACTGCTAATTTTAAATTAACATTATTTAATTCATGAAATTTACGAGTTTCGTTAAAGCGTAAATGATATTTTGTTGTAACAAAAATACATACTAAAATTAACAATATATTTATATTTTTTTTATTTGATCCTTTAATGCCTAATGTAGCATGAGAAAAACCTAACAGTACAGGAATTATGAAAAAAATAAAAGTTTGATTTAAAGTTAGGATTTGATGAAAAATTAAACCAAATGTAAAAGTTAAAAATATTAAAAAATAATAAAAATTTTTTTCTTTAAAATATTTTTTTTTATCTAAAATATTTTTAAATGATGCGTAAAATAAAATTATGATAGACAAAAAAATAAACTTAAAGTTTGAGAAAAACCCTGTAAAAGAAAAGTTTAAATTATCAACTCTTGATGAGCCTATTGATAAAGGATGAAAAACATATTGAACGAATAAAGAATAAATCTCAATATCTTGAAGTTTTAAAATTAAAAATATAAATAAAATAAAAAAAACTGAACTATAAGATGAATATTTTAAAAGTTGATATTTTTTATTAATTATTGAATAAAATAATATTATAAACGTTGATGAGAGGATTGTGTATGATGAAGGCACTATTTTTGAAAAAAAAGCAAAACCAAATAAAAATGGAAAAGAATACCAAAAAAAACTTTTTTCTGTTTTGATAGCTAAAATTAAAAAATAAGTACCAATTAGAGAAAAATATGCAGCATGTTGGTCAACAAATGGTGTTCCACTTATTGGATAAGCTAGTATTGATAATAAAATTGAATATAAAAAGGAAGTACTTTTTTTTAGATAAAAGCTTCTTAATAAAAAAAAATTACATAATGTTAAAAAAGAATTTATTAATGAAGCGTGGAAAACATAGGTTTGCCAATTAACTCCAAATATTCTAAATAAAAATGACTGGACATAATCTATAAATGGACCGGACACTACCCAGTAATCTCTAAAAGGCAATTCTCCATTTAAAATTCTGTAAGAAGAATCGTAATGAGATAGACTGTCAGTTGGTTGAAAACCTAGATTTCCATAGTATTGATTTATTAATAGTGAGAAAATAATAAGAAAAAAAATGTAAACTTTCTCACTATGGTTGAGAATGTTAATTTTTTTAATCATTATTTGCTATTTTAAACTTGGATCTAATTTCACTGCTGAGTCATATAATTCTTTTACAGCTTTGATAGATAATTCAAAATTTTCTTTTTCATTTTCATTTAAATCTAATTCTATAACTTTTTCGACACCATTTTTACCAATAATAACTGGAACTCCTGCATATATGTTTTTGAAACCATACTCACCACTCAAATATGCAGCGCAAGGTAATTTTTTTTTTAAATTCTTTAAATATGACTCTGCCATTTCAACTCCGGAAGCAGCCGGAGCATAAAATGCAGATCCTTTTTCTAATAATTTTACTATTTCCGCTCCACCTGTCCTTGTTCTTTGTATTATAGAGTCAAGCTTTGACTGATCAATTTTTTTCTCTTTCACTAATTGTGTTAAGGATTTGCCATCTACCAAAGTGTGATTTGGCATTGGAACCATGGTGTCTCCGTGCCCGCCCAGAACAAGAGAACTAATTTTTGAAATAGAAACTTTTAATTCTTCTGAAAGAAAATATTTAAATCTTGATGAGTCTAAAATACCAGCCATTCCAACAATTTTGTTTGAGGGCAAACCTGAGTATTTCTGTAGAGCCATAACAATTACGTCTAAAGGATTAGTGATACAAATTATGAATGAATTTGGAGAATTTTTTTTTATTCCTTCGGCTACTTGCTTTATTATTTTTAAGTTTGTGCTCAACAAATCATCTCTGCTCATACCGGGCTTTCTTGGTACACCGGCAGTAATAATTATTACATCAGAATTACTTATATCTTTATAGTTATTTGTGCCTTTTAACTTTACATCAAATCCACTTACACCTGATGACTGAGCTATGTCTAATGCTTTACCTTTTGCTAACCCATCTGCTACATCAAATAAGATTACATCAGCTAAACCTTTCAATGATATCATATGTGCCAAGGTTCCACCAATTTGTCCTGCACCGATTAATGAAATTTTTTTTGTCATCTATTATTTCATAGTTGGCATAACAAATTCTGGATCAGATTTTATACCTGAGGGCCATCTAGATGTTATTGTTTTTAATTTTGTATAAAATCTTACTCCTTCAGGACCATGCATATGCTGATCACCAAAGAGAGATCTTTTCCAGCCACCAAAGCTATGAAAAGCCATTGGAACTGGGATTGGTATATTTATACCAATCATTCCAATTTTTGCATTGCTTGCGAACGATCGCCCTGTATCTCCGTCACGTGTGAAGATACTTACACCGTTTCCAAACTCATGATTATTAACAAGTTCTAAAGCCTCATTGTAATCATTTGCTCTAACTACCGAAAGAACAGGTCCAAATATTTCTTCCTTATAAATTCTCATATCTTTTTTTACGTTATCAAACAAACATCCTCCCATGTAAAACCCTTTTTCATACCCTTGAAGTTTAAGTTTTCTTCCATCCACAACTAATTTTGCACCTTCTTTTACTCCAATATCAACATAGTTTTTTACTTTTTCTAAGTGCTGTTTGGTTACTAAAGGTCCCATCTCAGATTTTTTATCCAAACCTGGTCCAACTTTTAAAGTTTCAACTTTTTTGGCTAAATTTTTTACAAAAGGATCGGCTATTTTTCCTACTGCAACAGCAACTGATTGTGCCATACATCTTTCTCCAGCAGAACCATATGCTGCTCCCATTAAACCGTTAACTGCCTGATCCAAATCACAATCGGGCATTATAACACAATGATTTTTTGCTCCTCCTAATGCTTGAACTCGTTTTTCATTTTTTGCACAATTTTCATAGATATATTTTGCAATTGGCGTTGATCCTACAAAGCTTACCGCTGCTACATCCTTATTATTTATAATGGCATCTACAGCTTCTTTGTCTCCATTAACAACATTAAAAACCCCCTTAGGTAAGCCAGCTTCTAGAAATAATTCTGCAAGTCTTATTGAGCAAGATGGATTTTTTTCTGATGGTTTCAAAACAAAAGTATTTCCACACGCAATTGCAATTGGAAACATCCACATTGGAACCATTGCTGGAAAATTAAAAGGGGTAATGCCTGCACAAACACCCAATGGTTGTCTCATTGACCAGCTATCAACACTTGTACCTACATTTTCTGTAAATTCACCCTTAAGTAATTGAGGTATACCACAGGCAAATTCAACTACTTCTAGTCCCCTTGTTAATGAACCTCTGGCATCTTCATAAACTTTTCCATGTTCTGATACTATAATTTTTGTTAATTCGTCTGAATTTTTTTCAATTAATTCTTTAAACTTAAATAATATTCTTGCTCTAAAGAGTGGAGTTTTTTTTGACCAGCTTGTAAAAGCTGTTTTTGCTATTAGCACGGCCTTGTTAACATCATCCGTTGTAGCGAAACTAACCTCTGAGCTCTGCTCTCCAGTAGCGGGGTTGAAAACTTTTCCAGTTCTCTTTGATGATCCCCTAAATATCTTTCCATCAACAAAATGTTGGATTGAGTTCATTGTGACTATGATTAATTAAGCTTTTAGCTTGTTGCAAGCATTTTTTTAATAGAGCCTATAGCTTTAGCTGGATTTAATCCCTTAGGACATGAATTTGTACAATTCATAATCGTATGACATCTATAAAGTTTTAATTCATCAGCAACTTTTTTTAATCTAGCTTTTTTTTCTTCATCCCTGCTATCGCTAATCCATCTATAAGCCTGTAATAAAACTGCTGGTCCTAAATATTTATCACCATTCCACCAGTAGCTTGGGCAAGAAGTTGAGCAACATGCACATAAAATACATTCATAATAGCCGTCTAATTTAGCTCTATCATTTTGTGATTGCTTTATTTCTCCTGAAGTTTTTTGTCCAACTTTAGTTTTTAACCATGGTTCAACTGACTCATATTGTTTGTACAAAGTGCTTAGATCACCGACTAAGTCTTTTATTACTTTTAAATGAGGTAAAGGGTAAATATTTAGATCTCCTTTGATATCAGAGTGTGATTTAATACACGACAAAGTGTTAACTCCGTCTACATTCATTGCACAGGATCCACAAACTCCATGGGCACAAGATCTTCTGAAGGTTAATGTAGGATCAATTTCATTTTTAATTTTAAAGAGTATGTCGAGAACTTTGGGCCCACATTCGTTTAAATTAACTTCAAAGGTATCAACTCTTGGATTTTCATTTGTTGAGGGGTTCCATCTATAAACATTAATTTTTTTTAAATTGTTTGATCCAGATTTGTCTTGAAAATATTTGCCTTTTATTATTTTTGAATTTTGCGGAAGGCTAAATTGAACCATTAATAAACCCTCTCTCTTGGTGGAAAGTACTGTACATCATTAGTCAAAGTTCTTGAGTGTACAGGACGGTAAGCTACTTTTACATCGTTGCCTTTTTGCCATGCTAATGTATGTGTCATATATTTATTATCATCTCTTTTTTTGTAATCCTCTCTAGCGTGAGCCCCTCTACTTTCTTTTCTGTGATAAGCTGAGTCAATTGTCGTCATTGCCTGTCTTATAAGATTATCAAATTCTAATGTCTCAACAAGGTCAGTATTAAATAGTAAAGATTTATCAGAAACTGAAATATCCTGCATGCCTTCAAATGGTTTTCTTATCTGATCCATTCCCTCTTTTAAAGTTTTCTCGGTTCTAAATACTGCGCATTTAGATTGCATAGTTTTCTGCATTGACAATCTGAGTTCTGATGTCTTTGTAGAACCATTTGAATTACGAAGTTTATCAAAACGATTTAAACATTTATCAGTTTCACTTTTTGAAATTGTTTCATGTGGTGTTCCAGGTTTTACAATCTCAGCTGCTCTGTTTGCTGCAGATTTTCCAAAAACTACAAGATCTATTAGTGAATTGGATCCTAATCTATTAGCACCATGTACAGATACACACGCGGCCTCCCCGATGGCCATTAATCCTGGAACGGTGGATTCTTTACCATTTAAAGTTAATACTTCTGCTTTATAATTTGTAGGTATTCCGCCCATATTATAATGAACAGTAGGCACAACTGGGATTGGATCTTTTCTCACATCAACTTCACAAAATGTTTTTGCTGACTCTGCTATACCTGGTAATCTCTCTTTTATAACTTCTGGATCTAGATGATCTAAATGAAGATTCACATAATCTTTGTTTTTTCCAACACCTCTTCCCTCGTTTATTTCGACAGCTATTGATCTACTAACTACATCTCTTGATGCCAAATCTTTAGCTTTGGGAGCGTATCTTTCCATAAACCTCTCGCCTTTAGAGTTTAAAAGAAATCCTCCTTCTCCTCTAACCCCCTCAGATATAAGAGTGCCTACTCCATAAATTCCTGTTGGATGAAACTGCACAAACTCCATATCCTGCAGAGGTAATCCTGCTCTTAAAGCCATTCCGTTACCATCACCGGTACATGTATGAGCGGATGTAGCTGTATAATAAATTTTACCATATCCTCCAGTAGCAAGTATTGTTATATGGGATCTAAACCTGTGAATAGATCCGTCATTTAAATTCCAAGCAATGAGACCTTTGCATTCACCATTTTTCATTAACAAATCAAGTGCAAAATATTCTATAAAAAATTCAGTATTATGTTTTAAAGCTTGTCCATACAATGTATGTAATATTGCATGTCCAGTTCTATCTGCAGCCGCGCAAGTTCTTTGTACTGAGTCATTTCCGTAATTCTTAGTCATTCCCCCAAAAGCTCTTTGATAAATTTTTCCGTCTTTTGTTCTACTAAATGGAACTCCGTATTTCTCTAATTCAATAACTGCTTTTGGAGCCTCTTTGCACAAATGCTCAATGGCATCTTGATCACCTAGCCAATCTGATCCTTTTACAGTATCATACATGTGCCATCTCCAGTCGTCTTCACCCATGTTTCCAAGAGCAGCCGAAATACCTCCTTGAGCTGCAGAAGTATGGCTTCTAGTTGGAAATACTTTTGATATGCATGCAGTTTTCAGACCGGCCTCAGAAAGGCCAACTGCTGCTCTTAAGCCCGAGCCGCCTGCGCCTAGCACTACTACATCGTATTCATGGTCTATAATTTTATATGCACTCATAAATTTAAATTTTTATTAAAAAAATAATTAATAATAATGTTAATATTATACTAAATAAAACAAGTAATCTATTTGCGGCATTTTTGATTTCTGTTTTATTAACATAGTCCTCGAAAATCTCACTTATTGTTAGTGTATAAAAGCTAAAAACCAATATTAAGAACAATGAAAATATAACTTTGATTGTCAGATCAGAGAAAAACTCTACCAGTTGAGAATTATTAGCATTAAATAATGATACTAGATTTACTATAAACCAAATCATGAATGGAATTAACAAACCAGAAAAAATTTTGGTTACTATCCATTTTTTAGTAGCATTTATCATATTAAAGAAAGTCCCTTCCAATAATATAAAATGAAATAGCAAGAATAAATGAACCAATAAATATTATTACTCCTGTGATCTTAGATGTTTTAAGATCATAACCATATCCCATATCCCATGCCAAATGCCTGATCTCGTTTAATATTTGAAAACTAAATGACCAACACAAGAATATTAATAAAAACTTGCTTATTAAAGATTGGTTTAGTATTTGAAAAATATTAATATTTGGGGTAGTAAAAATTAATAACGACGAAATTAAAATTATACTAAAAAAATTTATAATTCCAACAATCCTATGGGTAATTGATAAAAGAGAAGATATGTGCCATCTGTAAATCTGAAGATGTGGAGATAGTGGATTATTTTTATTTTCCATAATAATCTTTTATTAATTTTTCGGCTATTTGTACTGTATTTAAGGCTGCTCCTTTTAGTAAATTATCAGAAACGACCCACATGTTTAGGGTGTTTTCCTTAGAACTATCTCTTCGAATTCTAGAAATATAAGTTTGATAACTATTTGTTGCTTCTACGGGAGTTATATATCCACCATCTTTTCTTTCATCTAAAACTTTGCAACCATCTGATTTATTTAAAAGATTTTTAACATTTTCAATATCAAAAGATTTTTGAAACTCAACATTAATTGACTCTGCATGAGAGACCATTACAGGTACACGAACACATGTCGCTGTTAATTTAATTTTTGGATCAAGTATTTTCTTTGTCTCATTAATCATTTTCCATTCTTCTTTTGTGTAACCTTCTTCGACAAATTCATCTATGTGTGGTATAAGATTAAAAGCAATTTGTTTTGTAAAATTTTTTGAATGAATTTTTTTTCTGTCTAAAAAATCCTTTGATTGGCTTACAAGCTCATCCATTGAAGATTTTCCAGCTCCTGAGACTGATTGATAAGTCGAAACTATAACTCTCTTAATACCGAAATGATCATGCAAAGGTTTAAGTACAACAACCATTTGAATTGTTGAACAGTTAGCGTTAGCAATAATATTTTTCTTTTTATACATTGCTAGTTGTTCTGGGTTTACCTCAGGAACTACCAAAGGAACATCTTTGTCCATTCTATAAAATTTTGAGTTATCTATTACAATAGTTTTTTTGCTTGCTTTTGGTATCCATTTTTCAGCTATTTTACTTCCAGCTGCAAAAAAAGTTATTTGTGCATTAGAAAAATCATATTGTTCAAGACTTTGAATTTGTATTTCATTATCTTTAAATTTGATTTTTTTTCCTTTACTTTTTTCAGAAGCAACAAGAAATAAATTTGAAAATTTAATTTTAGATTTTTCTAAAATTTCAATAGTTTTTCTTCCGACATTGCCGGTGGCACCAATTATAGCTAAATTCATTTTAAGATTATTTTAATTTAAATTTGATATAATTGCATCACCCATCTCAGAGGTTGATACCTTTTTCTTTCCTTTTGACATTATATCTTGGGTTCTAAGACCATCCTCTAAGGTTTTTTCAACAGCTTTATTTAATTTCTCAGATTCCTTTTCTAAACCTAAAGAATACTTTAGGGCCATAGAAAAACTCAATATAGTTGCAATCGGGTTGGAGATATTTTTCCCTTCAATGTCTGGTGCTGATCCATGAACTGGTTCATATAATGATCTTGTCTTGCCATTTTTATCTTTATCGCCTAATGAAGCCGATGGTAATAATCCAAGGGAACCTGTTAACATTGCGGCCTCATCGGACAACATATCTCCAAATAGATTGTCAGCAAGAATTACATCAAATTGTTTTGGGTTTCTAAGGAGTTGCATAGCACAATTATCTGCCAACATATGATTTAGTTCAATTTTATTATATTCTTTATCTTTTAAAGCCTGCACCTCTTCTCTCCACAAAACCCCTGCTTCCATTACATTTGATTTCTCACAAGATGTTACTTTATTATTTCTTTTAGATGCTAATTCAAAAGCTACTTTAGCAATCCTTTTGATTTCTTTGGTTGTATAAACGTGAGTATTAACTCCTCTTCGTTCACCGTTCTCAATAGGTTTTACTCCTCTAGGCTCTCCAAAATAAATTCCCCCAGTAAGTTCTCTCACTATCAAAATATCAAGACCTGAAACTATTTCTGGTTTTAAACTTGAAGCGTCTACGAGTTCTTTAAAACAAATTGCTGGCCTCAAGTTTGCGAATAATTTTAGTTCTTTTCTTAACTTAAGTAATGCTCTTTCTGGTTTTTTTGAAAACTCTAATTTATCATACTTAGGACCTCCACAAGCTCCAAAAATTACTGAATCGCTTTCTAGGGCTTTATAAAATACTTCATCTGTAATTGGCACTCCATGTTTGTCAATAGCAGCACCACCTATTAAATCTTGGTCAATTTTAAAGTCTAAAGATTTTTTGCTATTAAACCATTCAATAACTTTTTTTGTCTCTCTAACAACCTCTGGTCCTATTCCATCGCCAGGTAACAATAATATTTTTCTAGAATTTCCAGACATATTTATATCCAAGGTTTGTTCTTATTAATTTTTAACTCGAAGCTTTCAATATTTTTTATTTTTTCTAAAGAAAGAGCAATATCATCTAGTCCCTTGAGTAGACATTTTTTTTTAAAAGAATCAATTTCAAATTTGAATGTTTTATTTCCATAAATAATTTCTTGTTCTAAAAGTTTAATTTCAATATTTTCTTTTCTTTTTGAATATTCAGATAATTCGTTAATTATATTATCATTAGCAACAATCGGAAGAATACCATTCTTAAAACAATTGTTGTAAAAAATGTCGGCAAAACTCTCACTTACTATTACTTTAATTCCAAAATCTAGTAACGCCCAGGGTGCATGCTCTCTTGAGGAACCACAGCCAAAATTTTTTCCAGTAATTAATATTTTTGAGTTTTTGTATGGATCATTATCTAAAATAAATCCTTGAATAGGAATACCTTTTTCATCATATCTCATTTCATAAAATAAGCTTTTTCCAAGACCAGATCTTTTGATAGTTTTCAAAAACTGTTTTGGTATGATTTTATCCGTATCAATGTTCATTAATGGAAGATACGCCGGAATACTTTTAATATTTTCAAATTTTTTCATATTAATTTCCAAATTTTCTTACGTCAGATAAATGGCCTTCTATTGCTGCGGCTGCGGCCATTGCAGGACTTACAAGATGTGTTCTTCCCCCTCTTCCTTGTCTACCTTCGAAGTTCCTGTTTGAAGTGGAGGCACATCTTTCTTTTGGTTTTAGCTGGTCTTCGTTCATACCAAGACACATTGAACAACCTGGTTCTCTCCATTCAAAACCAGACTCTTTAAAAATTTTATCTAAACCTTCTTGTTCAGCTTGATTTTTTACTAAACCTGAACCAGGAACAACCATTGCATTTACGTGTTCTGCAATTTTTTTATCTTTAAGAAGTTTTGCAGCTTCTCTTAGATCCTGTATTCTTCCATTAGTACAACTGCCAATAAAAACTTTATCAATTTTTATGTCTGTTATTTTAGTATTAGGTTTTAAACCCATGTACTCTAAAGATCTTTTCATTGACTCTTGCTTATCTTTATTTTTTTCCTTATTAGGGTCTGGAACTGAACCATTTACTGGAACTACATCTTGAGGTGATGTTCCCCAAGTAACTTGAGGAGCGACTTCACTTCCATTAATCAAAACTTCCTTATCGAATTTACAATTAACATCAGATTTTAGCTTGCTTCAATAATCTAAAGCTTTTTCCCACTTATCTTTTTTTGGAGACATAGGTCTATTTTCTAAATATTTAAAAGTTTTACCATCAGGCTGTATCAACCCAGCTCTAGCACCACCTTCGATGGTCATATTACAAACTGTCATCCTTTCTTCCATGCTAAAATTCTTAATAACATCTCCTGAAAATTCTATAACAAAACCTGTTCCTCCAGCTGTTCCTATTGTGCCTATAATTTTTAAAATCACGTCCTTGGCTGTTACACCAATCGGAAGTTTGCCATTTACTTTAAGAAGAAAGTTTTTCGATTTTTTTTGAATTAAGGTTTGTGTAGCCAAAACGTGCTCGACTTCTGAAGTTCCAATCCCAAAAGCAAGTGCTCCGAAAGCTCCGTGAGTTGCAGTATGACTGTCTCCACAAACAATTACACTTCCTGGCTGGGTAAATCCTTGCTCAGGTCCAATAATATGAACTATTCCTTGTCTTTTATCATTCATATCAAATAGCGGAACTTTAAATTCGTTACAGTTTTTTCTTAAAGTATCAACTTGTATTTTTGATTGCTTATCATCAATACCTTTTGATCTATCGGTTGTTGGTACATTATGGTCTGCAACTGCTAATGTTAAATTTGGTTTTCTAACTTTTCTTTTGTTTATTCTTAAACCTTCAAAAGCCTGGGGGCTAGTGACTTCGTGAATTAAATGTCTATCAACATATAACAATGATGTACCATCATCTTGTTGATGTACTAAATGATCATCCCAAATTTTATCGTATAAGGTTTTTGACATTAAAAAATTACTTTAAGTTATCAGTTTTCTTAACTTCTTTTTTTTCTGTAATTTTTTCAGCTGGAGTATTTTTTATTTCCTCTTTTTTTTCATTAGCTACATCAGTTGTAACTTCTGGGGCTACAGGTGTTTTTACCTCTACCTCAATTCCAATATTTTTTTTTATTTTTTCTGCAATTCTCGCTGATTTTCCTTTTCTATCCCTTAAATAATAAAGTTTTGCTCTTCTAACTTTTCCAGATCTAACAACTTTAATAGAACCTACGACAGGGCTGTATAATGCAAAAGTTCTTTCCACTCCCTCTCCAAATGATATTTTTCTAACAGTGAATGATGAGTTAATATCTCTATTTTTTTTAGCTATGCAAACACCTTCGAAATTTTGAATTCTTTCCCTTTTTCCCTCTACAATTCTTACCCCAACACGTATTGTGTCGCCTGGAAAAAAATCAGGGATTTTCTTCTTTGCTAAACTCTTTTGTACTAATGATCTATTTATATCTTCTATATTTTTCATTTTTTTTCTTTATTTAAATATTCTTTCCATAAATCAGGTCTTCGGCGTCGTGTTATATCCTTTGATTGTGATAAACGCCAGTCCTTAATTTTAGCATGATCGCCCGATAATAGTACTTCAGGAACGCTTTGTTCTTCCCAAATTTGAGGTTTTGTGTACTGCGGATACTCCAATAATCCTTTTTCAAAACTCTCCTCTGACTTAGATTTTTCATTACCAATAACACCTGGTATAAGTCTTAAAATTGAATCTATAACTACAAACGCTGCTGACTCACCTCCTGATAAAATATAGTCCCCAATACTAATCTCTTCTATATTTCTTGTAGATAAAATACGTTCATCTATACCTTCAAAATGTCCACATATTAAATTGATTTTTTTTTCTTTTGAAAGTTTTTGAGCTAAGTTTTGATCAAACTTTTTTCCTTTAGGTGATAAGTAGTAAATTCTTTCTCCTAGTTTCGTATTTTTGTCAATAGATTTTGCTAATATATCTGGCTTTAAAAGCATTCCTGATCCCCCACCAAAAGGTGTATCATCTACAGTCTTGTGCTTGTCACTAGCTGAGTCACGAATATTTGTTATTTCTAAACTCCATATTTTTTTTTCCAATGCTTTCCCATACAAACCTTTATTTAGAGGGCCTGGAAATACTTCAGGATATAAAGTAAATAATTGAGCTTTCCACATTAGCTTTCTATTTTTTTTCTTCTTTCTTTGGTTCTTCTTTCTTAGCTTCTTGTTTAGGAGCTTCTTTTTTTGGTTCTTCTTTCTTAGCTTCTTGTTTAGGAGCTTCTTTTTTTGGTTCTTCTTTCTTAGC
>MDTE01041168.1_pt1 | contig 44172 bp, 41 predicted proteins | sample 811231 | NCBI WGS metagenome assembly MDTE01 (sample SAMN05326651, study PRJNA326480) | marine metagenome | isolation source: seawater | place: Indian Ocean: Red Sea | collected 2010
GCAGTCTTGGCCTTGGACGCTGTTTTCTTAGTTGCAGTCTTGGCCTTGGACGCTGTTTTCTTAGTTGCAGTCTTGGCCTTGGACGCCTTGGCTTTCACCTTGGGATTTGCAACATTTTGTTTTGCCGCAGATTTCCTGGATTTAGTCGCCGACTTCTTTGCGGTCTTGCTACTCGCAACCGATTTTGCTGCTGCCATAACTATCTCTAATGTTCTCCAATGACCATCGCCGACGCAACAATAACCTATCAGCCAAAATTCTGGCCTAAAGTGACAGTCTGGGTGAAACCCAATGTGCCGGGTCGAATTGTCAATTTTAAGCGCACAAATAAAGAAATGGGCGGGGACGCCCCACCCATGTCCAAAAACCTAATGGACCGTATCACAAAATGACCCCTGAATACAGGGTTCAATGCCGTGTAATGGTTTAATAAGCGCGACAGGTGCGTTGTCAGAGAAAGTTTGCGACTCGGGAAACGTCCGTTTGTTCCCTTTATATACTTCTTATATTTGCATTAGGTTCCTTCGCCCGGCTTATCGGAAAAATATTTTTCAAACTTTCCTGCTTCGTCTTTGTAATCGTCAGCATCCGCTGGCGGTTCGCCCTTACGCGTGATATTAGGCCAAATTTCGGCGAATTTGGTATTGATTTCCAACCATTTCCCGTCGTTATCACCGCCAGTGTCAGGGACAATAGCTTCAACTGGGCATTCCGGTTCGCACACACCGCAATCGATGCATTCGTCCGGATGAATGACCAGCATGTTCTCGCCAACGTAGAAACAATCCACCGGACAAACTTCGATGCAGTCCATATATTTGCAACGGATGCAAGATTCGGTCACCAAATAGGTCATGTCTTCCCCTCTGCCTTCAACGTTCCGCCCACCCGGCGGACTATGGAAAATGAACTCTGAGCTAGCACCAATATACTACTCCACCGCTAAAACCCTTTGTCGCGCCTCCGCCCGTTCCCGGTCAGTGACATGAAGCATGCCGCAGATGCGCAGAATCAGATTACTTTCATAGGGATGTAGTTCACCGTCCGCATAAACCACTTGCCAAAGCATTTCGATTAGCCTCAGGCGCTCCGCATGGCCAAAATTGGAGTCGAATTTGCGAATGAATCGGTAGAGGTCAGTGGCTTCATGCTGCACCGCCTCAGCCTGTTCAATGAGGGTATCGCATTCTTCATCGCTTAACTCAAATTCCTGTTTTAGCACATGCACCACGGCGTGGCGTTCCACCTCGTCATAGGATTCGTCGAGATGGGCCGCCTCCACGAGAAGAGCTGCTGCAGCCAAATGAATCTGATCCACGCTGTGTTTTTCGAGCTTTGAGCCTTCAGGCTCAGCAAACAGTGCTTTGATTCGATTGATCATGGGCGATGCCTAACACAGCTATTGCGGGCACTCAACCACAGTTTGAGGCAGTCTACAAAGCTGATCGGAAGGTTAAAACGAGCCGGCTCCAGGGTCTCCTTAACCACTTAATCTGCCTCCAATTCTTCATAATAAAGCTGCGCCTCAGACGCGGAGCCACGTCGCTGAGGCATCGCCAAAATGCGTACCACGCGAATACGCGGCCCCTGAGGTAAGGTTACAATATCACCCGTTTTGAGGGAGTAGTGGGCCTTCAGAATGCGCCGGCTGTTGATGCGGATCTTACCAGCGGCGCACATGCGCTGTGCCAAGCCGCGCGTCTTGTAGAAACGTGCTTGCCATAGCCATTTGTCGAGCCGTTGGGTGTCGCTCACGTGCTGATTTTTGCCTTACGCGGTTTGCCACTCGCGCGGCTACCCCGCGCGGAGCCGAATAGGGTGTGTTTGCCGAGTTCGGCGAAGGGCGAATCCGGATCTGTCCAATGCGCTCTAGATTTTTCTCTGTTTTTCTTCCGCCTGTCCTTCGCTGAACGCCCGGCGCGCTGGAAGCGCGCTTCGCCATCCTCACCTGTGCCAACAAACTCAAATCCGAGTGCCGCTGCTATTTCGGGGAAATGCCTCCGGCTGCACCCAGCGGTGGCAAAGAGGGTCTGGTCAAGAGCAAAGGTACCAGTGCGCCCACGCTGGATGAGGCTGGCTAACAGACGCTCAGCCATATCCGCGCGCAGAACCCGGGGCCCGATGGCAATAAAGCCCATGGCGTGGTAGGCCGCCAACGGTGTATGCGGATCAGCGGGGAAACCGACCAGAGCAGGATCGCTACTACGGGGTAGGTCCACTTCATGACGCACAGCCCAGAGCCGCGTAGCGAAATCAGCGCGATATTTTTTAAGCATCCCAGAGCAGTAAACGCTGAGGGCACCGATCTTTACGCCGAGCACAGTAAGCTCTGCGCGCTGCTTCTTGGTGAGAGAGCAAACATTCACATCGAGCTCCGACCGCGGTATGCAACCAAGCGCCTCAGTAAGCTGAAAGGCGATGCCACGGGCAGCCCCGCTAAGTGCTGCCGCGCGCAGTTTTAAAAGCGGCCTGACCGAGCGGGCGATTTGCTGATCGAGCCAGGCCGCGAGACGGCGGCGCACGCGTTCGCGCTGCGGCCCGCTTAGCGCATCACTATGCAGAACCTTGATACCGGGCTTAAGCACATCCTCGCTCGCCGTCAGCCGTGCCACAGCCTCTCCGTGCCACAGTATCCCGCAGCTGTGCAGCGGCGCATCAAGGCTGAACACCTCGTCGGGCTCCTGTTCAAACACTGCTACTCGGCGTGCAATCTCCCCGCCAAGCACCTTCTGTGCTGCGCTCGATATGGCTCGGCTTGTGTCACTCGGGTCATCAATCAGGAAACAGAAGCCCGCCATACGGCCAACTCGATGACCTTCAACAAGAATTTCCCCTGCCGCGCCCACTGTCGCCATTAATGAATTCGATGACCGCATACTCTGCACTAAAGCCGCGGCGCGGCGATCTACAAACCTTTGGGTAAGCTGTTCGTGGAGCGCGTCAGATAGTTTGTCCTCGACGGCACGCGCACGTTCCTGCCAATGGCCGGCATCGGCCAACCATTGCGCACGGTGGGAGATATAGGTCCAGGTACGAATATGGCTAATGCGCGCCGTCAACGTGTCAATATCTCCATCCGAGCAGTCCAGCCCAGAGATAGAGTCTGCGATCCAGGATTCAGGCAATTCACCCGATTGCGCCAAATGAAGAAATATCTGCCGCACCAGGCGTATATGGCTGTCCGCCAGGGTCTTGCGAAAATCCGGAATTTGGCAGGTCTCCCATAAGAGATGCACCATCTCCGTTTCCTGCGCAATGGCGCGAATCTCTTCGTCCCGGGCAAGGGCGAGTAGAGTGAGGTGATCGTCGCCGTCGCGTAGGCGACGCAAACCGGACATCACTGGGGGCCGGTCAAGTTCGTTCGTCAGATGATCTAGACTACGATAACTGAGTTCAGAATTTCTCCAGAATACCTCCCTGATCTTGGGAAACCGGTGCTGCGCCACCGCCACAACCATCTCTGGGTCAAATTCCCGGAAATCCGCTGTGCAGCCAAAAGTGCCATCCTTGGTGTGTCGACCGGCGCGCCCTGCAATCTGAGCCACTTCCGCCGCGCTCAACTGACGCATATTGCGCCCATCGAACTTGTGCCGCGCCGAAAAGGCGACATGGTCTAGATCCATGTTAAGCCCCATACCGATGGCGTCGGTAGCAACAAGATAATCGACCTCACCGGCCTGATACATAGCAACCTGGGCGTTTCGAGTCCTAGGGCTTAGGGCGCCAAGCACCACGGCACAGCCGCCGCGCTGCACCCGCATGGTCTCGGCAAGGGCATAAACATCTTGGGCGGCAAAAGCGACCACTGCGCTACGCGGCACGAGCCCCCCCAGTTTTTTGTAACCGTCATAACTTAGCTCAGAAAAACGCGGCCGCCCGGTGAACTCCGCCTCAGGCACCAGGCGACGCAGTAGGGGGCGGATGGTATCTGCCCCGAGAAACATAGTTTCATAGGTGCCACGGGCATGCAGCAGCCTGTCGGTGAAGACATGGCCCCGTTCCCGATCGCCTGCCAATTGCACTTCATCAACTGCAAGGAAATCGACTTGGCGGTCGAGCGGCATAGCTTCGACCGTCGCCAGGATGTAGCGCGGCTTAACAGGAAGGATCTTTTCCTCGCCAGTGACCAGCGCAACTGCACGGGGTCCTTTAAGGGCCACCAACTTGTCAAAAATTTCCCGTGCCAGAAGGCGGAGAGGAAAACCGATGAGGCCCGAACGGTGGGTTAACATACGCTCTACCGCCATGTGGGTCTTGCCGGTGTTCGTAGGGCCGAGGACCGCCGTGACGCGGCTTTTCCGCTCGCGCTTCTCCGTCATGCGAAAAACATCTGTCGACAGCGCCGGGATTTCAAGTCAATCCGTTGCAAAATTAGCAAGAAGACGCGCCAACGGGTCTTGAACGGGCGCGTATGGCGACCCATATTGCCGCCAAGTTTTGATCAGAAAACAGGAGAGACGCGCCATGGGCAAAGCCCCGGTGGAAGAAACCACGTCCGAATCGACAAAATCGGCGAGCTCCAAATCGCAGACCCATGAATTTCAGGCCGAGGTCAGTAAGCTGCTCGACCTGATGATCAACTCGCTCTACAAGGAAAAGGATATCTTTCTACGTGAGCTGATCGCCAATGCGTCCGACGCCTGCGACAAACTACGCTACGCTGCGATTACCAAGCCAGAGCTTACCGACGGCGATAGCAACCTTAAGGTCGTGATCTCCGCTGACAAGGATGCCCGCACGCTCACAATACAAGATAACGGCATCGGCATGAACCAAGACGAGCTGGTGGCTAATTTAGGCACTATCGCGCGATCTGGAACGGAAGCCTTTCTCAAGCTCATGAAAGAGAGCGATAGCGAAACAGATGCCAATTTGATCGGCCAATTTGGTGTTGGCTTCTACGCTTCCTTTATGGTGGCAAGCAAAGTCGATGTCTTCACCCGGCATGCCGGCGAGGAAACCGGCTGGCATTGGGAATCTAAAGGCCGTGGAAAATTTTCGATTGTCGAAGATAATACCGCCAAACGCGGCGCCAAAATCGTCCTTCATCTGCGCAAAGCCGAGGCGGATTTCCTTGATTCGGTGCGGATCCGACATATCGTCTCGACCTATTCGGACCACATCGCGCTGCCCATTCAATTGCTGGAAGACGGCAAAGAACCAGAGACACTCAACGAAGGGTCTGCGCTTTGGACTCGCCAACCAAGCGAAATTACAGAAGAGCAACATAACGAGTTCTATAGCCACGTCGCCCATCTACCAGGCAATCCCTGGGCGACGGTGCATGTCCAAGCCGAGGGAAGATTCGAATATACCGCACTCCTCTACATCCCCGACATGCGGCCTTTCGACTTGTTCGACCCAGCACGCCAGCATCGGGTCAGGCTATATGTCAAACGCGTCTTCATTACCGATGAATGCGAGGGACTGGTACCAGGCTTTCTGCGCTTCATGCGCGGCATCGTTGATTGCACCGATTTACCGCTCAATGTCAGCCGCGAAACCCTGCAGCACAACCCGCTTCTGGCCAAAATAAGCGCAGGTTTGGTCAAACGCATCCTCTCCGACATTGAAAAGAAAGCCAAGAAAAACCCCGAGTCTTATGAAGCATTTTGGGAGAATTTCGGCGCGGTCCTCAAGGAAGGCATCTACGAGCAGTCGGACCACCGTGACAGGCTGATGAAGCTCGCGCGCTTCCGCTCCCTTAACTCGGGCGAAAAGTTGATCTCGCTAGAAGATTATGTCTCTGGCATGGCCGATGGCCAAGACGCGATCTACTACCTCAGCGGCGACGCGGAGGCGGGCATCAACAAGAGTCCACAACTTGAAGGCTTCAAGGCGCGCGACATCGACGTATTGTTCATGACAGATCCGGTGGATCAATTCTGGCTACCCACTGCTGCTGATTTTAGTGACAAGCCGTTCCGTTCGATCACCCAAGGCTCAGCCGATCTCGATAAATTCGAAACTGCCAACGAAGAAGATAGCGACGGTGATGCTCTGACAGAAGTTCAGACGAGCGAAAGTGATATGGATAAGCTCATCGCTATGATCAAGCTCACTCTCGGCGACGAAGTAAAAGATGTGCGCAGTTCCTCACGACTTACCGAAAGTCCGGTCTGCTTAGTTGCAGACGAGGGGGATGTGGACATGCATTTCGAGAAATTACTGCGCCAGCACCAGCAACCAGTGATGGGCCACAAGCGGGTACTTGAAATCAACCCCGGCCACGCCCTGACCCGGGCGCTCGCAGATCTGGTCAACCGTGAAGGTGCTTCAGAAGCGCTCGAAGACGCTGCCCATCTTCTGTTCGACCAAGCGCGTATTCTTGAAGGTGAGGCGCTCCCCGACCCTGCTTCCTTCAGCCGCCGACTCGCGGGATTATTAGCTAAAACCCTAGTGCTTGATAAACGTTAGCCGCAACCGTCAAGCCAAATTGCATGGCCAGAAATGGCCTGCTAATACCCGTTCGATTGGTTGAGAACGTCTATTCCATCGGCATCCGTCCCGCCAGAAGCCTGATCCGAGCTGAGCTCAAATCTAAGCTACCTAATGGCGGACCTGACTCAGCCTTTTGGGTGCGCACCGGAGCGTTGTTTACCATTTTATGGACAACATTTTCCATTGCCGTCAAATTAGCAACATTACGTCAAACGAAATTGGGCAGCCTGATCGTCACCGACGCACACCATTCGCTCTCACCGGCAACCGAATTATCAGCATACCATCAGCATCCTGTTAAATAGACATGACAAGAAAAACGGGAAAGTAAGGTTTTCGCACGCTTAATCCGGTGGGCATCATATTATGGTTGAACCAATTGTCGGGACAAAGCCGATTACAATTCAGCGGCTGCGACAACTTCTAACTCCGTTATTGGGTGGCGAATTGCAATAAGGTAGACTGGTCACCATGCGCACTCTATATCATCTCTGGCTTACCCCATCTTGCCGTGCCGTAAGGCTGGCACTTATCGAGAAGGGTTTAGAGTATGATTTGGTCGTGGAAAAAAGCTGGGAGCGACGAGAGGAGTTTCTCGCCCTTGACCCTGCAGGCGAAGTCCCTCTCCTAGAGGAAGCGGATGGCGCGATCATTGCGGGCGCTAACGCCATTCTAGAATATCTTGAAGATGTTTATAAGGCGCCACCCCTGATTGGTAGCGCGCCCCTGGTGCGTGCCGAAGTCCGCCGCCTGACATATTGGTTCGGGGATAAATTCGGGCGCGAAGTGAGCAATCATATTCACGGCGAAAAATTCGTAAAGCGCTTCCTCATAAAGGGTGAACCGGACAGCCAAGCCGTGCGCGCTGGGCTTGCCAATATCCGCATCCATCTCGAGTACATCTCCTTTCTTACCGAGCGTCGCAATTGGCTCGCTGGCGATGAATTTTCCCTCGCCGATATCATGGCTGGCGCCCATCTTTCTGTAATCGACTACATGGGCGATGTACCCTGGAGCAGGCATGAAGCGGCCAAGGAATGGTATGCAAGGATCAAATCGCGTCCCTCCTTTCGCCCCCTACTCGAAGATTATATCCCCGGTTTAGCACCGCCAAAACATTATGCGGACCTCGACTTCTAATCCGACCACCAGCTACATTCGCGATGAGATAGAGGTTCGCGCGCGCGAACTGGGCTTTGCCGCTTTCGGCGTTGCAAAAGCAGAGGCTGGGCCAGAGCGCGCTGCGCTTGATGAATTTCTTGCCCGCGCTTATCACGGCGACATGGCCTGGTTGGAAACAAAGCGCGAGCAGCGTGGTGACCCCAGGGAGCTTTGGCCTGAGGCACGTAGCATCATCATGCTCGGCGCCGAATACACACCCGAAGCGTTGCCACGGGAGATGCTAAGCCGGCCCACGTTAGGTGCTATCTCCGTTTATGCGCAAGGACGCGATTATCACAATGTTCTCAAAAAGTTGCTGAAGCGGCTCGCTAGCGAGATTGCGAACAAATTCGGAGCCGAGGTTAAAATATTTGTCGACACCGCGCCGGTTATGGAAAAACCCTTGGCAACACGCGCTGGCCTCGGTTGGCAGGGGAAACACAGCAATCTGGTGTCGCGCAAATTTGGATCTTGGCTTTTCCTTGCGGAAATATTCACCACCATTGATCTGCCGCCGGATGCGGCAACAGAGGATCATTGCGGTTCCTGTCGAGCATGTCTGGACATCTGCCCGACCAGAGCTTTCCCCGCACCTTACCAGCTAGATGCGAGACGCTGCATCTCCTATCTTACGATCGAACATAAGGGCCACATCGAACGTGAATTCCGCGCTGCTATGGGTAACCGAATCTATGGCTGCGACGATTGCCTTGCAGTGTGTCCCTGGAACAAGTTCGCGCAGATCGGTAGGGATCACGCGTTCGCGCCGCGCACTGATCTACACAGCCCGGCGCTAGCCGAGTTGGCCGCGCTCGACGATTCTTCTTTCCGTGCACGCTTTGCCGGTACAGCAATCAAACGCACCGGGCGCAACAGGTTCTTGCGCAATGTGCTGATTGCCGTCGGCAATTCCGCCGACACCACTCTGTCGGCAACGGCAAAGCAACACCTCGGTGATGAATCACCTCTGGTACGCGCCATGGCAGTATGGGCGCTCTCCCGGCTACTCCCGTCAACAGATTTTGAAGCGCTACGCGCACTCTATCTGTCAGACGAGGACGATGCGGCCGTGCGCGCCGAATGGCAAGTCACTTAGAATTGATATCAAGCTTTTCAAGATTGTGCCGCGCCGCCTCCGCCGCCAGCGAATTCGGTGCGAGTCGGATCACCTCCAGCCAATCCTCGCGCGCGTCATCTTTATTGCTGTTAAGGCGACGGATATTGCCACGCTCTAGATAGGCCGCCACATGATCGCTGCGCAGTTCCAGCGCCCGATTTACATCATCTTCAGCTAGTTCAAGACTATCAAGATAGCGATAGACGTTGGCGCGAAATACCAGCGCCTCCGCGTTTTCCGGGTCGATATCCAGAGCTCGATTGAGATCGTCCAACGCCTCCCAATAATTTTTCGCGGCCGCATAGACTAGGCTTCGGTCGACCAGAAGGTCAAAATTTAATGGTGCAAGTTCGAGACCGGTGGTCAAAGTGGCGTTGGCGCGCTCGTACTCCTCTCCCATCAACCACACAGTGCCTGCTTGGTCGAGCAACGAAATGCGAAGATCTAGACTGATATTCTCCTTGGCGAGACGCTCCAGACGCAGCGCTGCTTCGCGAAACTGGCTAAGAGCGAAAAGTGCAACAGCCACACAATGGCGCGCTGCAAAACCACCGCCAAGATCGCGCCAAGCAATAGCGCGTTCAAAACCAACTTCTGGCTTGCTCATGGCAAAATCGACACATTGTTCATATTCGCGCGCCTCGACTGTACTTTGCGCCGGTGCTTCGCTGTGCCATAAATATAGGATAAGCAGGGTCAAACTCAGTTTGCGCGCGACTTCGAAGTACATACCGGGGGCCCTATGCGTTTTTTTACCTACCATAACAGTCGATTTTTTTGACGTGACCACTTTTCAACATAGCCCGATTCGGCCAGGCAAGCTGTTTTGTTTTGGCCTGGGCTTTACAGGCGTGCGCTTCGCCTACAGGCTTCGTGCCGCGGGTTGGCAAGTTACTGGCACTTCGCGCAATGAAGGCTCATTCGACCGTTTGCGCGCGGACGGGATCGCAGTTGGGCCAATGGAAACAGCGGATATACCCTCGGATACAAGCTACATCCTCAGCACCATTCCACCGAGCGAAGGGGGCGACCCGGTGTTGCTCAACCATAGTGCTAAGATGACGGCCGGCCTGGATCTTGCTTGGATCGGCTATCTCTCTACCACCGGCGTCTATGGCGACCGCGGAGGAGCGACGGTCTGCGAGGAAGACACACCGGCTCCTAGCAATACACGTAGCCAACGCCGATTGACCGCGGAGCGCGCATGGCTGGAATTCGGCAGGAAACATGATGTGGCGGTGCAGATATTTCGTCTCGCAGGCATCTATGGTCCTAAACGCAGCGTACTGGATTCCGTTCGTGCCGGAACGGCAAAGCGGATCAATAAGCCGGAGCATCTTTTTTCACGCATTCATGTCGACGATATTGGCACGATTCTCATGGCCTCTATGTCTCGGCCACGCGCCAGCGCTATCTACAATGTATGCGACGACGCGGCCGCCGCTCCTGCAGAGGTGACACTCCATGCCTGCCGCCTACTCGGTGTCGAACCGCCGCCCTTGGAGGAGTTCGATGCAGACAAAATGTCGCCCATGGCTCAGAGCTTCTGGAAGGAGAACAGACTGGTGTCGAACGCGCTGGTTAAACATGAACTTGGCATTTCTCTTCGCTATCCTGACTACCGCGCCGGCCTTGCCGCCATATTGGAAGAAGAAAAAAACTAAATAAGCGAGCCTTCCAGTGTCGCCAGACCTGGCACCAACTCCAACATCCAATAAGCGAAAGAAGAGAGATAACCGGTTAGCAATGCGATACCGAGCGCGACCATGATTGCACCAGCGACGAACTGAAACGGCCGACCTATGCGCCGCATGGATTTCATAGAACTGAGAAACACACCGGTAAAGGCGGCAGCAGCGAGGAACGGCAAGCCTAGCCCAAGTGAATAGAAGGCGAGCAGCACTACACCAATGCCAACCTCATTGGCGTTTGCGCTCATGGTAAGAATCGTACCCAGCACTGGGCCGATACAGGGCGTCCAACCGAAGGCGAAAGCGGTTCCAAGCAACAGCGCACTTGCTGGATGACCGCCAGCGGTAAGGCTAACGAAGCGCATTTCTCTTTCGAAGAGAGGGATGCGAAACAGGCCCATCAAATAAACACCAAACAGGATAATTATGCCGCCCGCTATATATTCGAATAACCGCTTGTTGATGAGTAAAAATTCGCCTACGGCGCTAGCGCTAGCCCCGAGTGCAATAAAGATGAGGGAAAAACCGAGAATAAAAAAGAGACTGAGATAAATAGCCCGCAGGCGATGGCGCACCGTCGAATCTTTAGTCAAGTCTTCTAGGGTACCGCCGGCAATGTAGGAGACATAGCCTGGAACCAGGGGCAATACGCAGGGCGATAAGAACGAGATGATACCCGCTAAGAAAGCGATGACGATGCCTAACAGTGAGAATTCCATAATTGCCGAACTATAGGCCTCGTGGGACGTGCCTGCCAGTTTGTGCCAAAGTCGGTGGCACTATTCGATCAACTGACGCATCAGGGCGATGGTGTCTGGCGCGATCCAATTACGATCACCGAGTATGCGAGCGATTTCCAGGCCCTCCCGGTCAATCAAAATCGTGTAGGGAATACCGTTAACCAGCATGGCCCGGGCCGCTACCATACCCTCGTCGACATAGACACTAAGATGTTCAATGCCGTGATCATCGTAATATCGCTTTACCACTTCCGTGCCGTCGCGATCGACAGAGAGAGGCACGAAGGTGAAATCCGCACCACCGAGCTCCCTTTGCAAAGCATTAACCGTCAACAGTTCGGCGCGGCACGGAATGCACCAGGTAGCCCAAAAATGAAGCGCCACGAACTTGTGGCGAAATTCTTCCACCCCATGGTAATTACCCGTACCATCGATGAAAGCAAAGGCTGGCAAGACACGCGGCGTCTCATGTACAACCATGTTGAGCACCCGCGAGCCGTCGGGGCGTGTATCTAATTCCTTCAGATTATCGGCACCTACCTCGCCCAACGGCAAAATGGCAACGCATAAGACTATCAGCGCGAACCGCAACTCATGGGGAATAAAACGAGAAGTGACAAGTATAGTCATCATGGTAAGGTTACATAGTGTATTGTCCGCACTCTGCCTAGACTGGAGCAAATGTGGACACGTTGCATTGAAAGTGTGTTATCACCCAGCTTGAAGCCTCGCCATCGCATCAACTGCGCACGTAAGGTGGGTAAGATCCTCGTCTCGGCTGAGTCGGTGATCACCATCCTTTATGAGCGTCACCATCACATTGTTACTGGTCACCGCCTCGGCAATGGCAAGTGCCGTCTGCCAGGGAACATCTTGGTCCGCCATGCCCTGTATTAGATGAACCGGACAGTCAAGGCTAAGGCGCGAGTCCAACAATAGATGATTACGCCCGTCCTCGATCAAAGCGCGGCTGACCGGGTAGGGCTTGCTCTTATAATCGGACGGCAGATAGATTACACTTTCTTCGTGGATGCGCGCCTTCATCGAGTCGTCGAACTGGGCCCACATGAGATTCTCTGTGAAGTCTGGAGCGGCTGCAACGCCGATGAGGCCGGCAATTCGGTCGGGCCGGGCGCGGGCAGCAAGCAACATTTGCCACCCCCCCATGCTAGAGCCAATTAATAATTGCGGTCCTTCAGCGATCGTATCGAGCACTCGCAGGGTATCGGCATGCCAGCGGCCAATAGTACCGTCAACGAAGGTGCCAGAGGATTCGCCGTGGCCAAAATAATCGAAACGCACGAAGGCGCGACCCTCAGCGCGGCAATGGGCTTCTAGGGCGAGTGCCTTGGTACCGCTCATATCCGACATTAATCCGCCCAAAAACATTACGCCGGGAGTCTTGCCCTCGAGCACATGGTAGGCGATTGTCTCTCCGTCCAGCGCTTGGAGAATGCGCGCCGCTTTGAAATTTTCCGCAATTGGATCGCTTATGGGATCATCTCCCTACTGCTGCCTATTAACACTCAAGAGAATGCGTAACATTTGTGTCGAACGCCGACAAACCTAACACCCTAGCTAACGCCGAGAAAGATAAGGCGCCCACCGTACTGCAGGTAATCCCTCAGATCGACGTGCCCGGTGGAACCGAGCGCGCAACGGTAGAGATTGCCAAGGCGCTGGCCGCTGCTGGCTGGCGCCCCCTGGTCGCCTCAGCCGGGGGCACGATGCTGCATCAGATCCAGCAGGTTGGCGCCCAACATTTCTCTCTGCCGCTCAAGAACAAGAATCCGATCCAAATCGGCAGAAACGCCTCTCAACTGGCCAGGCTGATCCGCGCACAGGGAGTAGATATCATCCACGCCCGCTCCCGGGCCCCAGCCTGGAGCGCCTATTACGCCGCCAAGAAGACTGGCTGCCATTTCATAACCACCTTTCACGGCACTTATGGAAATTCCAGTGCGCTTAAGCGGCACTATAATTCTATTATGGTCAGGGGCGAACGCGTGATTGCCAATTCACAATTCACTGCCAATCATATTCGACACACCTATCCGATGGACGAGGAACGCCTCCGTGTTGTCCGGCGCGGCGTCGATATGTCTGTTTTCAGCACCGACTCCGTACCTCAAGCGCGGCTAGTGCAGCTCGCTGGCCAATGGCTCCTGCCCGATGGTAAAGCGGTGGTCATGCTGCCGGGCCGGCTTACCGCTTGGAAGGGTCACAGTATTCTGCTCGACGCCCTTACCTTCCTTTCGCGGGACGATTACGTAACCGTCTTGGTCGGCGACGAGCAGGGCCGGGAGAGCTACCGCCGACAGCTCGAGCGCCAAGTTGAAAAGAACAACCTCGCCCATATCGTGCGCTTTGCTGGGCCATGCCGTGACATGCCGGCGGCATATATGTCGGCAGATGTGGTAGTCAACGCATCGACCAAACCAGAGGCCTTTGGCCGGGTAATCGTCGAAGCTCAGGCTATGGGCCGTCCGGTGGTCGCCTTTGATCATGGCGGCGCACGCGAAACAATTCTTGAAGGCCGAACCGGCTTACTAGTGGAGCCAGGCGACGCCCGAGCTCTAGCACACGCCATTGACTCGGCGCTCGATCTAAGTATTGAGCAGCGTAAGACCATGGCCCAAGTGGCGATGAACCATGTACGAGAAAACTTTACTCTCCAACGCATGTGCTCTGATACTCTCGTTGTATATGAAGAAATCCTTGCTGGCAGAAAGCTACCCGGGGCCACTCAATGAACGACGGCGGAATTTTGGTCATCAAGCTTGGTGCACTCGGAGATTTCGTGTTGGCAATGGGGCCTTTCGCTGCAATTCGCGCGCATCATACGAACGTGCGAATCACCCTACTCACTACTCAGCCCTTCGCTGAGTTGGCGCGCCGCTCAAACCATTTCGACGATATCTGGATCGACCAACGCACCTCTCGCTGGAATCTACTTAAGCGCCTCCGCCTATGCCGGTGTCTCCGGGCCGGCCATTTCACTCGGGTTTACGATCTACAGACCTCCGGCCGATCCAGTAATTATTATCGCTGTTTCAAACCACCCCGACCTGAATGGTCGGGTATCGCCAAGGGTTGCTCTCATCCGCACACCAATCCAGCGCGCGACTTCATGCACACGAAAGCACGCCAGCGCGAGCAACTCGTCATGGCCGGCATTGAGATAGTCCCCGGCATCGATCTCTCCTGGCTCGACGGTGATATCGCCACTCTTGTGCCAGAGGGCGCCTATGCCCTTCTGGTTCCTGGCGGCTCAGCTCACCGAACGGAAAAACGCTGGCCGGCAAAATTTTTCGGCGAGCTCGCGCAGTCTCTTTTTGAGGCTGGCTACACACCCCTTTTACTTGGTAAGGAAGCAGAACAGGACGTGATAGCGAAGATTGTCGCCCTTGCCCCTGCAGCGCGCAACCTCTGTGGACGCACGGATTTTGCCCAGATTGCCGCACTCGCACGCGGTGCTGTCGCAGCCATCGGCAATGATACCGGACCGATGCATCTCATTGCGGCCACGGGCTGCCCCACCACCGTTCTTTTTTCCGACGATTCGGACCCGGATCTGACCGCGCCAGTCGGGCAGGCAGTAACGATACTGCGACGCCCGCACCTTGGCGATTTGCCCGTCGCCGAGGTGCGAGGATCATTGACACTGTTCCAATCATGAAGGACTGCGTTTTGCGCCGCTTGACAGGGGTTGCGCGGCTAGTAAGGTGCCGCCACTTCTGCTCCGGCTAAATGAATTCAAGAGGTTCATGCCAGACATAACTTTGCCAGACGGCTCCACGCGCACATTCGACGGCCCGGTCACGGGTACAGAAATCGCCATGAGCATTGGCCCCGGCTTAGCCAAAGCGGCGCTAGCGATTTCGGTCGATGAGGAATTGCGAGACCTCAACCGGCCCATCGAGACCGACGCGACGGTCAGCATCATCACGGCCAAGGACGCCGATGGGCTAGAAATTCTGCGCCACGATTCGGCTCATGTCATGGCCGAGGCAGTTAAAGAGCTCTATCCCGACACACAGGTCACCATCGGTCCATCCATCGAGGACGGCTTCTATTACGATTTCGCGCGCGATGAGCCTTTTTCGACCGAAGACCTTGCCGCCATCGAGGCGCGAATGAAGGAGATTGTCGCCCGAGATGAGGAGATTATCCGGGAGGTCTGGCCACGTGCTAAGGCGGTTGAGTTCTTCAAGCAAGCTGGCGAGCATTACAAGGCGGAAATCATCTCCGACATCCCGGATGACGACGAAATTACTCTGTACCGCCAAGGCGAATTCATCGATCTTTGCCGCGGACCCCATCTGCCATCTACGAGACTACTCGGTGCATTTAAACTTACCAAGGTCGCAGGCGCATATTGGCGAGGTGATTCCGACAATGAAATGTTGCAGCGCATTTATGGCACCGCATGGGCAACAGAGAAGGATCTTAAGGCCTATCTTACACGCTTGGAAGAAGCTGAGAAGCGCGACCATCGGCGACTCGGCCGAGAGATGAACCTCTTCCACCTGCAGCAGGAAGCCATTGGCATGGTATTCTGGCATCCCCATGGCTGGAAGCTTTACCGAACCTTGCAGCGTTACATGCGCAAGCGGCTCGACAACGCTGGCTATGTCGAAGTGAAAACGCCAGAGTTAATCGACCGGACCTTATGGGAATCTTCGGGCCATTGGGAAAAGTTCCGCGAACATATGTTCACCACCGAAGCCGAGGAGCGGGTCCTCGCGCTCAAGCCAATGAACTGTCCCGGCCATGTGCAGATCTTCCGGCAGGGCATCAAGAGCTACCGCGACCTACCCTTGCGCATGGCCGAGTTCGGCGCCTGCCACCGGTACGAGCCTTCAGGCGCACTGCACGGCCTAATGCGGGTACGCGGCTTCGTGCAAGACGATGCACACATCTTCTGTACCGAGGACCAGATTACGCCGGAAACCGAGAGCTTTTGCGAGCTGCTTATGTCGATCTATAGGGATTTTGGCTTTGAGCAGGTATTGGTCAAATTCGCAGACCGACCGCCGGTGCGCGCCGGCACCGACGAAGTATGGGACTGCGCCGAAGGTGCGCTGATGGACGCGGTGAAAAGTGCTGGCCTTGAGGTTCACTTTAATCCCGGTGAGGGCGCTTTCTATGGGCCAAAACTCGAATTCGTGTTACGCGATGCAATTGGGCGAGACTGGCAATGCGGAACACTACAGGTTGATTTCGTTCTGCCCGAACGTTTGGATGCCACCTATGTCGGCGAAGACGGTGACCGCCACCGACCAGTCATGCTGCACCGCGCGATTTTGGGTTCGATTGAACGTTTCCTTGGAATCTTGATCGAGCATCACGCCGGGCGTTTTCCACTTTGGTTAGCGCCACGCCAAGTGATGGTGGCTACGATTACTGACGATACTGATGCCTACGCCCGCCAAGTCCTAGAACAGTTGCAAATTGCAGGTCTGAGTGCCGAGGCAGATTTGCGCAATGAGAAGATCGGCTACAAAGTACGGGAGCACAGTGTTGCCAAAGTGCCCGTGATTATTGCTGTGGGGGCACGTGAAGCAGAAGGCGGCACTGTTGCCATACGCCGTCTCGGCGATAAGAAACAAGAAATACTTGCGCTGGATGAGGCCGTTGATAGACTCCGCAATGAGGCTGTCGGACCTCTGGCACGAACGGATTAACCCAAGCAACTGGCTTTCGTCCGGTAGCTTAGGTCACGCGGCTATGAAAATTTAGGGATAAGTGAGGGAAAAGGCATCGTTAGACACACTAGTTTAGTTCCGCCGAAGCGGGAAGGACCGCGCGTAAATGAACTCATCGCCGTTGACAGCGTGCGCCTGATTGATGGAACGGGCGAACAGGTCGGCGTCGTAGATATCGAACGAGCGCTTAAAATGGCGGCCGAAAGCGGCTTCGATTTGGTCGAAATCTCCCCTGGCGCCGAGCCACCGGTCTGTAAATTGATGGACTACGGCAAATACAAGTATGAAGCGCAAAAGAAAGCGGCGCTGGCGCGCAAGAAACAGAAAACTATCGACGTCAAAGAAGTGAAATTCCGCCCAGGTATTTCTAGTGCCGATTATGACGTCAAGTTGCGTAATATCCGCCGTTTTCTCGGCGAAGGCGACAAAGTGAAGATCACCCTCAGATTCCGCGGCCGCGAAATGGTACATCAGGACCTCGGAATGAAGGTGCTGATGCGCGTGCGCGACGATCTTGAGGAAATTAGCAAGGTTGAGCAGTTGCCAACTATGGAAGGCCGACAAATGACCATGGTGGTGACGCAAAAATAGCACCGTATCATCTTTCAATCCGCCCTAAATACGGAAGACAACATCCACAAAGTGGTCCAGGTGCAGAGCGAATATAATCTCGTCAAACCTATGCACCCAAGAGCCCTGAAAAAGATATCCGGGTCACTAGTTCGATAAATAGCGCGGCAAGGTTGCCCGATGCTTGCAATTTCATAGCACTGTGGCTACAAACTGCTCCCTCCATGAGGTGGCGCGGCCAAAGGCATGCCCAGCCACCGATATTCATCGCGCGTGGCGCGGGCCAAGTAGAAGAAGAGAGAAAGATATAGAAATGCCTAAGCTCAAGACGAAAAGCAGCACCAAAAAGCGCTTTTCGGCCACCGGCACGGGAAAGCTGCGCCGAGGCCATGCCAAACACCGTCATAATCTGTCGAAACAGACTAAAAAGGTGCGTCGTACCCTACAGGGCACCACGATCATGGACCAATCCAATGTTCCAGCTGTGAAACGCTGGATGCCGTACATCTAGGAAGATTTGACCATGGCAAGAGTGAAACGGGGCGTTACTACCCACGCCCGGCATAAAAAGGTACTGGCCCGAGCCAGTGGTTATCGCGGCCGCGCGAAATCCAATTTCCGCGTCGCCGTCGAGCGCGTCGAGAAGGGGTTGCAGTATGCCTATCGCGACCGGCGTACACGTAAACGTGATTTCCGCGCGCTTTGGATTCAACGCATCAATGCTGCAGCGCGTGAGCATGACCTTACCTATTCCAAGTTTATCAACGGCCTAACGCGCGCAGATGTCGAGATTGACCGCAAAGTGCTGGCTGATCTCGCAGTGCGCGAACCAGAGGCATTTAAGGCCTTAGTGGAACAGGCGCGCGCCGGTCTGGCCAAAGACTAAGAGCAGCCCGCGAGGGTTCGACGCCAGAGCCCGACGCGGGCACCGGAGGAGAAAGCCTTGCATAATTTGGACGCGCTGAAATCCGAAATACTCGCTTCATTTGAGGCCGCAGTGGATATACCCGCACTCGAGGCCGCGCGCGTTGCCGCACTCGGCAAGAAGGGCAGGTTGACCGCACTGATGAAGGGGCTTGGCGAGCTAGGGCCGGAGGAACGCAAAGCCACCGGCCAAGCACTCAACCGAATCAAAGGCGAGTTGACTGATGCCCTGGATGCGCGCCGCAATGCACTCGCAGGTAGCTTATTAGACGCACGCCTTACCTCGGAAATGATCGATGTCACATTGCCGATCCGACCCGAGACGGAAGGCCGGGTCCACCCGATCAGTCAGGTTCTTGATGAGATGGCGGCCATCTTTGGTGATATGGGCTTCACCATCATCGAGGGACCTGATATCGAGGATGATTTTCATAATTTCACTGCGCTCAATATTCCGCCAGAGCATCCTGCACGTCAGATGCACGACACTTTTTATTTTCCTGAGCGCGAGGATGGCTCACGCTTACTCTTGCGCACCCATACCTCACCAGTGCAGATACGCACAATGAAAGCAGGTGGACCGCCTTACCGCATCGTCGCACCGGGCCGCACATATCGTTGCGACTATGACATCACGCACACGCCGATGTTCCATCAGATCGAGGGACTCGTGGTCGACGAGCACACTCATATGGGCCATCTAAAGGGCTGCCTGATTGATTTTGCCAAGACTTTTTTTGAATTGCCCGATCTACCGGTTCGCTTTCGCCCAAGCTATTTCCCGTTCACCGAGCCCTCGGCAGAGATGGATATCGGCTGTGAGCGCAAAGACGGGGTCTTGTTCATTGGCAAGGGTGCAGATTGGATGGAAATCCTTGGCTGCGGGATGGTTAACCCGCGTGTGCTTGAAATGGCCGGCGTCGATCCCAAGCGCTACCAGGGTTTTGCCTTTGGTCTAGGCGTCGAGCGCTCGGCGATGCTGAAATACGGTATTCCGGATCTTAGAACTTTCTATGATGCGGACGCGCGCTGGCTTAGCCATTACGGTTTTTCCGCCGGCGACGTGCCAAGCCTGGTGGGCGGCCTTACGCAATGAAGTTCACCCTATCCTGGCTCAGGGAATATCTTGAAACTAACGTCTCGGTCGACGCGCTTTCAGAATGCATGACCGCCATCGGTCTCGAGGTCGAGTCCGTCGTGGACCCGGCCAAAATTCTGGCACCCTTTACCATTGCCTATGTCATCGAGGCAGTGCAGCACCCGAATGCAGACAAGCTCCGCGTCTGTACTGTCGATACTGGCGACGGCACGGTCCAGGTCGTGTGCGGCGCACCCAATGCACGTACCGGCATGAAGGGTGTCTTTGCGACCATCGGCACAACAATTCCTGGAACTGGCGTTAAGCTTAAATCAACAAAAATCAGGGGTGTGGCGAGCAACGGCATGCTCTGCTCCGAACGCGAAATGGGCATCAGCGAAGATCATGAAGGTATTATTGATCTTCCTGAAGACGCCCCAGTGGGCGAACCCTTTGCCTCCTACATTGGCATCGATGATCCGCTGTTTGATATCGCCATTACGCCCAACCGCGCCGATTGCCTTGGCGTCTATGGTATCGCTCGCGATCTCGCCGCCGCCAGCGTGGGAACGCTCAAAGAGCTCGACCTATCACCCATTCCGGGCACGTTCAAAAGCCCGCTGGATGTGCGCTTTGATTTCAAGCCGCATTCTGCAGATGCTTGTCCGCTATTTGTCGGGCGCTATATCAAGGGCGTGAAGAACGGACCTAGCCCCAAATGGATGCAGGACCGCCTTCTCTCCGTTGGACTCAGGCCGATTTCGGCTCTAGTCGATATGACTAATTTTCTCACTATCGACCTAAACCGCCCAGTTCATGTGTTCGATGCCGACAAGATCGAGGGCAATCATCTGTGGCTCAAAACGGGCTGCGCCGGCGCTAAGTTTCTCGCGCTGAACGGCAAGGAATACGTGCTCGATGGCGAAATGACGACGATTGGCGACGCAAATGGCGTCCTCAGTCTTGCCGGCGTCATGGGTGGCGAGAGTTCAGGCTGCACCGAAGAAACAGTCAACGTGTTCATCGAGATCGCACTCTTCGACCCAGTGCGCACTGCCGCCACCGGGCGTAAGCTAAATCTTGATTCGGACGCGCGTCACCGCTTTGAGCGCGGTGTAGATCCTGCTTTTGCCAAACCTGGAATAGAGGCAGCCACCCGCCTCGTTCAGGAAATGTGCGGCGGCGAAGCGAGCGAACTGGTGGTTACTGGCCAAGCGCCAGACTGGAAGCGCGAAATCGCTTTCCGCCCATCGCGCCTCTTGAGTCTTGGCGGTGTCGATATAGGAGAGCTCGATTGCAAGACTATTCTAACCAAGCTCGGGTTCGACTCACATGAGATTACCTCGGACCATCTCACTGTTTTACCACCTTCTTGGCGGGGTGACATTGTCGGCGAGCCTGACATTGTCGAGGAATTGTTGCGCATCCACGGTTTCGACAACATACCCGCCGTCTCATTGCCGCCTGTGGCGATACGCACTAATTCGGCAATAGAGCTAGCACCACGGCGCATGAGCTGGGCGCGGCGCGCGCTCGCCGCACGTGGCATGTCGGAAGCAGTGACTTGGTCCTTTATGTCAGCGGCTCATGCCTCCCATTTTGGTGGCGTCGCTGACAGTCTTATCCTGGCCAATCCGATCTCCAGCGACCTCGATGTCATGCGGCCCTCAATTTTACCCAATCTCGCTCTTGCCTGCCTAAGAAACACAGACCGTGGATACCCTAACGTCGCTTTGTTTGAGGCTGGACCGCAATATTCGAGCGACGGCGCCGATGGGCAGCACCGCATCGTCGCTGGCATGCGAGCGGGTCAAGCTGTCGGGCGCAATCTCTATAGTGCGGCGCGTAACGTCGATGCATTTGATGTCAAGGCAGACGCCCTAGCCGCTTTGAAGGCCACTGGCGCACCTGTAACTAGCCTGCAAATTAAATCTGAAGCCGCCGTTTGGTATCATCCCGGGCGTTCCGGCACACTATCGCTTGGACCCAACCTTCTAGGCCAATTCGGGGAACTTCATCCAGGAGTGCTAACGGCGCTAAATATCGATTTTCCACTCGCGGCGTTCGAAATCTTCATCGACGCCATACCCTTACCAAAGAAAAAGGCGGGACACACCCGCCCAGCAATGAAAACATCGGATTTTCCCGTTGTCGAACGTGACTTCGCCTTCATAGTCGATGCCGATTTGCCAGCGGAGCAGCTAGTACGCTCGGCGCAAGGTGCCGACAAGACGCTGATCACTAATGTGTCGGTGTTTGACCTTTATGACGGCGAAGGTGTCGGCGATGACAAAAAATCCTTGGCTATTGCCGTCCGCCTTGAACCGCGCGACCGGACCCTCACTGATGCGGAGATCGACGCGGTTGCGCAAAAGCTGGTCGACAATGTCAAGAAAGTTACCGGCGGAGAGCTGCGCGGCTAATAGGCTTAATGACCGATCTTGCGCATATTCGTAACTTCGCGATCATCGCCCATATAGATCACGGAAAATCCACTTTGGCTGACCGCATGATCGAGATTTGTGGCGGCTTGCAGAAGCGGGAAATGACTAGCCAAGTGCTTGATTCGATGGATATCGAACGCGAACGTGGCATCACCATTAAGGCTCAGACCGTACGTCTTTGTCACACGGCGAAGGATGGCAAGACCTACACCCTCAATCTAGTGGACACGCCAGGCCATGTTGATTTCTCCTATGAAGTGAGCCGTTCTCTTGCTGCGTGCGAAGGCTCGCTCCTAGTAGTCGACGCGACTCAGGGCGTCGAGGCGCAGACCCTGGCCAACGCCTATCTCGCGGTCGATAGCAATCACGAAATCATCCCGGTTTTAAACAAAATCGACCTCGGTTCGGCCGAGCCCGACCGTATACGCCAGCAGATCGAGGATGTTATTGGCATCGACGCAACCGATACACTGGCAATTTCTGCCAAGACTGGCGTCGGTGTTAACGAAGTCTTGGACTCGCTAGTCGAGCGTCTACCAGCACCGGAAGGCAACACCGACCAGCCACCGAAGGCGCTCCTGGTAGACAGCTGGTACGACCCCTATCTCGGCGTGGTGATCCTGGTACGGGTGAAGGACGGTTATCTGAGGAAGGGCATGCGGGTGCGCATGATGGGTCTCGGATCGACACACGATATTGAGCGCGTCGGCGTATTTACGCCGAAAGCCGAAATCGTCGAAAGCCTAGGACCGGGCGAAATAGGCTTTATTACCGCCAGCATCAAGAATGTTTCGGAATGCAAGGTCGGTGATACCATCACCGAAGAGCGCCGCCAGACTGCTCAACCCTTACCCGGCTTCCAGCCGAGTGTGCCGGTCGTGTTTTGCGGCCTGTTCCCTGCCGATTCAGCCGATTTCGAGAGACTACGCGAAAGCCTCGCCAAGCTAAGTCTTAACGATTCGAGTTTTCATTATGCGGCAGAAACCTCTGCCGCCCTCGGCATGGGTTTCTCATGCGGCTTTCTCGGACTTCTTCATCTCGAAATTATCGAGGAGCGGCTCGAACGAGAATTTGATCTCGAGCTCGTCGCTACCGCACCGAGCGTGATCTATTCCCTGACGACTACCGCCGGCGAGACGTTTGACTTACACAATCCGGCAGACATGCCGGATCCGACCAAAATCCGCACCATCGAGGAACCCTGGATCAAATCCAATATCATGGTGCCGGACAATTATCTTGGCCCAGTGCTGGCGCTGTGCGAAGAAAAGCGCGGCGAGCAAGAAGCGCTTACCTATGTCGGTAGCCGTGCACTCCTAACCTACCGCCTACCACTTAACGAGGTAGTGTTCGATTTTTACGACCGCCTGAAATCTCATTCACGGGGCTATGCCAGTTTCGATTATCAGCTCGATGGTTACCGAGAAAGCGATCTCGTCAAGGTCGGTATATTGATCAATGGCGACCCCGTCGATTCGCTTTCAATGGTGGTGCACCGCAGCCAGGCGGAGAGCCGCGGCCGGGCACTTTGCCTGCGACTCAAGGACCTCATCCCGCGCCAACTCTTCAAGGTTGCCATTCAAGCGGCAATAGGCGGTAAGGTGGTGGCGCGCGAAACCGTGAGTGCGCTTAGAAAAGATGTCACCGCTAAATGCTATGGCGGCGACGTCACCCGCAAGCGTAAATTGCTCGACCGGCAGAAGCGGGGTAAGAAGCGCATGCGCCAGTTCGGTAATGTGGAAATTCCGCAGGAAGCCTTCCTCGCGGCCCTTAAGATGAGCGAGGATTGACCCCAGAGGTTATGCTCGAGCAGTAACGATCCAGGTAGCCGAGGCCATGCGCACACCGGTGCCGTCGTGAAAACTCGAGAACGTGTCGGCAAGAGCGGCGGCCACCAAGTTGCGGACGTCACTGTCAACATCTGCGACAAGGCGTCCGACCGGTCCCATACCAATGCAATGGGCCACAGCGGCTTCAACTGTGCCCGGGCCACTGACATAAAATGCCTCGTCGAGCGCTTCAATAACAATATCGCGGTATCCCGCTTCCGTGAGAATTTTTTTGGTGCGCGCACCATCGGCTAGGCCGAATGGACCTGGTGTACCCGGTGTAATGGGTTCCAGTGGCGTCACGAAACGACACGCAATATCGATTGGAATTGCCATCCATGGGTTAAGCTCAACCGGCCGCCAGCAAATGAAGGTGAGTTGACCACCCGGTGCAAGGGCACTGCGGATATTACCGAAGGCGGCGACAGGATCTTCAAAGAACATCACGCCGAACCGCGAAAAAGCGTGATTAAAGCCAGCCGGCTCGAATTTTGCGTTCTGTGCGTCCTTACGCTCGAAGGAGATGGCGAGCTCGGGCTCGCACCGGGCCCGCTCTGATGCCCAATCAAGCATAGTTTGGGAGAGGTCAACTCCGTATATTCTGCCACCTGGCGCCACCCTACGCGCAAGCTCGAGCGAGCTGTCACCGCAGCCGCAGCCAATATCAAGTACCGCTTGCCCAGCGCGCAAATCCGCTTGGTCCATTGCCATCCGGCCAATATTACGAATTTGACCGTCCAATTGTTGCTGAAACTGCACCCAGCGCTGCCCGGCGAGGTCGTTCCAATATCTGTTCATCTCGGCGTTAACCGGAACGGTGCAGTTTCCACTAGACATTGCAGAGTACTCCCGGGCAATCGACTGTTCCGCGCAGTCGAATCGATTGTGTTCAAATCAACTGAGCCATAGGCTAGACTATATTAAACTTCTTGGAGTTTTGATCACCCTCTGTCCGTTTTTTGGCAACGCTGTTTATTTAACTGGTAACTGCTCTAACTCCTTGTTCATAAATCCGCTGGCCGGAGCCGTTTGCACTATTCAGGTCGTTTGTCGACGTTGCTTTCTAAGCCATGATCTAACAGTTTGAACATTTTGTATTTTTTTACTTGAATTTAGTGTAAGCGTCGTCGCCTGAAAAATAATAATAATCGTCGAAGACTGTCAGCAACGGATTGCAATTATTCAAATATTTCAGAGAAAACCAGCAGAAATTCTCCCATCAGCACAACCCAAATTTTCCGAAAATTTAGCGGTGATTTGGCTTTTTATTGCCGGGTAACGGAGGATGCGTGACGATGGCAGCAGATAAGCCAAATCCAACTTGCTGGATATTGACTGAAGGCATAGCCGGAACCGAAAATCAGTGTCTTGCCCTGGCTGCCGCACTAGGACTCAAATGCGATGTCAAGCGCGCCGCGGGGAAACTGCCTTGGCGTTTGCTGGGCCCAGAAATGGCGAGTTTACCATTATCTCTCATTGCACGCGGACGCAATCAGCTAACACCACCCTGGCCCGACCTGCTGATCGCCAGCGGACACAAATGCGCCGGGCTCGCGCTCACCGTTCGTCGCGCGAGCAGGGGAAAAAGTTTTACCGTCTTCGTTCAAAATCCTCGCCTCGGGTTCAAACATTTCGACCTCATAATTGCACCCCGTCATGATGGCCTCACAGGCAGCAACACCTTCGGCACGCGCGGCGCTCTCAGCCGCGTTACAAACCCGTTACTCAACGAGGCGGCCGAAACTTTTGCGCCAAAATTTGCCCACCTACCCCGCCCACTTGTTGCTTGCCTGATCGGCGGCTCGTCGCGCCGACACACTTTCCGACCGACTGATGGGCACACCCTTGGCAAGGCCCTCGCTCGGCTTTCAGAGGACACCGGTTGCGGACTCCTTGTCACCACCTCCAGACGCACCCCAAAGGCAAGTTTCACCGCCTTTGAAGCAGCGCTCGGCCATGCGCCAATGCATATTTGGCGAGGTGCCGGCACCAATCCCTATCTTGGCTATCTTGCCCTCGCAGACCACATGCTCGTCACCGCCGATTCGGTCAGCATGATCTCCGACGCCTGCAATACCGGCAAACCGGTCCATATCCTTCCCATGGACGGCCACAGCAGCGCCCGATTCGATCAATTTTTCGCCGCACTGGAAGCCGAGGGTGTAGTGCGCCCCTTTACCGGCACCCTCGATAGCTGGACATACGAAGCGCTCAATGATTGTTCAAAAGCGGCAGCATATATTCGCCAACGTCTCACAATCAAAACAGCACAACAAAACGAGTGATAAGGTGTAGATTAGCGGCACTGTCAGGCGCCCCCAAATAGAGGCACATATGTCCAAAGGTTATCACAGCAAGGTCCTAATTATCGGCTCCGGTCCCGCCGGATACACCGCTGCGATCTACGCTGCGCGCGCAGCGTTGGCCCCGATTCTCGTGCAGGGGCTCGAGCCAGGCGGGCAACTTACTATCACAACCGATGTCGAAAATTATCCTGGTTTTGCTGATGTCATCCAGGGGCCTTGGCTGATGGAGCAAATGAAGGCTCAGGCCGAGCATGTAGGCGCGCAGCTCAAGCAAGACATCATCGTCGGCGTTGATTTATCGCGAACACCTTTCACTTGCATTGGCGATTCAGGCGATCAATACAGTGCCGACAGCATCATCATTTCGACTGGCGCTCAAGCTCGCTGGCTCGGCTTGCCGAGCGAAGAAACATTCATGGGCTTTGGTGTCTCTGCTTGTGCCACCTGCGACGGCTTCTTTTTCCGCGGCAAAAAAGTCGCCGTAATCGGCGGCGGTAACACGGCGGTCGAAGAAGCGCTCTATCTCACCAACCACGCCGACAAGGTCACCCTGGTACACCGCCGCGATAGCCTGCGTGCCGAAAAGATTCTCCAACAACGGCTTTTTGCAAACGACAAGATCGAACTCGTGTGGGACCACACACTGGAGGAGATCACCGGTGACGACAATCCGCGAAGCGTCACTGGTGCGCGCCTCAAACACGCTAAGACTTCAGCGAACCGCCTGCTAAAAGTCGACGGCGTATTTGTGGCTATCGGTCATACACCCAATACTGAGATTTTCCAAGATCAGGTGGAAATGGACGAAGAAGGCTATATTTTGACCACCACCGACAGCACAGCCACCAGCGTCCAAGGCGTATTTGCCGCCGGCGATGTACAAGACAAAACTTATCGCCAAGCGGTTACGGCGGCAGGCACCGGATGCATGGCGGCGCTTGAAGCGGAAAAATTTATTGCCTTGCTTGAAGCTGGAGCGACCGCCGCCGCCGAATGACTACCAGCGCCAAACCGTCCAACGGGAGGTACGCATGGACTGGGACAAGCTGAGAATCTTTCACGCTGTCGCCGAAGCGGGCAGCTTCACCCGAGCGGGCGATATCCTACATCTCAGCCAATCCGCCGTTAGCCGCCAGGTCGCGGCGCTCGAGGAAGGCCTTTCGGTTGTGCTCTTCCACCGCCATTCGCGCGGCCTCATCCTGACTGAGCAGGGAGAAACGCTCTACGCTACAACGCGCGACGTCTATTCCAAGCTGGCGATGACCGAAGCCAATCTCACCAGCGGGCGTGATAGGCCGGAGGGACCACTCACCATCTCCGCAACAAACGCTTTCGGCACCATCTGGCTCACACCGCGCCTGCGCGCCTTCCACCAGCTTTACCCAGGGATCAATCTCAGACTGAAGACCTCTGACGATGCTCTCGACCTTGCTATGCGTGAGGCCGATGTAGCAATCCGCATGGGCGAACCGACACAGCCAGATCTCATCCAACGCCACTTAATGACAGTGCATTCGCATATCTACGCCGCACCGAGTTATCTTGAGGAATTTGGCCCAATCGATAGTGCTGACGATCTCCTGACTCAGCGTCTAATTATCTACGGCGAGGGGCCTCTTCGAGACATCGCCAGCCCCAATTGGCTGCTCAGACGCTCAGGTGAAGCCGAATCACGCCACCGCGTGGTCCTCGAAGCAAACAACATTTATTGCATCTTGCGGGCAGTGGAAAGCGGTTTGGGCATATCTGCTCTGCCCGACTACGTCGCCCGCGAACGACCCAATCTCCGCCAAATTCTGCCTGATTTGCAGGGACCGAGCTTCGAGGCCTATCTCGTCTATGCCGAGGAATTGCGCCATACCAAGCGCATCGGGGTGTTCCGGGATTTCCTTTTGAGCCAAGTCGAAGCATGGAACTATTAATCAAACCAAATCGAATTGCCATGCAAAAAACGCATAACAGGGCTGTCTAAACAGGTCTACCGCGTGAATTCCAACGCTACTATATACTGCATTGCAACACGCTGATGCGCTAACCCTACCTCCCGGCGCGAGGCATTTGCAACGCTACGATCCTGCCAAATATTGCGGGATAGTAGCACACATGCGGGCCAAGGTTCGTATGTCAAGGATCTCCGGATCCTTAGCGAACGACTGTGACGTTCGTTTTTACGTCTCCCAGACGTGAAGCCTCCCTGTTTGACTGGCCGGGCCCTTACGGGCCCGGCCATTTTTCTCTTACTTTATTATTGGTTACATTGGTCAGAGCAAACTGCTGCAATAAGTTTGGGTAGTTGATTCATGTTAATGAAATTTTTCGCACCTGCAGCAGAGTTAACGTGATCACATAAAATATCCGGTTCCGCGTTGGGAACATATCGAAACACCCGCATCTTTGCCGCTATCGCGGCCTCGACACCAAGCGAACTATCCTCAACGACGATGCAGTCTGCAGGCTCAAAACCCATGTCCCGGGCAGCATGAAGGAAGAGATCAGGATACGGTTTAGCGCGCTCCACCATGCGTGCTGTGTATAGCCTACCTGCGAAGTCGGAAATGAGGCCCACTGCCTCAAGGCTGGTGAGCACCGTTTCCGCCTCGCCGTTCGAGGCAACACAGATAGCTCGGACCTGAGCCTGTGTCTTGATTTGGGCAATTGCCGCGCGAACTCCGTCAACTGGAGCAAGGTCGACGCGTATCCCTGCATGCAGCCTATCAAGAAAACGTGGCAAAAAGCCTGTCTCCACCGGCGCACCGAGGCGAGCCTCAAGAATGTCAAGCACCATCGGCATAGAGCAACCAAGAAAGATCTCGGCTGCCTCATTGTCATCCATAGCGATGCCAAGACCGCGCACTTCTTCAGCAAGCACGCGTGCGGCCAACGGTTCGCTGTCCACCAGCACGCCATCACAATCGAATATCACCAAGGTTCCACCCATAGGAGAGTTTTACCTCATGACAACGCGAGATTACATATAGAGGGGTTCTCTTTTGGCAAAATCACTATAGAGCGTAGCAACATATTCACCGTAGCCGTTGAAGAGCTGGGTGGGCATCCTCATAACGCCATTCGGGCCATAGAACTTTTCCGTCGCCTGGGACCAGCGAGGATGAGGTACATCTGGGTTCACATTCGCCCAGAATCCATATTCGCTTCCCTGAATATTCTCCCAGAACGACCTCGGACGTTTCTCAGAGAAGGTAAACCGTACAATGCCCTTAGCATGCTTAAAGCCGTACTTCCAAGGTACAGCAAGACGCAGAGGTGCCCCGTTTTGCTTGGGAATTGGCTTGCCATAATAGCCTGTCGCCATAAAGGCAAGTTCGTTAGTAGCCTCTTCGATAGTGAGGCCCTCGGTATAGGGCCAGGGATACCAGAATTGCTTTTGGCCACGCGCGATCTCCGGTTTCTCGAAGGACTGCATGACCAAATATTTGGCCGAACCCAGCGGACGCGCTAGATTCACCAGGGCCTGAAGAGGAAAACCCGAATAAGGCACAGCAATCGACCAGGCTTCAACGCAGCGGTGACGATAGACCCTTTCCTCAAGGGGCATCATAGCGAGGAGATCATCGATATCGAGGATCGCCTCCTTCTCTACGAGACCGTCGAGGGTTATTGTCCAGGGTCGGATCGGCAGTTCCTGGGCGAGTTTAGAGATCTCCTTCTGTGATCCGAACTCGTAATAATTATTGTAATGTGTCGCAAATTTCTCGGGCGTCAACTCTCGGTCGAGCGTAAAGGTCTTATTTTCCCACACCGGGTAAAGCTCAGCGCTGGGATCGTTGTTTGTCCCTTCGTCATGGGTCGCCAACGCTGAGTTAAGGACAAGGCTGTCCGCCACCAGCGCACCTCCAATAGCGCCCATTCCCTTGAGAAACTGGCGCCGATTGCGGAATAACGCTTCCGGCGTCGCAATGCGTTCCGGCAGCTGCCATCCCCGCTCGATCTTGATCAACATCTACCGCTCCCTGAGTTTCTTGCTCCACGGGCGCTAAGACAATTCATACGCGCTGCGGCAGCCGATTTGACCCGCGTAAGAGGGGTGTGACTGCGGCGCCCGCCGTGCCACCTCTGTAGTTGGGCTTTGCTCACCCTGGCCGACCCCTGACGTGGCTAATTAAAAAAACTGGACCGGCTTGCCCACAGCCAAAGAGATCCCCCTATCAATTGAACTTACCTAGCTGGCACAGACACCACTGGCCTTAGTCGGACTAACTCTACTCTATAACAGTGACGCAGCGGCCCGTTGGATGCGTTGGCAGGCTTCTGTCAGGATTTCGGTAGAGGTGGCGTAGGAGATGCGGAAGAAGGGGTCGAGTCCAAAGGCCGCACCGTGGACCACAGCGACACCTTCACCATCAAGAAGATAGGTGGCAAAATCCTCAGATGTCCTGATGGTCTTGCCATCCGGAGTTTTCGTGCCGATCAAACCAGCACAACTTGGATAGACGTAGAACGCCCCTTCCGGTATTTGGCAGGTGATGCCAGCTGCTTGATTGAGCATGCCAACCACCAAATCGCGGCGCTCGCAGAAAATCTTGTTACGCTCGGCGATAGAGCCTTGGGGTCCGTCCAGCGCCTCAATCGCCGCGGCCTGACTGATCGAGGAAGGATTTGATGTCGATTGCGATTGCACTTTGGCCATCGCCTTGATAAGCGCTGCATCGCCGGCGGCGAAGCCAATCCGCCAGCCGGTCATGGAATAGCCCTTGGAGACGCCGTTCATGGTGAGGGTACGGCCGTAAAGGTCTGGCGCCGCCTCAGCAAAGGTAGCAAAGGTAAAACCGTCATAAACAAGATGCTCATAGATATCGTCTGACAAGATATGAATATTCTCGTGCGGTCGTAACACCTCAGCCAATGCCGCTATCTCATCCTTGCTATAGGCCGAGCCCGTCGGATTGCTAGGTGAATTAAAAATGAACCATTTGGTCTTAGCGGTGATCGCCGCATTGAGCTCAGCCGGCGCCAGCTTAAAACCGTTATCCTCCAAAGCCGGTGCAATAACCGGTGTACCCTCAGCCAGGAGTATCATATCGGGATAAGATGCCCAATAGGGCGCTGGGATCACCACCTCATCGCCAGGATCCAGAGTCGCCATCAGAGCGTTGTAGAGCACATGTTTGCCGCCCGAGCCAACATTAATCTGATCAATGTTATATTCGAGTCCATTGTCGCGCTTGAATTTTCGCGCAATCGCGGACTTTAGCTCCGGCGTGCCATCGACTTTAGTATATTTCGTCTGTCCGTTACGGATGGCCGCAATACCGGCTTCCTTGACATTGTGCGGCGTATCGAAATCGGGCTCACCAGCTCCGAGGCCGATCACGTCGCGGCCAGAAGCGCGTAATTCGTTGGCCTTTGCGGTAATCGCCATAGTAGGCGATGGCTTAACGCGCGCTAGACGCTGGGCGATGAGGGGCATGGCTAGGGGCGTTCCAAATTCGCTATCGAAGGTGCAGCTAAATTATGCCGCTCTGGCTCCGGCGGCAAGCGGGCATAGCGTTCTAGTCATAAGAATCAATAATCTCGCCAAGGCGCTCTAAAGAAATGCCGCCAACATACTTCTTGCCGTTGATAAAGAAGGTTGGCGTACCTTCAACGCCGAGAGTGCCGTTGGCATATTCGAAACTTTCTATAACCTGCCGCTGTAATTCTCCTGACTCGACGCAGGCCTTGAACTCGTTCCGCGTCACGCCCAAGCTCTCACCAATTTCGGCGATCGCTAGGATTGAAGGGGTCGCAGACCCCCATTGTCTATAGCTAGCAAATAACGCGTCTTGCGCCGCAATAAATTTCTTCGGCCCGGCACAATGCGTGAGAATCGCCGCTTCGGCCGCCGGCCAGTCGAGTGGAAAGTCGCGAAAAACGAATCGCAACCGCCCAGTATCGATATAGTCAGCCTTCAAGCTGGGAAATATCTCTTTGTGGAATGCTGCACAGTGCGAGCAGTTTAGAGAGTAGTATTCAATTATAGTGACAAGCGCGTCATCACTACCAAACACCATATCGCCCGGGCGTGCATCCGCTAAGCCAGCTGCAGACGGGCGCAGCAAAGCCACGGCGAGAAAGAGACCCGTGAGAAGAGCAAAAAACCTTCGCCTAGTAAGTATTATCATTGCGCCAATCTAATAAAAGAAGCGCGGCGAGAATAGTACTAACAGCGACGAGCGGCCAAAATCTAATCTAGAAGAAAGCCTCACCAGTCTCTCGATCAAAGACGTGAAGTTTCTCAATATTGAACGCGAGTCCGCAAGCTTCACCTGGCTGGCCCATATCAGCGATTTTGCGTTTGATAGTCAGCCTATCATCCCCAAGCTCCGCCTCGACCAGCATGTCGCCGCCCAATGGCTCAGTGATGAATATTTTTGCGGTGAAATCCAGTCCGTGATCCTGTCCCGCTTCAACAAATAGATCATCCGGCCGAATGCCGAGGCGAACCACCCCATCAGCGCTCTTTTCCGCCAGTGCGCGAGATTGTGCATCGCTCAACAGCAATTTCATTTGCCCGCTGTCATTCACCAGTGCAACCGCATCGTCCTGGCGTTCGATATAGCAATCGACAAAGTTCATCGGGGGTTCGCCGACAAAACCGGCAACAAACTCGTTTACGGGATGATTGTAGATTTCGCTCGGTGTGCCGAGTTGTTGAAGTACACCTTCATGCATGACAGCAATACGATCTGCCATAGTCATGCCTTCGAGTTGGTCATGGGTGACATAGATAGTCGTGGTCTCGAGGCGACGCTGCAGATGTTTTAGCTCGCCGCGCATATGGGAGCGCAGCTTGGCGTCGAGATGGGCGATTGGTTCATCAAACAGGAACACCTTGGGTTCGCGCACAATAGCCCGACCGATGGCGGTACGCTGCTTTTGCCCACCACTTAGCTCAACCGGCTTCCGCTGCAACAACTCGGTTATTTCCAACATCTTAGCAGCCCATTCGACACGCTCCGCGATATCCACCTTGTTCATTTTCTGAAGCTTGAGTGGGTTGGCCATATTTTCAAATACAGTTTTATGGGGATAGAGGGCGTAATTCTCAAACACCATGGCAATATCGCGGTCCTTGGGAGGGATGTCGTTAACTCGGGTGTCGCCGAAATAAATGTCGCCCGAGGAAATAAATTCTAACCCGGCTAACATGCGTAAGGTGGAGGACTTGCCGCAGCCTGATGGACCCAGTAGACAAAGAAATTCATTGTCCCGGACCTCAATATTTAGTTCCTTCACAGCTACTGTCTTGCCGTAATACTTCCACACATCCGAAATGGTGACGGTTGCCATAAGCCCATTCCAATCCTAGAAAAAACAGTGTTTCTGCATAGCGCCCTACTCTCGCACTGCGCCCATAGTCAAACCAGTCACTAGGTAACGGCGGATGAGGAGGCCGAGGAACATCATCGGCACTGTAGTAATCACCCCAGCAGCCATGATGCTACCCCACTGGATTTTGACTGGTTGCACAAGCTCGGCAGTGGCCACCGGCAGCGTCTTGGCGCCACCCGATCCTATAATTGACGCGAAGAGAAAATCGTTCCACCCAAATAGCACACAAAGCACGATAAAAGCGCCAACTCCAGGCGCCACAAGTGGCATGATCATACGCAAAGCTTGCCATCGGTTCGCCCCATCACAAAGCGCTGCCTCTTCAATAGCGTAAGGAACATTGTCGAAGAAACCCTTCAGAATCCAAATTGCGAACGGCAGGTTGAAAGTCGTGTAAGCAAGAATAAGCCCGGGGAGAGTTCCAACCAGGCCGGAAGAGCGGAAGATGACGTAAAGCGGCACCATGACCGCGACTACCGGTGCCATACGGGTAGAAATAATCCAGAATAAGAGATCGCGCTTGCCACGAAACTCCGCGCGCGACAGTGCATAAGCTGCCATCGAGCCGAGAAACACGGACACAACCGCAGAGCCCAGCGAAGCAATCAAGCTGTTGCGCATATATTCGCCAAAATTTTTCTCGGTGAAGAGTTCTACATAATGTGCGCCGGTTGGCTCGAAATCGAACATCACCCCGATGCCGCCCCAATCCCCCTCTGCTGGCAATTTGAAGGCATCAAGCAGGTCCTTAAATGAGGAAATTAGCATTATCGCGAGCGGTAACACTGTCCATACGAAAAAAACGATCAGAAAAAGGATAACCAGTGCGGAAAACATGGTGCGCGCTGGTGATTTGTAGCGGACGATTTCACGCGACGCCATTGTCTATCCACCACCGTTAGATTTGATCTTGCGCGTTGGGTCTTCAAAAATCTTAGTGAGTACAAGACCGAGTAAAATTGTTAACAACAACAGGGTGAAGGCGATTGCAGCGCCGCGTCCCAATTCAAAAAATTTAAAGGACACATCAAACAGATATGTCGGCAAGATCTTTGTCGCATTGGCTGGACCGCCGCCCGTCATGATCAGAATTGTGTCAATAAAGCGGAAATTATCCATAAAGCGCAATAGGATGGCGATCAGTAGAAACGGATAGAGATTAGGAAGGGCGACGCTAAAGAAATTCCGTACCGGGCCCGCACCGTCTACCATGTTGGCTTCGACCTGTTCTTGCGGGACCCGCTTAAGACCGGCAAGAGTGATCAATGCAATGAGCGGCGTCCATTGCCAAACATCGGTTGCGACCACTCCAAACATGGCCCAGAATTTGTTGCCGAGGATTGACCCTCCATCCAAGACGCCCAGACTGCGCAGCAACCAAAAATACCAGCCGAACGTGCCATTATAGAGGAACATATAAAGAAAGCCGGCAACCACAGGAGCCATCATCATTGGCATTAGAAAAATGGTGATAAACAGCTTCTCAAGGCGCGAATTGTTTAAAATTACCGCAACCAATACACCCAGCGAAATTTCCACGGAGAGGCAAAGAGCGCTATATTTAAAGAGGGTTAGCCAGCCGCGAGCAAAATTCTTATCGGAAAAGAGGCGAGAAAAATTATCGAACCCAGCCCATAGATCTGATTTGCCCGGCGCAAGTTGCACTTCATGAAGGCTCATATAAATGAGCCACACAAATGGATATAGCGATATCCCAGCCAGGAGGATAATGGCTGGCAACAATAGCCACATCAAATAATAACGAGCCGGCTGATTATTAAATATTTGCGGCGCGTGGTCGATACGCCGTACACCCCGATATTCGCTCGGATCCTGAATGCCGCGTTCGGATTCGGTAATGGCCATGATTAAATTCCGGGGCGATTGCGAGCTAGCTGATTTCGAGCAGCAAGAGAAGAACCGCCGCCGCGGCTGGATGGCCGCGGCAGCGGAAACTTCGGCCCGAAAGCCATAAGACTCTTCTCAGGGACTAAACGCCATGAATGGCGTTGAGTTCGTCTCGAACCGACTCGCAAGCCTCTTGTGCAGATAATTCACCCGAAATGCATTGCTGAGTCCCAACCCGAACGATCTCGTGATATTCGTTGGCCTTCGGCAATTTAGGTCCGAGCACCATGTTTGGCGACCGAATGCCCTTGTCGTAAACCGCCTCAAAGGTAAGCGCGTTGGGCATGCTGGTTGGCCTGTTGCGTGCCGCCTTTACTTCCGGAAGGTCAAGGACCGACCTGCGTGTAGGCGTACCACCCACACCCTGCAAGACCATGAGCTGTGTTTCGTGACTACACGCCCAACTAGCGAAGATGAAAGCCGCACGCTGCAGGTCCATCGAGGCGCCAGCATTAATGCCAATTCCACCAATGCCACAATTGGTAGCGTTAACTACATTGTTGCTGCCATCGGCATTCCAAGACGGATCACCTTTCGGGCCCATCGCATAGGCCGTCCGCCCGCCTGCCGCGACAGATTGCTCAGTGTCTTCGACTGAGGCGGCAAATTCGTGATACTGAATCTGCATTGCCACACCACCAGCTGCATACACCGTATTTAGCTCCAGCGTACCGTTGGTCAAATTGTCCGGATGAGAGACATCAGCGAGCGCCTTGTAACCCTCCATTGCCTTTACGGACTGTGCATCGCCCCAATTGGCTGGGCCAGGATTCTTCGACCCCAGCGTGTCGTCCACCGCAAAATCGAGCCATTGGTTTTGTGCGTACATATGGCGCTGAATGTCGAGTTGGGTGGTCCAGCCAAAGGAGCCGTGATGCTGCGCATATCCATAAGGAATAGAAGCGTCACGCTCGTGCATCTTTTTAAAGAAGGCAGTGAAATCAACCATATTCTTGTAGGTTGTTTCGTCTGTGAATTCCATCCGATAGCCGTAATCCGCCTCGAAATCCTTGGTCAGCTTTTCGAATAGATCTTGGCGGTAAAACGTGCATGACACGGCACAGTCATACGGAAACGCGCGAATTGGCCCGCGTTCGTAATAAACGCCACACGCATCAAGATAATTTTCAAACCAGACTTCATCGCCATAACCCTGCGGATCCAACGGCAAGGTATCGTCTACAGAAAAGTCGTTCAGGTCGGCGTAAAAATCCGCAAATGGCGAACCAATCGGCTTATCCTGTACGTAGTTCAGTTGATAATCTGCTTGGCCGCTTCTCAGGTCGATGCCGACTTTTTGCTGCACAGTTGGCAAGCCGTCTGTCAGGATTTCAACTTCAATGCCGGTAAGGTCGTAAAATGCCTTAATGTTGTCACGGATCGCGAACGAAGGCGGTGTGTTCTCTGACATGAACACTAGTTTAGAACCTTCATACTGACGCCATTTCGCTTCCATCGACGAGGAAGCATAGACTGGGCGACGTGTTATTACGGAACCAAGACCAACGCCGAGGGAACCCGCGCCTAGCGCGACTGCTGTCCCACCTCCCAATTCGAGAAATTTTCTCCGGCTGATCTTCTTGTAGAGCGCGTTCTTCGGTACGTGAAACATGCTACCCCCCCTGGGTTCAATATATGCCGATAGTTTGACCTCAATTATTTCCTACGCCAACGACCTCCATTCGCAACAGTCGCTGGCTGTGTTAATCGAATTGTAATTCGATATTTACCGCCGCCCTTTGTCAACCCGTCTTTGCTGGTATTGAACAAGGGTAAAATCTCAATTGCAGAGACGCTATGGGAAAACTGCACACCAATTCTCCCCCAATAGCTAGGAAATTTCGCCTTTAGCCTAATTGGGAATAGAGAGATTAATGGCGGGCTGTGTTGAAAACTCGTAGATAAGTAAAACGCTGCTGCCACAATCGCCTCCTTTTCACCGTTGGGCATATCATTATGTTTGATAACCCTAAAGCTCCCCCGTGCACGAGCCTTGCGACAAACAGAGGCAAGCCAAAGATTGCGACAACAAATATAATCTAATTTTTGCTGCGAAAGGCCCCTTTTGTTGCGCAGCACGGCCACGCGAAAGCAGGAAAAAGGAAAATAGGCACGCTACATAACCAGCCCATCATCTAGAATTTGATAAAGGCTTACCAGTTTGGAATACAGGTGCTCACCAGCCCCCCATCAACGACAAGCTCAGAGCCGGTAATGTAGCTAGCATCATCGGAGGCTAGAAACGCCGCCGCTTTTGCTAGCTCAAATGGGTCTCCCATACGCCCGATGGGAATCATTTGATGGCGCTCCTCACGAATTGTTTCTATTTCTGCTGGGCTATGGTCTGCCTTGAGCGGCTCGTTGATCAGAGGAGTGTCCATCACACCAGGTAAAATTACGTTGGCACGGATGCCCTTACGTGCATATTCAAGAGCAATGGAACGGGTAAACTGGATGATAGCAGCCTTAGAGGTATCATAGGCTATTGCCGGCGTGCCCCAATACCTGATAGCTGCAACCGAAGAGATATTAACGATGGCGCCCTTGCCCTGCGCCTCCATTATCGGCAACACATACTTACAGGTCAGGAACATACCCTTAACGTTTGTCTCCATTACCTTATCCCAAACCTCTTCAGTTAGGGATACCGGGCCATCAAGCTCCAGCAGACCTACATTGTTATGCAGTACGTCAATGTGCCCTAGCCTGCAATGCACCTCGGCGATCGTATCCGCTACCGAGTTATTATCGCTTACATCACATAGTAGAGACGTGACCGAATTTCCTTCGCTTTCGATGATTTGCGCAGTGTCAGCTAGAGCTACCTCGTCAATATCGAGCGCAACAGTATGGGCACCTTGACGAGCATAATGGATGGCCGCTGCCTTGCCATTGCCCATACCCTCACCGCTCGCGCCCGCACCAGTGATGATAACGACCTTTTTGTCGAATTGGCCCATGTTCCCCCCGAAACTGAAATCTTTTCCGGCCGTGGTAAAGATTTACAACTGCTGGTTAGTTAAACTGGCTCTGCAATGAATACAGGTATCTTCGCTCGAGTAGTTTTTTCCTTGTATTCATTATAGGTTGGGAAGATCGCCACACTGGCTTTCCAAAGCTCAGCACGCTCTGGGTCTTCATGCACTTCGCGGACCCGCATCTTGGTAACCGTAGTCCCATCGCGCAGCTCGACGTCTGGGTTGGCGCGGATATTATGCACCCAGACTGGATCGTGTTTGGCACCGCCGTTCGAGCCAACCAAGACATAGCCGTCGCCAACTCGTACTCGCATAAGTGGGACCTTACGAATGGCACCGGTCTTGTTGCCGACGCATGTAAATATGATGCATGGAATACCGGTATCAAGCAGGGTGGTTCCTTCTGTACCACCACTGCCTTCATACAATTCAACTTGCTCACGTACCCAATCGAATGGTTGGGGAATATATTCGGGCATTGTTTCCTCCTTTTTGCTCGTTCTTAGCCACCTTAGCAAGATTCGGGCTGCTATGGGGATAGGACTTGTTTGCTTCCTCCACCTTCCGCTGGAAGGAAGAAATACGGCTTTTGGCGCTATCCCAGCGGAGCAGGGTTCTACAGCCACTGTCACCACTTAGCTCGACGAATTGGCTGAGCCCGCCGGTGCTGACGGATTAATGTCAGTTGGAAAGATTTTAAGACTGAGATCCGTACCTTTGGCAAGAAGATGCTACCTCGCTTCACTTGTCGAGATTCACACCTATAGTCCACGTTCTTCGCTACCCTGGGCACGGTGAGTGTAGTCCGGGCTTTTACGCTGGATCTCGTTCAGCATGTGGTCAAGGCCTTTGGCTAGTTCGTCGAAAGTTATGTTTCCTTCAAGTTTCTCGCCGTTGATGAAGAAAGTTGGTGTTGCAGTAACACCGAGCACCTCGCTGGCATATTTATGACTAAGATAGATCTGCCGCTCCCATTTCCTCTCGTCTAGGCAGGCTCGGTATTGCGCGGGTGTAACTCCTTGAGTCTCTCCGATCCGTGCCACCGCCCTGGCAGTCGATTCCGCCTTTACCCAATGGCTCTGGGCGACGAGCAGCATGTCAAAGATGGTGAAATAACGCTCTGGCGGCGCACAATGTGTAAGGATCGCTGCCTCCAGCGCCGCCCAGGAAAGCGGAAAATCGCGATAGACGAAGCGCACCAGACCAGTATCAATATATGCACGTTTAAGCTCAGGATAGGTCTCAGCATGAAACTTGGCACAATAAATACAATCGAGCGAATGATATTCGATCATTACGATCGGCGCCCACAAGGACCCGAGCGCCCGATCGCCAGGCTGTTCCTTGATAGCATCAGCGTTAGAAGCAGGCAGAACGATAAAAACAAGTAAAGCGAAAGATAGAGCAGAGGGTCGTGCGACGAGTAAGGCCTTTTGGAACATGATAAGAAGCAGATCATTCAAATGTTGTCTACACTAGCCTAATTCCTTGAAGGCGAGCGTTGCAACCTGACACACCTACCACCACGACGTGTTAAACTTAGCACCATGAAAATTTACCCCGCCCTGCATACCTCCGGTGACCCCACAGGGCACCTCATGGGCCCGCGCAAGAAACACCCGCAAGATAGAGGCGCCGGGAAGCCATTCGATCTTGTTTCTGACTATCAGCCAGCGGGTGATCAACCGCAGGCGATTGCCGAACTCGTTGCGGGATTGGACGGAGGTGAGCGAGATCAAGTGCTGCTCGGCGTCACCGGTTCCGGAAAGACCTACACCATGGCCCAGGTGGTAAACCAACTGGCGCGCCCGACCCTAGTGCTCGCGCCCAACAAGACCCTTGCCGCCCAGCTTTACGGCGAAATGAAGGCCTTCTTCCCAAACAATTCAGTCGAGTATTTCGTTTCCTATTACGATTATTACCAGCCTGAGGCTTACGTTCCGCGGACAGACACCTACATCGAGAAGGACGCCTCGATCAACGAGCAGATCGACCGAATGCGCCACGCCGCAACACGCGCGCTTTTGGAGCGCGAGGATGTCGTAATAGTCGCCTCGGTCTCCTGCATCTACGGTATTGGCTCGCCCGAGACCTATTCAGCAATGACCCTTTATCTCGATAAAGAAAGTAAAGTTGATCAACGCGAGCTTCTGAAAAAATTGGTCGAGTTACAATATCGCCGCAATAATACTTCGCTTGAACGCGGAGATTTCAGAGTACGTGGAGATGTCATCGAAATCTTCCCGGCACACTCGGAAGACCGCGCCTGGCGCGTCTCCATGTTCGGCGAGGACATTGAGGAGATCGTTGAATTCGACCCCCTGACCGGACATAAGGTCGACAAGCTAGACCGCATCCGGGTCTATCCCAATAGCCACTACGTAACACCGCGCCCGACCATAAATCAGGCGATCAAGCGTATCCGCGATGAGCTTGCCGAGCGGCTAGAAGAATACCTAGCTACCGGCCAGTTACTGGCCGCCGAACGCCTTGAACAGCGCACACTGTTCGATCTTGAGATGATGGAAGCAACGGGAAGCTGCGCCGGCATCGAGAATTATTCGCGCTATCTCACCGGGCGGAACGCCGGCGAGCCTCCACCGACCCTGTTCGAATATCTGCCAGATAATGCTCTCCTGGTAGTCGACGAGAGTCATGTTACAGTGCCTCAGTTGAATGGCATGTACCGTGGCGACTTCAAGCGCAAATCGACCCTTTCCGAGTTTGGCTTTCGCCTACCATCCTGCATGGATAACCGACCACTAAAATTCGAAGAATGGGAGTTGATGCGCCCACAGACCATTTTTGTCTCTGCTACGCCGGGCCCGTGGGAAATTAAGCGGACCGCTGGTGTGTTTGTCGAGCAGGTGATCCGCCCGACAGGACTGATCGATCCGGCATGCATCGTCCGTCCAGTTGAAGAGCAAGTCGACGACCTAATCGCTGAATGCCGCGATTGCGTGAACAAGGGGCTCCGAGTGCTGGTTACAACACTCACCAAGCGCATGGCCGAGGACCTTACTGAATATCTCCATGACGCCGGCATCCGCATACGCTATCTCCATTCCGACGTCGATACCCTAGAGCGCATTGAGATCATCCGAGACCTCCGTCTCGGCGCTTTCGATGTCCTCGTCGGTATTAACCTCCTGCGAGAGGGCCTCGACATCCCCGAATGCGGCTTGGTGGCCATCCTAGACGCTGACAAAGAAGGTTTCCTACGGTCGCGCACCTCGCTTATCCAGACTATCGGTCGCGCTGCACGTAATGTTGACGGCCGAGTGATTTTGTATGCTGATCATATGACCAATTCCTTGACCGAAGCGATTGAAGAGACTGAGCGACGGCGTACCAAACAGCAGGAATACAACATCGCTAACGGCATCACGCCGGAAAGCGTGCGCAAGAGTATTGGCGATATTCTCGAAGGTATCTGCGAACAGGATTACGCTACAGTCGATACTGGCGACGAGAAAACACTTCACATGATCGGCGACAATTTAGCGACCTATCTCAAAGATATGGAAAAACGCATGAAACAGGCCGCGGGCGAGCTAGAATTTGAAGAGGCGGCACGTTTGCGCGACGAAATCCAGCGCCTGCAGGAAAGCGACCTTGGCCTCACCTCCGATCACAGGAAAACTCTACCTAATAACGGCACTAAACGACGTCCTGGACGAAGCCATGGTGGCACGCCGGGCACCCGCGCTACCGGCAAAAAGAACAAATTCGTCCGCAAGCCCAAACGTAGAAAATACCGCTAATTGGGAGAAAATTATGACGGCAGAAACCGACGTCCACGGCATCCCAATCACCGCGCTAAGGCAGGATTATGCCTTCAAAACGGTCGACGATTTTAACTTTCGTATGTACATACTGCCGCACCTTGCCGATCCTGTAAGGCTTGCCGAGATTATTGCTGAGCATAAAGCGGATCCACTCTACAGCCCCACACAGCCCGGCGAACCGGCACCACTGTATAGCCAGACCCTGGTCCGCCTTATTGACCGGCTACGTGTAGTACCGACCGGAGGCAAGCAGATTATCGTCGAGACCCAGCGCAACCAAGAATTTGCCGTCGCGATTCTACCTGAAATGCGAGGCGGCACGGTGGAGATAACTGGTGAGCTTTATCCCACGCGCGGCGAGGCGGATCACGCAATCTTTCTCAAACGCCTCGGTGCGTTGCTCTCTGAATACGGCGTGGAGATGTAGGAACTGACAATGGACAATCGCCAAGAGCATATGCTCCGCATTACCGGCTATTCAGACCGCCTCTCGGTCCGCCCGGGTGAAGATATAACCTTCTACGTTCATAGTGAGCATGAGGAAAGCTACCACACCAAAATCGTCCGGCTATTGCATGGCGACACCAACCCGGAGGGCCCAGGCTTCAAGGAAGAAGAGATCGAGGCGTCAGTGAACCGCGAATATAATGGCGCCTATCAGCGTATGGATGCGGGTAGCTACATCCTCGTGCCGCATGATTCCCGTTTCAACTTAGAGAGCTTCACCCTCGCCGGCTATATCTATCCTACTCTACCAACACTTGGCATGCAGGGACTCCTCACCAAATGGAACGACCGCGACGGTATTGGCTACGGACTATTCATCGACGAAGCTGGGGAGCTTTGTCTCCGAATCGGGCGGTCGGACGGCGAAGTGAGGGTGTCGAGTGGCCGACCGCTTTTCCGCAACGTCTGGTACGAGATTAGCGTCTCCTTCGACGCGGAAAGCGGGCGCGTGCGCCTTGTGCAACAGCCCTACGCGACACCGGCTAATGGTGGCTTCGGCATGAGCCTGGTACATCCCCTTGAGGACACTGCCGCCGAGATCAAGACCGAGATTTCTGTGGGTTCCCCGGCTGCAGATCATTGCCCCTTTCTGATGGGAGCAAGCGTGGCCGACCTGGATTCAGGGCGCAGCATTTTTGGCAACCATTTCGCCGGGCTCGACAAACCTTGGCCCCTGCCGATTCATGGCAATAAATATAACGGTCGAATCGACCGCCCTCGGCTAGCAAACCGTGCACTTACCCAGGTAGAAATCGAGACACTCCTAGCAGGACCTGGAACAAGTCATCTGCCGCTCGAAGCTCGCAAGATGGTAATCGCCGCGTGGGATTTCACCGCCAACATCCGCGATAACGCTGCGTCAACAGAAATTATCGATACCGGACCCTTTACCTTCCACGGCCGCGGCGTAAATATGCCCGTACGCGGAGTACCTGGGTTCAACTGGACTTCGGAATATATGAGTTATCGCCATGGACGGGAGGAATATGGCGGCATTCATTTTCACGACGAATCCGTTGATGATGCACGCTGGGAACCTGCCTTCACCTATACTGTGCCGATGGATCTAAAGAGCGGTGTCTACGCGGCGCGACTCCGGATTGGTGGCGTGGAGTCTCCTGAGACCGAGGATTATCTTCCATTTTTCGTACGCCCAGCAGCAAACGGCCCAACGGAGAAGATCGCGTTGGTCATGTCAACGATGAGTTATCTCGCCTACGCCAACGACAACCTCGGGGTCACCTCGCCAGTGGCGCAATTACTCACCGCGCGTGCAGCACTTCTGCAACCAAGCGACCTGCTACTCAATAAAAAGGAAGCCTACGGCCTCGGGACATATTCGACCTATCGCGACGGCTGGGGCGTCAATATCTCTTCAGCGCTCCGCCCTATCCTCAATATGAGGCCTAAATACACTCATCTGTTCTCGCCCTCGGTATGGCAGTTTAACGCCGATTTGCATCTCGTCGATTGGCTCAACGCCATGGGCTATGCTGTTGATATTCATACCGAGGAAGATGTTCACCGCGAAGGGATCAGTCTGCTGAACCAATATCCTGTGGTGCTGACCGCGCATCATCCGGAATATGTCTCGGAGCGAATCATGGACGCCTATCAGGACTATCAATTTCGCGGCGGGCGCTGGCTATA
>MDTE01205262.1_pt1 | contig 44128 bp, 37 predicted proteins | sample 811231 | NCBI WGS metagenome assembly MDTE01 (sample SAMN05326651, study PRJNA326480) | marine metagenome | isolation source: seawater | place: Indian Ocean: Red Sea | collected 2010
CATCACGAAGCAGGTGCCGTTGGTGCGAACGCCGGGGTGAACCTGGTTTTTGTATCAGGCGAAGGTGGTTGTATCGATATCGACGAGATGGAGGGGTTCGTACGCCCAGACGCACATTATCTGGCCCAGACCTCGATGCTCATGGTGGAGAACACTCAGAATATGGCCGGAGGCCGCGTGGTGCCCGTAGACCATATGCAGAAGCTCTACGAACGCGCCAAAGCGCATGAGCTGACGGTTCATCTGGATGGGGCGCGTATCTTCAACGCCAGCGTAGCCAGCGGCACGCCGGTTCAGGACTTTGCGGCATGTGCGGATACGGTTTCCTTTTGTCTTTCGAAGGGTTTGGGAGCTCCTATCGGGAGCATGCTTTGCGGTTCCAAGGAGACGATTCGAAAAGCCCGCCGAACCCGGACCCGGCTTGGAGGTGCATGGCGGCAAGCCGGTATGTTGGCGGCCGCTGGACTCTATGCCCTGGAGACCAATATCGGCGGATTAGCCGCAGATCATCGACGGGCAAGGGTGTTATCCGAAGCCATCGAGGAGTTTGGTGTCTTCTCGATCCCTCACCCGGTCGATACCAATATTATTTTCATGGATACCGTGCAGGAAGGTGTTCTGGGTGGTCGGGAATTGGAAGCCGCCCTAAAGCGCGAAGGGATATTGGCCAACGCTGTTTCACCTCGGGGGGTTCGGTTTGTGACGCACCTGGGGATTACAGACGAAGACATTGAACACACCATCAATGCTCTCGGTCGCATTATCGCTTCCGGTTAGTTTTTCGGCCCAGCAATAGCCTTCAACCCGTAGAGGTTGGGTTCGCTTTGGTGACATGCGGTGCAGGTTTCCCGGCGTATGGTCTGTAACGGGGTACCTTTGCTATTCAGCTGACCGTAAATCCAGCCCGTCTCGGACGATCCTTTAAACCGACGCATCGTAAATGTCTCGAGAATCTGTTCCAGCCCATCACGTACCAATAGTACAGCAGTGGTTCCTACGGGTGCTGTTTGACCGCTTTCAAGTGCCTGTCGAAGACTATTTTCCAGGTATATATCGATAATAGCCCCATGATGACGCTTCCCCGAGGAGATCCGCTGTCGTGTCCAGCGTTGTGGATCTTCAAGAGAGGGGAACTCAAGGCTCTTAACAGCGTCATGTTTGGCTGGTGCTTTCGCTTCCTTGGTCGACTCGACCTCGTTTTCTGTAGCCGGTGGGTTGGTCTTGGACTCCGCTGCTGGGCCTACGAGGAGCACCACAGTTCCCATTCCAAGCACAGCAATAAGACACGCCAGCGCAATTCCAATTGCCACAGGACGTCGACCTTCTTTCGACACCGATCCAACCTCATCCTTTTTCATGATCTAGTTCGACTCTGTCTCCGTTTCAATCAGGGCTCGCATTGCGTCGATATCATCAAAGTCGATGTGAAGGAATCGTATGCCCATTCCCGCATCGGCATCTCCCTGTCGAACCCAGACAACTTCGCCTTCTATGGACACTTCACGTCCATTTACGGTGAAGGTCAGCTCTACGTTCTGGCCTTTATCGAGGGGATGTTCGGTTCGGATGTAAGCACCTCCCAGGGAGAGGTTGGCCATCAGCATGCGTGTATAATTCGACTCGATGGCGGATCGGAGTTGACCTTCGAGTGAAATATGAACGCGTTGGTGTTCGCGACGGTTGTCCGTTGTCATGGGCGGTACTCCAAACTATAGATCAACCATTCGACTCCACGCTTATGAAACTTGAGCCGCCAGGGAAAATTCATCCCCGGTGCGGTAAAGGAAAAGGTTGCCTCGGAAGCCGAGGCCTCTTCTTGCGTCAATCCCTGTTCGAGGAGTGTTTTGATCGGTACCTTGGTTGCTGTTTTTCGCAGAGGCTTAGCAAGCTCTTCGATGAAGTTTTCCATCTGTTGCGTTCGATCTTTGAGTTTATTCTGAACCGATAGTTCCTGCCATGTGTTGCCTAGCGCCTTACCGGATACAACGAGCTTTCGGGAGTTGATGAAATAATAGGCGGGAGCATTCTTGGTTCTGGCCAGCCCAGGAGAGCCTGGATGGCTGCACAGATCGCCGTGTAGACAACCAATGAAATTCTTCGCGGCCTTCTGTGCTGTTGAGCAGAGAATCAGACAACCCCCGACCGCAGGTGGGCGGTTTCGTCCGGCTTTTTTGTACTTCTTCTTGTCGATATCGGGTTGGGACTGCTTCTGTACGTCTGGTTGGTTCCGATTCGACGTGGGAGCATCTGCTGTTGTCTGGTGCGGCCCTGTACTTCGGTTACAGGCCAGCAGGAGTACCAGGAGTACGAAGTTGAAAAAACGTGGTTTAAACATGGAATCTTTCCGCTATTCGTTGGAGACCGCTCTTCACTTTATCTAGCATCGGGGCAGGAAAAGCGGAGAGACGAACACGATGACGGTAGGGGTGATGGTTACAAGCAAAACTACCGATACCCTCTTCCACAAGGGCATCAAAAAGTCTGTCTACGCTTGATCCTACATTACCCAACCAGAGGAAGCCGGCACGTTCGAATGCTTCAAAGCCCAGCGATTTTGCATGGCTTGCGAGATCGGAGAAGAGAGCGCTCTGATCTTGAAGGCGTCTATGGGCAGCTTGCTCAAAGCGCTCTGTGTCCACATGATCTGCCAAAGAAAGTAATGCATCGCTTCCCTTCATACGGGCGTCGTTAGTAATCCAGGCTAGCCCAGGTCGCTGAAGTTCGTCTCTTACGGCCGGTTGCAAGAGATGCCATTGCCCCTCGGTATGAAGGCGAACGGCACCAAAGGGTAGCCCTCGCATATCTACAAGGACCGGGGTGCTTTGCGTATGTTCCCAGCTGTCGTCGTGATCGACGACAACCAGGTCGATGGTCGACTCCAGCGCTTTTGCGCAAGTTGTGGGGTCTATACGGCCGTTTAGCAGTCTGCCTCCGTCGATATAGCGCTTACCGGATTTCAGGATAGCGCGGCGAATATCAGGGCGGGTGGGTTCGAATACGAGGATGTATCCCTCTCCTTCAAGAGAGGAAAAGAAGCGAACCAGAACTTCCATCGCGGTGGTGGCGACAAGCGTATGATCGGTCCGGTGGGGCGTCTGCTGGACCCAGGGGAGTTCCGTTACCTGAGTCGTAGCCAGGGCTTCTGTCGAGAGGTCGATCAGATCCAAGCCCACCGGTAGAGCTCGATCTTCCGGGACTCGACAGTCGTGTGTGGCTGGAGCTCTCATGTTCCCGTTTCCTTGTTTCGAGCAGGGAGCGTACCCCGAATCATAATCTCTGTCATACTGCTGGTCATTCCTGGAAACTCCAAGGCATACTTTTTCTTGCTTTTTCGTTGTAAGTATTGGACCTCTGTCTGGGTGGATGATACACTTTCGTTATTGTTTTTCGGGGAGTAAAGAAACCTCTTGGAGGTTCCATATACTGAAATAGTCCTGATTCTTGGGTGCATTGGGGCATCTGGATTTTTCTCTGCGGCGGAGACGGCGTTTACGAGTATCTCCGACCTCCGTGCCGACCAGCTCATCGAAGAAGGTGCGCGTGGTCAGTCTATGTTGAAACTCTGGGCTCGTGTACCCAACCGGGTGTTGACGACCATTCTCATCGGAAACAACCTCGTAAACATGTTGGCGGCGGCATTGGCTGGGCGGCTTACAGATCGCTTATTTCGAGAAGTGTTCGAATTAGATGCTGGAAGCAGTGGCGCATTGGCAGTCGCCGTGGGTGGTATGACGTTACTCGTGCTTATCTTTGGAGAAATCTTTCCAAAGACCTATGCCAAGCATAATGCGGAACGGTATCTTCATTATTCCGGGCCATTATTGGTCTTTTATTACCTGGTCTACCCGATGACGATTTGCTTCGTGGCCCTGTCTCGTGGTCTTGCGACAATAGTTGGGGCGAAGATCACGAAAGATGGGCCCATGGTTCGTATTGAAGATATCGAGCATATGGTGCGTGTAGGGGCTAAGAGCGCCGCTCTGGATGAGGAACAGGCCCGATACCTGTCTGGGGTGCTCGACCTGGAGGATCGCGTCGTACGGGAGATTCTAGTGCCGCGGACAGATATGACGGCCTTTGAACTCGGTTCGGATCTGGATGTGGTCCTACAAACCATTGAAGATGAAGGGTACAGCCGGTATCCGGTCTTCAAAGATCAGATGGATGAGATCGTCGGGGTTCTGTATGCGAAGGATCTTCTGGTCGTTCTGGCTAAGAACCAACCGGACCCCGAAACATTCGATCTTCAAGCTCTACTTCGGGCAGCTGTCTTCGTGCCGGAATCCCGTAATGTGGGTGATCTCCTACAAGACTTCCGCACAAAGAAAACCCATATGGGTATCGTTGTCGACGAGCATGGTGGGATTGCAGGCCTTGTAACCCTGGAAGATGTGCTCGAAGAAATTGTTGGCGAGATTTACGACGAATTCGATGATGAAGACGACCACCCCATTCAAGAACTGACCGAGGGACATTTCAGCCTCGATGGTGGTGCCGCACTCCATGATGTGGAACAGGCGTTGGGCATCGAGTTTCCGGAAGAAACGGACTACGACAGTATCGCAGGCTTTGTTCTGAGTGCTGCCGGAGAGATGCCACAACCCGGTTTTGACCATATGTATGGGGGCTTTCGATTTGTGGTTGTTGACGCCGATGAGCGACGAGTATCTCGGGTGGATGCGGTCTATGTCGGGGACGACGAACAGCAAGAAACCGTTTCCAACGCTTGATCGAACAACGCTTTCGGCGTAAACCGCGTGTTGTGAGTATTCCTCTTTTCGACCCCAAGCGTGCCCACGCACCGCTGCAGAAAGCCCTGGAAGAAGCCGCTGTTTCGGTGCTTCGATCGGGTCGCTATATTCTTGGCCCTGAGGTGGAAGCCTTCGAACAGAGCCTGTCGGACCGACTCGAAGGTAGGCCCGTCGTTGGTGTGTCTTCCGGGACCGATGCATTGGTTCTCGCGCTTCGTGCTTTGGAGATTGGTCCCGGAGATGAGGTTCTTACGACTCCCTATACCTTTGTTGCTACGGTGGATGCGATTCTACGAGTCGGCGCAACGCCTCGCTTTGTCGATATTGATCCGACAACATTGATGCCGACCGCTGAAGCTTTAACCGCAGCAACAAGCGCGGCTACCAGGGCGGTAATCATCGTGCATCTATTTGGTGCAGCATTTGATTGTTCGGAGCTGGAAGAGCTGCGTTCCAGAGGTATCGCGGTTCTTGAGGATGCTGCGCAGGCCTTTGGTGCACGCCTGGGTGACCGGGAAGTGGGCACAATGGGAGATGTGGGAGCCTTCTCCTTTTTCCCTACGAAGAATCTGGGGGGATATGGGGATGGCGGCGCCGTCGTATTGGATAGTCAGGAAAGAGCCGACTATGTACGCGCATTGCGCGCCCATGGGCGGGGGGCGCGATCCTATTACAGTTCCCATATTGGATATAATGCACGACTCGACGCGATGCAGGCGGCGTTATTGCGCGTGAAGCTTGCCCACGTCGATGCTGCCAACAGCACCCGCCGGGATTTGGCTGGTAACTATCATGCATTGATTCAGGCCGATGAACGTCTCCGTGAGCTGGTCGTTCTGACTCCCGATCCAGAGAGCCTTCCAGGCCATGTCTTTCATCAGTATGTTCTACGGGTGAAGCCCGGTTTTCGAGATGTTGCAGTGGCACACCTCAAGGAAAGCAAGATCGGTGTGGGGATCTATTATCCAACCGGAGTACATCAACAGCCTCTGGTAAAGGGTCATGTGGATGCCGAACTCCAATTTCCCGAGACGGAAGCCGCCTGTTTGAGTACCTTTGCAATTCCAATGTTCCCGGGACTGACGGGTAAGGAGCAAGAGGAAGTGATTTTCCGATTATGCGAAGCGGCCGAACAATATATGCGGGCATCGGGTCAGGGGTAGATCAATGACGACGATTGCAATCACAGGAGCCGCAGGTTTCATTGGAACCCACGTGTCGGAGATGTTGCTCAGCCGTGGTGATACCGTTGTGGGGCTCGATAACTTTAACGACTTCTACGATCCCGCCATCAAACGGGCCAACGCGAAACACCTCCAACGCTGGGAGGGTTTTCGGCTTGTAGAAGGGGATATACAGTCGCCTGAGAGCCTAGACGCGGTTCTTGGTTCTGGCGATGTCGACGCAATCATTCATTTAGCCGCGAGAGCCGGTGTTCGGCCTTCGGTAGAAGATCCATCCCTTTACGCCGACGTAAATGTTCGTGGGACGATCCAGGTATTAGAGGCGGCCGTTCGTTACGGGATTGAACGATTTGTGTTTGCTTCGTCATCGAGTGTCTATGGGGCAAATACCAAGACTCCTTTTCATGAGGAGGACCCGGTAGAATTACCCGAGAGCCCCTATGCGGCGACAAAACGGGCCGGAGAGCTTCTGTGTCGAACCTATCACCATCTATACGCCACGACGGGACCGTTACAGAGCCTCGCCGTTCTTCGGTTCTTTACGGTGTACGGACCAGGTCAAAGACCGGAGATGGCGATTAGCAAATTCACGAAGCGAATGATCCAGGGGCAGACAATTCCGATGTTCGGGGATGGCAGCTCGTTACGAGACTATACCTACGTGGACGATATCGTTGCCGGTGTGGTGGCGGCGCTAGATCGGTCTCAAGGCTATCGCATCTTCAACCTCGGCGGTGGCCAACCGGTACGTCTCGATGCGATGATTGCGGCCGTAGCAAAGGCCGTTGGTGTAGAGCCTGTGATTGAAGAGTTGCCCATGCAACCAGGGGATGTGCAGGTCACCGTCTCGGACTGCTCGAGGGCTCGAGAGGAGTTGGGGTATCTCCCGCAAACGTCATTGAACGATGGGATATCCGAATATGTGAAATGGCATATGATGAACCGGCACGATTCCGACCGGTAAAGCATGCAGGAAGAATTATGGTGGATACGACAGATAGTGTGAAGGGTATAATTACAGTTCTCGGGGGTGGGACCATGGGGCGGGGCATCGTCCATGTGGCCCTCGCCAGCGGCTTTCAAGTGCGGTTATCTGATATCTCAGAGGAGGCCGTCGCCAACGCGGTGGCAGGTGTCCATAAGACTCTTGGCCGTGCCGTAGAGCGAGGGAAGTTATCCGAAGACGAGTGCCAATCTTGCCATTCGAATCTGCAGACAAGTGTTGATGCAGCGGAGGCGGCTTCGGGAGCGGATCTTGTTATCGAGGCAATCCCAGAATCCATCGATCTCAAATGTGCGCTGTATGCGCGCATCGCACCGGTACTCGGAGCCCAGACGATCCTCGCGACCAACACTTCTGCTCTTCCTGTGACGCAATTGGCCGAGGCCTCCGGTGTGGCGGAACGATTTGTGGGTATGCATTTCTTTAATCCACCCTTTGCGTTGAAGCTGTTGGAATTGATCCGCACCGAACACTCCTCCGAAGATACGTTGTCACGGGCGAGGGTTTTCGCGGCCCAGCTAGGCCGACAGCTCGTGGAAGTTCGAGATTCCCCCGGTTTTGCAACCAGTCGTCTGGGCATTACCCTGGCCAACGAGGCTATGCGTATGGTCGAGCAAGAGGTTGCGAGCGCGTCGGATATCGATACTGCTCTGCGCTTTGGTTATGGACACCCCATGGGACCGCTGGAGTTGACCGATCTGGTGGGACTGGATGTTCGATTGGCGATCACTCGTCATTTATATGCAGAGTTGGGCACCGACACTTTCCAGCCGCCTCGCATTCTAGAAGACCTGGTCTCTCAGGGACGGCTTGGTCGAAAATCTGGACATGGATTCTATCACTGGGTGGATGGTAAAAAGGTCGAAACAGCTTCCTGAGCGGCATTAGTGCCAGACCCTTCCCTGTTAGCCGATAATTCCCAATTGACCGGGAATCGTTTTCGTGCGTAAACGAGTCATACGGCGGTTGGATCCTCTAAATGATTCGATTATTCAAGCTTACAAAGCGATACCCAAATGGGGTAGAAGCGCTTAAGGGCATCAATCTACACGTGCCCACCGATAGCTTCGTGTATCTGACGGGCCCGAGCGGCTCCGGAAAAACGACCCTTATGAAGCTTATCCTCTGTATGGAGAGGGCCAGCGAGGGGGAAATTCTGGTAGCCGGGCGTAACCTCCGCATGTTGAGCCGGCAAAGTATTCCAGTGCTTCGGCGTAATATCGGGGTCGTATTTCAGGACTTCAAGTTACTTTCGGATCGGAACGTATCGGAGAACGTTGCGTTGGGTCTGGAGATCTTCGGGTTTAGTCGGAACGAGATACGGAGCCGAGTTGCGGAGACTCTCGATCGGGTCGGTATGCTACGGTTCCAACGCGCCTTTCCAACAATGTTGTCGGCTGGTGAACAACAGCGTGTCGCCATAGCCCGTGCGATCGTCACTCGTCCCAAGATTCTCCTCGCTGATGAGCCAACAGGGAATGTGGATCCAGAGATGAGTCTGGATATTGGTCGTCTATTCAACGACATCAATGCGGATAATACGACTGTAATGGTCGCGACCCACGATCCGAACCTTCCTCGCGAGATCGCCCACCGTACATTGACCCTGAATAACGGGTATCTGGTTCTAGATACGGACCCACAATATGTACCCGATCTCGACTCCATGGATGCGGAAGACCAGGCGGAGTTGTTTTCGCAATGAAAGTGCCGCAGATCTCATATTTCCTGGGGGAATTGCGTCGAAATCTGCGCCGGCAGCCCATGTTGGTGATCACCAGCATTGCGTCGGTGGCTGTGAGCTTTCTTCTTGTCGGCTTTTTTGGGGGGATCTGGCTTGAGGCAGATAAACGTCTCGAAACATTCGGCAGTCAGGTTCACGTAACGATCTTACTGAACCAGGGAAGTAATAATAAGGCAGTTATGGACGCTGTCGAAGAGACCTTTGGTGTACGCGGTCGATTCTACGATTCGAAACAGGACCTTGAGCACAACACGAAGTTGCTGAAGGAGTTTCTGGGAAAAAAACGGGCAAAATTCTTAGAAGATCTGATCCCCAGGCGTCCTAAAATTGAGATTGTGCTGCCTCCGAAGGATCGAAAGAAGGTCAAGGTTGAGCACTATATAAAGGACTTCAAAAAGAAGACGGATGAATTAGAAGAGATCGATGGAGTATTCAGCGTCCTAACCGGGGGGCAGAATGTTCAACTAGCGTACGCACTAGTCGGTGCTATCCAGTGGTTTGGTGCGCTATTATCAGTGTTGATCCTTGTGGTTTCACTCTTCTTCATCTTTTCGACGATCCGTTTATCGGTACACGCTCGTAAAGAAGAAATTGCCATTCGCCAACTCATGGGGGCGAGCCCAGGGTTTATCTCGATGCCATTCTATCTGGAAGGAATCGTTGTAGGCGCTCTTGGTGGTCTTGTAGCGTTCATCGTCCTTGCAATTCTGGTGGATCGATTCAACACGCAAATGCTCGACACCATGGGTCTGCAACAGTCTTTAGAGTTCTTGTCGATGAAGCTCGGAGCGCTGTTTCTGACCATGGGTGTGGCGATTGGTCTGGCAGGCTCTGCTTTGGCCGTGGGTCGGTATCTGAAGCTGAATAGGTGAATCGGTTGCGTGCATTTCGGAACACAGTTCTCCTCATCTTTCTTGGTGTTCCCGTTCTTTGGGTCTCGGCCGACGAGAAGATGCCCGAAAAGAACGCGGACGCAACGGTGGAGCGTGTAAAGGAGAAACATACTCTGCTTTTGACTCTGGAAGAGCTGGAGCGGAAACAGGCAGAAAACGAGCATAAACAACGCTTTCTGGAGAAGGATATTCGCCGAATTGAGGAGCGTCTTGAGCAATTTGAGGGAATGATCGAGAAGCACTCGGCTCGACTTGAGGAGTCCCGGTCCCAGGTGCGAAATATTCTGGAGAGTGTAGCGATCATTCGGATGCGCACACCCATTGATGCGCTACTGTCTGGACGAGAGCTTCACAATAATGTTCGTGTGCGAGAGCTCCTATCCCACGTCATGGGTCGAGTACAGCTTCGGTGCCGGGCGGATTCGGATAGAGAGCTTGCCCTTACGGAGCTCCGAGAGGGCTTTGGCCGTGTCGAAGATCAGCTTGGAGACAAGCGTCTCCAGCTTACACAGGCGATCGAAATAGCCGAGCAAATGCGTGAAGGTCTTGATCGACGTCTTAAGGAGATCAATACACACCCAGACAAGAGCAACGCGGCCGCATGGTATAGTCCGGAATACAGTAAACTTCGGAAGGAAATTAAGACGATGGAGGCCTGGCGAGGGGCCAAAGCCTTTGTCAGTCAGAAGGGGAAACTGAAGTGGCCAGTTGTTCCGGTGCGAATCGAGAGGAAGTTTGGCGAAAGTGAGAAAGTAGGGAAAACCCGTCTTACGCATCGGGGGGTTGTATTACGAATCGCGGAGAGTATTGCGCGCGAGGGCCGGAGTGTCCGATCGGTTTACCATGGCCGTGTGGTATTTGCGGACACCCTTCCAGGCTATGGAAAAATGGTTGTCATCGACCACGGCGATGGACATCACGGTGTCTATGCCGGATTTGATGAATTGCGAACAAAGAAGAATGTGGTCGTCGCTCCTAGAGAGCGAATCGGTTTCTTTCGGCCAAAACGAAGGGCGCCTTCGTTCGTGTTCGAACTATTGGAGCACGGGAACCCCTTGGATCCCGCCCGCTGGTTTACGAACTACTGAGAACAGGAAACGACCTAGTTCTCCGACTCGTCATCTGAGGTCTCGACAGGCTCTTCGACCGGCTCTTCGGCGACTTCACTATGTGGTGTCAGGACCAGATGACGAAAGACGCCAAATCCGGCGCTTGTATTGTCCACGGAGTCGATTTCATTCAGCTCCGTATGCATGACTTTTCGTTGACCTGGGTGTACACCCAGCACTCGTACGGAACGACCGGTTTCGTCGACATAACGGGCGATCCGCTGCGCGGCTTTTTCCAGGTTCGCTTGTGTTGTCTCGTCAATCATGGGTTCTTCCTTACCTACAGTTGGCCGTTCGAGCAAGCTCTACCGTCACGTAGCTTCCGTAGTCTTTTTCTTGGGCTCGGGTTTGGTCAGGCCGCCCTTCTTATAGATGTATGACTGTTGTGCGATGGACAGCGCGCTGTTCACTAGAATGTAGTAGACGAGACCGCTGGGCAGGAACAACATCATGAACGTGAACATCACGGGCAGACCATACATCAACATCTTATTCTGGCTCATGGTTGCCGAGCTCAGTCGTTGTTGGAGCAACATGATGACACCGAGCAGTACCGGTAAGAGAAAGAACGGGTCTGGTTCCGAGAGATCTTTGATCCAGAGGAAAAGATCAGCCTGATACAGGCTCGGAGCAGCGTAGATGGTTCGATACAGGGCGAAATAGATGGGTAGCTGAATCAGCATGGGTAGACACCCTCCAAGAGGGTTCACCTTATTTCGCTTATAGAGGTCCATCATCGCTTTATTCAGCTTCTGGCGGTCTTCCTTATAGCGTTCCTTCAGTTCATCCATTTTGGGCTTGAGCCGCTGCATCTCACGCATGGAGACGTAGGACTTGTATGTCCAATAAAGAAGAAGGAGCTTTACGGATACCGTCAAGAGAAGGATCGCGATCGCCCAGTTGGGGACTAACTTATAGAAGAACTCCATCAGCCAGAGCAGTGGTTTACACAAGGGGGTAAACCAACCGAAATCGAGGGAGTCCACCAGATCATGACCCGCAGCGCTAAGGGCTCCGATATCTTTGGGGCCCGCGAAGATGAAATGATGTTGATCTCCCTTAAGGAGGTTGGACATCATCTTAACCCGGGAGTCATCGTCCAGGTCCGTAGCCAGCTCTGCGAGCTCCTTGGACGGGTTGAAAGGGTTGAGTCCCAGGTCCACCATTGCCGACTCGTAGTCTCCAGGTGCACATACGCCTTCAATGCATTGGAGGTAGCCGTAGCAGGAGCTTTCACACGGACTTCCGATGCTTCCAGAAGAGGCTCCCTCGATAAGACGAGGTGCCACGTAGGAGGGACGAACTCCTTTGGAGCTGACAGCGATCGGTTCGAGGGAAAGTAGCTTGGCTACTTCAATCGAACGGTCTTTTCTATTTCTACCGTATTGGTCTTTCTGTGGGATCGAACGAAGCTCACAGCTTGGTAAAAGATCGTGGGAACTCACCTCGGGAACCATCGCCATAAGGAAATATTGGCGTTCGATTCCGGCCCAACGAGCGAAATCGTGGGGGCGTTTGGCTTTTACCTTTCCCTTTTTGATCCCACCGTCTGCACGGCAGCTCGACCGAAGAAAACGAACCACGGGGTTCATCATACTTCTTGAACCGGCCTTGAAACCCCGGAAGCCATAGGCGATCAAATCTGTTTTTACTTTTACCTCGCCGGAACCCAACCAGATACTACGAGTGATAAGGTCGAGCCGATACATGGATTCCCCATGCCGATATAGGCGTTCCAGGTAGAAGTCGCTTGTATCGCGTTCGGGGTTGGGCCAAACCAATCGAACGATCTCGGGATTCTTCTCGAATGGCTTGGGAACAAAGCGGGGGTCTCGGGCAAAGGCATCCTGCACGGAGCCCTTAAACACGACGTCTACGGGTACATCTGCGAGATCGGCCCCAACCTTTGGACGCGCAATATTGGCGGGCCATGACACCTTAAACCAGCCATCGTCGTCCAATGCGCCCAGGCGAATCTCCATTCCATCGGCCGGCATCTGTGTGGTTGGTGCCGGGTCGGTCTCCTCGGAGGGGGCGACCTCTTGAAAGAGATCGGCGACGGAAGAATTCGCTAACCGGAGCACGATGCGATCGCCGTTGCCCTCTGCGTTCTCGCTCGCATCTTCCCCTTGAATACCTTGATGACAGTTAGCGTCTGGTACCTGACCGACCTTGCGCCGACAGTAGATATTCTCTTTCTCCAATCGATCGTAATTGGATTTGGGATTTTCTCTCGGCAGGATTTTGACCAGCCATTGGGGTTGATCATTCTCCATACGCAGCTTGAATTGGGCCGTTGCGTTATGGCGAAGTACACGCGTTACCACAACTGGGTCCGCGCCTTTGTTATTATGTTTGACGATCAGTTTATCGATCTGGAATGGCCAGATTCGTGCCTGGCTTCCTACGGGTGCATTCGGAAATGGGGTCGTTACAAGATTGTAGAGACCATAGGGCTGTTCATATTGTTTCTTTCGCAGACGGATGTATTGGAACGAGCCATTAAACTCCGTTATGCATGTCTCCAGCTGCTTGGTCACCAGGGATTGGCAATACTCCGGTGTTGCACTCTGAGTGTTCCCGGTATCCGCGGATGCACGGCCGTAAGAGAGCAGTAGTACGGGTATAAGCACTGCGAAAAGTCCGGCCCGAAGAATAGATGAGGTGGGTACACGGGATGGTGATGCCATCGACGATTCCTCTACGTGAGATGTACAGCAGGTATGTTCAGGTACAGGGTCGTAGCCCATACCACCGCCCGGACGACATCTGCTAAGTCGTCGAACGGTCAGAAATAAGCCCTTGCAGCCTCCATGGTTTTTTAGCGCCTGCCGGGCATAGTCCGAGCAGCTTGGCTCGAACCGGCACGCAGGGCGTAGCCATGGGCTTATAAAGAGCCGATATATATTTACTATGAGGCCCAAAAGTGCGCCGAATAGGAAATCGATCCCCTTCAAGACTCTACGACATTGACGAAGGAAGAAGCTCAAGCCTCGTAAAGGCTGTGTTGAGTTCATAATCCGTCTGTTGGTAGGAGATGTCTTCAAAGGAGGCTTTCTTTTTCGCCATGATTACAAGATCAACATGGCGGGTGAAATGGGCTTGTCGCGTCCGAAAGGTTGTTCGTAACCAACGTTTAATCTGGTTACGACGGACAGCGTTGCCCACCTTCTTGCTAACGGTAATTCCGAGTCGGCTACGGTCCGTGCCAGGTTTCGCTTCGAAAAGAACAAAGTGGTCGGAAGAGACTCGCCTACCATTACGCATAACACGGGTAAAGTCAGTGGGACTCAGAAGCCGTGCTGCCTTCGGAAAGTCGTACCGAGGTACCGTCACTTCTTAGGCGTCGTAACCGCGATGGACTTACGTCCCTTGCGACGACGGGCGTTCAAAACGAGTCGACCCGCTTTGGTCCGCATGCGCACGAGAAATCCGTGAGTACGACGACGAGGTACATTATGTGGCTGGTATGTGCGTTTCATTACGCCTCTCTCCCACAGTCAGGGCGCGTTTCTAGACCATATTTACCATAGGACTGTCAAGCCTCATCGTACAAAGGTCTAAGAATTACGGGGTCTGGACCTTGTTGGGGGCTCTATTCTTTATTCTGTAACTTCTCTTCACGAATGCGCAGTTGCGCTAGGTTTCCGTCCCGAATTGCCGTCCGAATTTCCGACATAAGCCGCTGAAAATGTCGAAGGTTGTGGAATGTAAGGATTGTGTGTGCGAGGAGCTCTTTGGCTCGAATAAGGTGTGCGATATATGCCCGGCTGAAATGTTGGCAACAAAATCCATCGCAGTTTTTGTCGAGGGGTTGGAGATCGGAGCGGAATTGGGAATTCCGTATATTCAGACGACCTTCGCCCGTATAGGCCGTGGACATTCGCGCGTTCCGTGTAGGGAGAACGCAATCCATCATATCCACCCCGCGCTCGACTGCTTCAATGATATCAATGGGTCGTCCTACACCCATTAGATAGCGAGGTTTTTCGAATGGTAGTTTGTCGGACAGAACATCCAGAATACGTACGCGGTCGCTTTGCGATTCGCCGACAGACAGCCCCCCGATGGCATATCCAGGAAAATCCATCTCGATGAGTTCCTTCGCATGCTGTATGCGGAGATCTTCAAAGAGCCCACCCTGAATAATACCAAATAACGCTTGGCCTTTTGCGTTATGTGCCTGAATACAACGGTCCGCCCAGGCAGTCGTTCGTTTCATTGACTTCTGGACGTCCGATTGACTGGCATCCGCCGGTGGACATTCGTCGAAGCACATGGCGATGTCACTACCCAGACTCTGCTGGATCGCGATGGAGAGTTCTGGTGTCAGTCGATGTAGAGAGCCGTCGATATGGGATCGAAAATCCACACCGTCGTCGTCTACTTTTCGTAGGTTTGAAAGAGAGAAGACCTGAAAGCCCCCCGAATCTGTGAGAATTGGGCCCGGCCAGCCCATGAAGGAATGAAGGCCTCCGTGTTGGTCGATTATGTCGGTGCCAGGGCGGAGATAGAGGTGGTAGGTGTTACCAAGGCATATGGCCGATCCAGTGTTCCGGAGTTGTTCTGGGGTGAGCCCCTTCACGGTGCCCTGGGTGCCTACGGGCATGAACGCCGGTGTAGGGATGACGCCGTGTTGTGTCTTGAGGACACCCACACGAGCGTGATCGGCTCCTTCGGTTAAGACCTCGAAGGACACGGGTGTATTGGAAGTCATGGGTTGCAACCCTCGGGGGGAATGAACATGGAGTCGCCGTAAGAGTAGAATCGATAGCCATGCATCACAGCTTCGGCATAGGCGTCAAGCAGGCGCTGCCGTCCCAGAAAGGCGGATACGAGCAATAGTAGAGAAGAACGGGGCAAGTGGAAGTTCGTGATGAGACCGTCCACGATACGGAACGTATGTCCCGGTATGATCACCAGATCCTCATCTACCGTTCCTTCGGCGAGGAGTGTGCCGGGTGCTGCACGCAGTGCTGCTCCCTCCAGAGCTCGGACAGACGTTGTGCCGACGGCTATAATCGGCCGACCGGCCCTCTTTGCCTCGCGTATCTGGGCGGCAAAGTCCTCAGAGATCTTACAGGGCTCTGCCAGGACGCGGTGTTCTCGTATATCGTCCGTTCGAACGGGGAGAAACGTTCCGGGCCCCACATGGAGGGTAAGTCGGACGATATCCACTCCCTTATTGATGAGTCTACCCATAAGGTCGGGTGTAAAGTGAAGACCTGCCGTTGGGGCAGCCACTGCGCCGGGCTCGTCCGCGTATACTGTTTGGTATCGGGCGTTGTCTTCCGCGGTAGGACCGTCCGGTCGACGTATATAGGGGGGGAGAGGGATGGATGCCTGGTCCTGAAATATGGAGTCTATATTCGGTCGCGATAGAGACCGTAGAACCACGCTTGTATCCGGTTCTCGTCGAACAAACTCCAACACATCCTCTCCGAGATGTAGTTTGATGCCCGGTCTTTTGAGGCGCCCACGTGCGAGGAACCTCCCTTCTGCGGGATCCGCTTTTGTCGGTTCGGGAATACGGAGAAGCTCGATCTGCCCGCCGCTTTCCTTCCGGGCGTAGGCCCTGGCCGGTACGACTCGCGTATCGTTGACTACCAGTACGGCGTTTGGGGGAATGCTGTCGGCGAGATCAGAGAAGGTGCCGTGGCGTATATCTCCGGTACGTGGGACTTGCAGCAATCGGGATGCATCTCGATGTTCCGACGGGCATTGTGCGATGAGCTCGTCAGGCAGATCGTAGTCGTAGGCGTCGAGTGTGTACTCGAAGGGCTGTTGTGTTTCGGGAGGTACCATCAGTTGTTTTCGGCCAATGATACCTGGTTTCCACCGGCCTTTTTGGCGGTGTACATGGCCCGGTCGGCACGGTTGAGTAGATTTTTCCCGTCTTCAATACCTTTCAATGAGGCATGTACGCCCGCACTTACCGACGTTCGGATGGTGTTGCCGTCACTTTCTACGGGAGTATTATTCACATCATTACATATTCGATTGGCTACCTGGAGCGCCCCGTCGGAATCGGTGCTGGGCAGTAGAATCACAAATTCATCGCCGCCGTATCGAACCACCGTATCGACATCTCGAACACATTCTCTACAGATGTCTGCAATACGGCGTAAGACGATATCCCCCGTATCGTGACCCCAGGTGTCATTTATCGACTTAAATTTATCCACGTCGATGAGGATGAGCGCTACATTATCCTCGTATCGAGTAGCTCGCTCCAGCTCGGCTGGGAGGCGTTTCGCTAGATATTGGCGATTATAACACTTCGTTAGATTGTCTGTGACAGCGAGCCGATAAAGGCGTGCGTTCTCTATATCTTTCACCACGGACGCTGCGACCAGGGAGAGTAGATCCCGGTCAGCGTCGTTGAATCGACTCTCTAATGACGCGGTTACTGTGATCACACCGATGATAGACTCGCGGGTCTGCAGGGGAACACAGATCATGCTCTGAATATCGGTCGTCTGATTCGGGAGATCTTTGAACCGCTCGTCTGCATGGGCATCGCCCAGAACAACGGCCTCTCCCTCGTTAGCGACCCAGCCGGCGACCCCCTCTCCGGTGGAAAAGGATAGCTTCTTGGATTCTTCCGGCGGAAGACCATGGCTTGCACGGCATAATAAGGCCGAATGCGTTTCGTCGAACAGCATAACAGAGGCTGTGTCTGCCGCTACGAGCGAGCAAATCCTCTCTGCGATCTTCTCCAGAACACTTTCCAGCGTCGCGTTTTCATTCAACTGCTGCGTGATCTCAAACAAGACCGACAGCACGGTGCGTTCTCTGGGGTTACTGTCCGACAAAGTACGTCCTTGGAAATTCGAAGGCATCCATTACGAGTCGAGGCTCGGCCCATAGACCGGATTCATCGACTCGACGATAGGGTTGAGGCCATACACGGGTCAAGCCATTTTCGTTGCATACCGACGGAATGTTTCTCCTTTGTAGATCGTTTCTTTCTGCGACCCGTCCAATAGCCTGTTCCCAATGAACCCAATCCGGTGGAGTCAGAAATGAAACACTTTGTTGTTCGTCTAAAACTACAGTTGCTTCTATCAATGTTCTTTATCTTTGGTTGTGGTGCCCATTCGGTGGCGAATACAGCGACCGGCACGAGCGGGCCAAAGGCTACCCGTGCTCCAATGGCACAAAATAGTGTTCTTACCATGGAGGCTATCCCCCAATATGGTGTTGTACTGTCGGAATCGAACGGAGATTTGAACGTTCTACTCCGATTGAAGGGCGCGGAAAATAAAGCGACAAAACGACCTGGACTCGATCTTGCCATCGTGCTTGATCGCTCCGGAAGCATGTCCGGCGCCAAGATTGTTGCGGTGAAAACTGCGGCTTTGAAATTATTGGATGCATTGAATGAATCGGACCGTGTCACGCTCATTAGTTATGCGACCAATGTGCAGTTGCATTCCCAGAGTGTGAAGTTGGATGCGGAAGGGAAAGCCTCCTTGAAGAAGCATATTCTGGCGATTCGATCCGGTGGAAGTACCGCTCTTGGTCCCGCTCTCTTCCAGGCCCTGGACCATCTAGAAGGTGGTGACCGGGGAACCAGTAACCTGGCGCACGTTATGTTGCTCTCCGATGGCCTTGCCAATGTGGGCCCGCAGGACCCCGTGGTTATTGGGCGTCGGACTTCTCTTGCCTTTAAGCGTGGGATCACCGTCTCTACTCTGGGAGTTGGTCTGGACTATAACGAAGACCTGATGACACGTGTCGCCGATCAGGGTGGTGGTCGCTACCATTTCATCGAGAATGAAGCGACGGTCGCCAAGGTTCTTCAGGACGAGCTTGCGAGTCTCTCTGGGACGGTTGCTGGCGGTACAGAGATCGTGCTTCGGCCCAAGAATGGCGTGAAAATTACCAAGGTCTACGGCTACCCCACCGAGGAGAAGGATGGCATTACCAGCATTAAAGTAGGTGCTATTGGCTCCGGCCAGACCCGTGAGATCGTTGTTAAACTAGCTATCGCAACCAAGGCGAAAGGCCCGTTTAACGTGGGTACATTCGAACTCTCATTCCGTGATGTAGCGAAGGAGTCCAAGGCAAAAACCGTACGTCTACCGCTGTCTTTGCAGGTCTCCGCCGATGCCGCTTCCGTGAAATCCTCGGAAAAGGTCGAGGTAACCGTTCGGGTGGCTGAGGTCGAGAGCTCCGCCCGCCTTGAACATGCGGCTCGTGCCGTGGAGAAAGGAGATTATGTGGGTGCGAAACGGGTACTGAACGAGTCTCTTACGAACCTTCGAAAGCAGAACGCTGCGACCCCCAGTCCTGCCTTATTGCAGCAGATTGAGGATCTTGAAGAGGCCGAGGCTGGTATCGCGGATGCTCAACAAAGCGAAAAGGCCCGCAAGAAGTACGTAAAAGGAAACAAGGCTCGACAATACAAAAGCATGAAAAAGTAACGTTTTCTTTCTGTTGCGGCGAAGCCATCGGTTGACACCGGGGGTGGGGCGGGGCAAGGTACCCTCCCATCCCCGGTCTGCCTTTTGGGGCCGCAGAGATGTGTTTCGACTTCTCCTATATGATGCGATTGACACTCTCCAAATATCCGATCCGTCGTAATGTGACGATTCTCGTGCTGCTTGCCGGTGCAATCGTATGGTTTGATCAGTGGACCAAGAGCTGGGCTGAGAACAATCTCGCGACACCGTATCATCTGCTTCCGGTGCGAACGACGGAGACTGTTCCTATCGAGAAGGCTCTTCAATCTTCGTTGGGGATGTCCAAGTCCGAAGCTCGTGGGATGGTTCGCTCGGTACCCAGTCATGTTATCCGGGTCTCGGGTAAACCCTTCGTTAACGCGGATAGTCCACCCTCTGGTGTACTCGCTCCTGCGCGTCAGAATGGTCAGATCCTATACATCTTTTCTCGTGGCCCAAATGGTCCGGCTCGATATGTCTTTGTGCCGTCGGATAGTATTCATAGGACGATGCTCGACGCAGTGGTAGCCAAGCTGCCAGATTTGAACAGAGCGAGAGCACGCGGTCTCTTCGAGCGGGGTCTTGTCTATCTTGGGACACCGTATGGTCTGGGAGTTGAGCATCTAAAACAGGCTCCAAGCCGCTCTGGTTTCTATCGATTGTCTGGGGCACCACCCGTGCACCCAAGAGGCTTTTCTTTGCCCAGAGATGATTTTGATACTCTTGGGGCGGCCCTGGCTCAGGAACTTAAGAAAGACGCAAAGACGATCGAAGAGTGGGTTCGAACCGGGCGTTTAAAGGTATATTATACTCCGGTTGAAGAGATGGAAGAGGGGCAGAACCTCGAAGCCGGTGAGTTTGCGCTGATCAAGGTTCGGTCCATACCAGTGATCTCCGGGTTCATGCGTTTTAACTATGCAGAAAACCGTGGGGCCGCGTGGAGTTTCATGGCGGACGCAAGCCATGTCTTTCGCTTCTGGTTTTTCACTGTAATTACTCTGATCGCGATCGTGGTCTTAGTCGCTCTTATCTTGTTGCAGCCTCTTGATAAGAGGCTTACGACCTATGCCTACGCAAGTATCCTTGGCGGGGCTATTGGCAACCTTATTGATCGAATTCGTGTGAACTACGTCGTCGACTTTATTGATATGTATATCGGCCAGAGTCATTGGCCCACGTATAATATAGCCGATGTCGGGATCTCCTGTGGTGTGGGGATGCTCATTCTGGATATGATCCTGGTATGGCGGGATGAGAGAGCCGAGGCCGCCTAGTTGCACCCCGTCTTTCAGATTGGGCCGGTTGAGTTTCCGGCGTATTTTACGGTGCTTACGGTTGCAGTTATGGCAGCCATCTTATTGGCCTGGCACAAAGCGGGTTCGTTGCAGATCAACCGCAATGATATGTTGGACCTGGCTTTCCTGATGGTCTTCATGGGTGTTGTGGGAAGCCGGATTCTTCATGTAATCGCCGATGGTTCCTTCTGGGATTATGTCCATTTATGTACGGATCCGACCCAGGTGGACCTACCGGGCGGTGGGAAACTTCCATCGGGCGCCGATTGTGTTTCGAATCAGGAATGCAGCATGTTGGGCCTGGGATCTATATGCGATGACGGTAGCTGCCATCCCGGACGAGATTGTTTCAGGGTGTTCAAGGTCTGGTATGGGGGGCTCGCCTTCCTGGGTGGAGTCGTATTCTGTATTCCTATTGGCATCTGGTTTGCTCTGCGACGCCGTATGGGGGTTTGGCGGGTTGCTGATATCGCGGGCTTTGGTGTGCCCCTTGGTCACGCTCTTGGCCGTCTTGGATGTTGGTTCGCCGGTTGTTGTTATGGGTCGACCTCTTCGTCGGGCCTGGCAGTATCCTATCCGGTTGGTATGCCTGCTGCGGTTGATCATCCCGGGGAATTTGGAATGAGCCAGGCCGTCCACCCGATGCCCCTCTGGGAGTCCATGTCTGGCTTTCTAATCTTTCTGATCAGCTATTATGTGGTTTTTCCACGCCGGCGTTTCCACGGGGAAAATTTCTGGTGGTTCTTGATCATGTATGGCGTGGCTCGGTTTGTCCTGGAGTTTTTCCGGAGTGACGCTCGTGGGGCATGGCTGGGCGGACTCTTGACCACATCCCAGCTGATCGGTATTCCACTCGTCTTGGTAGGCCTATTTATGATACGCCGTGGGCTTCAGCGCTATCCATTTACTAAGTTTCCTCAAACAGACCCTCCGGATGGCTGGGTCTGATCATTAGAAGCGTCCGTTATGCATCCAGAACCATTTCATCTAGGGCCCCTTCCGATCGCACCATATGGGATATGTGTCGCGACAGGTCTTATCTTTGCCGTCATCCTTGCACGACGACAGAACGAAAAATCCCTATTTCTCGATGCTGAGAATTTTGAGAAGGTCGTTTTCTGGACCGTGGTCTGGGGTTTTCTCGTATCGAGGCTTCTATATTTCTGGACGGTTCGAACAGAGGAACCCCTGTTGGAGTTTGTGCAGATCTGGAAAGGAGGTCTTGTCTTCTATGGTGGACCCCTGGGTTCGGCTGCATACCTTCTATGGCAGTTTATCTACTCGAATCGGCCTCGAGAGGCGGCCGAAGCGAGACGTAAGCTCATTACAGGAGCTGGCGCTTTGCTCGTACTCGTATCGTTGTTCCTGGCCTGGGGTACAGTCGAGGTTGGGGCCGACGAAAAGACATACCTCGGCGGCGGTCTTTGGACAGGACAATGGGGCTTGTTGTTCGGGGGACTGGCGGTTCTCCTGGCCATGCGAAACATCTTTGGCGCGGTAGGCCTATCTGCGATCGCATTATTGTTTGCGTTATCCGTCGACTCCGCCATGGTCACGGAGACAGCGAAGACGTTTCCGGGGCCGGACGCGGTGGCGAAACAGTCCTTTGGGTTGGGGCTCTATGTGGTCGGCCTCGTCCTCGTTATAGCAGGAAGCTTGCGCGCCGATCTCGAGTCGATCCGAAATTCTCTGCGCGGCATGGGGGAACAGAGTCACCAGTGGTTGATGGATGGTCGTCATGGCTTTCTTCGCTTTGCAGATATCGTTACACCCAGCCTGGTTCTCGCCCACGCCTTTGGACGAGTAGGCTGTCTTTTCGCTGGTTGTTGTTTCGGACGGCCGGTCAGCGAGAGTCATAGTTGGGCGATTCATTATCCGGACCCAGGCAATTGTGCCGAGGGATCGGAATTCCTGAGCGCGGGGTGTGCGCAGTTTGGGCGCTACCCGGTACCATTGATCGAGGCCGCGCTCTTATGTCTGCTCTTCTGGCTTTTGATCAACATGCGGCCGAAGAAGAAGTTCCATGGCCACATCTTCTTGAGCTATCTCATGGTGTATCCGCTTCTCCGATTCGTCATTGAGATGTTTCGTGGGGATAAGATCCGCGGCTTCCTGGTGGAAATCCAGGTACCAGGTCTCGCCGAGGCCTTGGGGTTTGATGCGGCTCCAAACGAAGTGTTGATGCTTACGACCAGTCAGTTCATCAGTCTTCTTGTGGTGGGGCTTGCGGTTGTTATGCGGGTTCGTATGGCCAAGAAATATGGGTCAGGGGATACCGTCCAATCGGAGTCATGAGCCTGTCACCGGATACCAGTACTGAGGTCTGGTTGCAGGAACCAGACCGGATTTTTGTGGCTACCGGTCTACGTTTTGCGCTCTTTCTTTCGGCTCTTCGTCTTGTGGTCCCACGAATACATTATGCTCGCCCCAATTTTGCGAAGTTCTGTCGTGGTGAGGCGGTGGAAGGAGACGAACTAGTAGGCCTGGAAGAAGAGATACAGGGGTTCCAAACAGGGTTGGTCGGCCTCACGCTACACCAGCTGGTAACCTTAAAGGATGACCTGAACCTGGAGCCCTGGTCGATTCCGCAGTTATCGCACTTTCGTGGACGGACCTTTGATCGGACGCAGGTTGAGCCGGCCTCACAAGCGCAGTTAAAGGCCGAATCGGAAAGGCTTGGAATGGCAATCGACGATGTGCACCTCTCGGATGTGTACAGCGATATTATCCAGACTCTCATGGATCACTGTGCGATCGCCCGTAGTAGAGGTGGACGAGTACAGCAGGAACCGCGGGACTTTCATCGGACGCCTCGAGAGACCGGGACTTTAGAGGTCTGATTCTTCTGGGCTTCGATGTGCGAGGAAGCGGGCAAACTTTGTTTCCAGTTGCTCTCGGGCTTCCACTTTGGTCTCGATGAGAACAGTGCTCAGAAGGGTGCGGATGGTTGTGACCTGCTCTTTGGTTACCTCAATCTCGATCTCTGCGTCTTCGAAGCCATCGGGATACCGCACATGATCCAACTCGAGCTTTGTGTCGGATGTGAAGGGGTAGACGCGCCGGGTTACGTGCATTCCACCCAGGGATTGGAGCTGCTCGATCGCTACCGAGGGAAGATGTGGCTCGAGTCGCTTCTTTTGTTGCCCTGGATCTCTTCGAAAGAGCTCAGCCTCTTCCAGGCTTAGGTCCCATTCGTGTTCCTCAGCGGAAAAGACTCCATCTTGTCGCTGCGCCTTTCCTTTAAAGCAGAGGATATGACGTTCCTTCTCTCCAAGTACCCGGAGGCGGACCATATTTCGGCGGGTCTGTAACTCGTTAGCGGCCGTATCGAAATATTCGTTAAAGACCTGCTTCTCACGGATCATCGTGGGCAAGGCGTCTGCAAATCGCTCTAGATCTTGGACTGGAATCTGCAGTTTTATTTCGATTTCAAGGGCCATACCGTTAGCTCATCCTAATCTGGTTTGAGCAAATCTACCCATCTCTTGCAAATGGAGCCGTGACGTCACCGTCTATTCTGGGTTATAGAGGCCTTCATGAAAAGCGGAGTAAAAATACGAAGCCGAGTCGTAGAGGCTCTCGTTGACGTGGCCAAAGGTCCCGTCGGTAGCCAGGAAGCACTCAATGGTGTGTTACAGGGCAGCGGTTTAAGTCCACAAGATCGAGCCCTCTGTACCGAAATCCTGTATGGCTCTCTCCGCTATGGCCCAGCTCTTCTGAAAGCCGTGGATAACCGCTTGCGTAAAGGGATCGCGTCCACAGACCCTATAATCGTCTGGACCCTCGTGGCTGCCAACTACCAGCTACGCGTCCTGGAAAGAATACCCGATCATGCGGTTGTGCATACGGCTGTAGCGGTCGCTCGGCATCTGGTGGGCCCCCACGCTGGAAAACTGGTAAACGGCGTTCTACGTACCGAACTGCGCGCTATGGAGTCGGGTCCGCGTACCGCGCCCGCTCCAGAGTCTTGTTATCCTGGCTATATCCGGAGGGCGTTTGCCGGGCTTGGCGATGTGAATCTTTCCGTAGCGGCGAAGGCCTATCTGCACGGTGCACCCCATACGGTGCGCGGCCGAGGTCGGTGTTTTTCCGATGTATCGACATTAGTAGAGGCGTTAGAGGCGACGGGGGTGAAAGGTGCCCGCGAAGGGCGTGTTCCGGGCAGTGTGATTCTTCCTCGAGGAGGGGGAGCGGTAGGAACGGAAGCGGGCACGACCGATTGGATTCCCCAGGATGAAGCATCGTGGGCTGTGGCGCAGCTTGCTATCGACATGGCCAAAGAATTCGGGCCGTCCTGTCGTGTACTCGACGCCTGTGCGGGCCGTGGTGTGAAGACCGATGCCTTGCGACATGGCCTTGGTGAAGAGGTCTCTATAACGGCTACAGACATCGGGTCGAGAAAACTCAAAGACCTCGCAGAGCTTGTTCCGAACGTAACCACTCGTTCCGTGGATTGGACAGCGACGACTCCCTTCGAGGAGGGATCCTTCGACTTTATCCTTCTGGACTCTCCATGTTCGGGCTTTGGAACCCTCCGACGTAGACCCGAGATACGGCTAATTAGTCGTCGCCGTGATCTCGATGTCTTGATGGAGATGCAGCAGAAAGTTTTGGCGAATACGGCGAAAACTCTTGCGCCCGGAGGTGTACTTCTATTCGCAGTATGCACCTTCTCGCCGGGCGAAGCAGGGGAAGCGATCTCGCGTTTCCTGGCGTCGGAACCAGGCGCAGACTTCGAGCCGGTTGGCCTACCCTCGTGCCCCGTCGGTTCGTGGGAACAGGCGGACGGTACCTGGCTTACTTTTGATGACCCCGAAGTGGTCTCCGATCCTGCGGACACCTTCTTTGCTGGCGCGATTCGAAGGCGCCAGCCCCAGGGTTCAAGCGCTTCCTAATCGAGAAAGGCGTCCACTCCGCCAGCAGCGATAATATCGGCTGTAACCCGCGCTTCCTCATCCAAAAGACCGGATGCATGTTTGTAGATCATATTCTCGGCAATACGACCTAGAATCGGCACCTTGATCTTAAGTTCCCCTTCCAGGGTACGAACCGAACCACTGCCGGAACGGCGAATGTAGATAGTGCCCCGATTGAGCATCAGTCTGGCGACGGATTCGAGTCGTGGGATGTTTTCGAAGTCGACACGGAATTGGCTGGTATCTGTTGTGGAGTGCTCTACCCACTCCATCCAACGGGGTTCGACTTTTTTCGGACCAATTCTCTTGATCATTGGAGCCGGTCGATAGCGGACCTGCCGCTTCTCCCCTTCGGCCGAAAGAACCTCCATTTCGATCAGGTTCTCCATATGGGCGGTAAGTGCTTCAGGAAGACGAGGGTGATGCATTACTGCAAGGAGATCCTCAGGTAAGGCATCGAAATGGTGTTCGAGTTCGAATTTCATCAATACAGCTCCCGGCGCAGATTTACGACGAAGATGAAGGGGACGCCTTGTACCCTTCCCTGGAGACCTGTGCAAGCCTGTGCTCGCTATATTAGGGGATTACCGCTGGTGGAATCGCTAATCGTAGGCGTTTTCCGGGGACCAGCACGTTTAGATCTATATCCGGATTCAGTACGGTCAACGCGCTAATATCGGCGCCATGGGTTTCTGCGAGTTTGACTGCGATATCACCAGGTTGCACGCGCACCTTAATGACGCGATATCCTCGACGTTCGTAGGAGCGCCAGGCTTCGACGATCAGATCACGTGTTCGCCGTTTATCGAGAAAGGTCGCCCAGGCGTCGGGTGGGATAGGAATAACCAGATTCATTCCTATCTGGATCGAATTAGCTTCGGCGAGATGATTGGCTTTCATAATTTCGTCGACGCTCAACTCGGCCATGGCGGCAAACACACCAAGGTTTTCACCATTTCGTACCGTAACCGTGAGTTTCGGGGTCTGCTGTGGCATCGGTGCTGTTGGGGCTTCGACAGGATCCGCGGGTGGAGTTGCTGCAGGTGCTTGCTCTACGACTTGTGCAGGAACCATCGTCGGCTGCACCATCGAGTCTTGGCCGGGCACGGCCAGTGTCGGCTGAGTGTTTCCCAGGGTGGCGGGACGGGCACCTTGGGCCACGATGGGGACTTCTACCACATCTCCGGGATGTAGTCTGGCCAGATTTAGACCGGTATTCACTTCGACTAGAAGCCAGATTGGAACGTTATTCTTCGCTGCAATACGACCGGCCGATTCTCCTGGAGCGACGACGTGATTCCTATAATCCGTAATATGATGTTTCTTATAGAAGGCATCTCTTCGGACCTGATCACGCGTCAGCCGACGACTATTGAATTGTTCCAACTGTTGCTGAGTAAGCAGCAAGACATAGGTGTGACCAGCCCGTAGATCGCGAGCGGTGGCCAATAAGAGTTGGTCCAGAATTTCCTCTTTGGAAAACCCGGTCCAAGCGACATAGTCATCGACGGTTTCGCCGATACGTGCCTTGAATTCCACTTCGATGGGTTCGGCCGGTTCCTCGGGTACGACCTCCTCGATGATCTCTTCGACAGGCGCTTCAACGGTCTCGAATTCAACCTGTTCTTCTTCAACGACCAGCGGGGGTGGACTATCCGGCCTGGATAGACCTTTTGAGATCATATAGCTGGCGCAAAGGAGCGCTCCCACAAGAATCCAGGGCTTATATCGGCGTAGAATTTTCATTTCTCGACCCTACCTCAAGGTATGACTTCCTCAACTTTTATCGGCACGAAAAATTGGAAGTGTAATTACCTTGTCTGCACCGCGGACAATCGCGGCACGGTGGGAGGCTACGACGACAGTTGTTTTTCCGGCGAGAGCGGCGATAGCAGCGGCGATCGGTCGCTCGGTTTCTTCATCAAGATTCGCCGTCATCTCGTCCAGAAACAATATCTGTGGTTCGTTCAGCAGAGCTCTCGCGAGACAAAGGCGTTGTTGTTCTCCGGTGGAGAGGGGAGTCCCATGGCTATCCAGTTCGAGCTCGAGACCTGCTGAAAAGCTCCGCACGAGGTTATCCAGTTGTACTTTGGATAGCGCCTGCCAGCATTGCTCATCCGAGGGGACCGTGGAGCAACCGTACGCTAGATTGGTGCGAATGGACCCTTTGAAAAGAAAGGGATGCGAACCGACAAAGGATATTCGACTGGAGGGGTTGGCCATGAACGCAAGGGCGTCCTCACCATTTGCCAAGATCGAGCCGGATGTCGGGGTCAATACGCCAGAGATGAGTCCAATCAGGGTGCTCTTTCCACTTCCACTCGGGCCGATGATCGCACACCGTTGTCCCGCCTCAATCTCGCAGGACAGATCGGTTATGAGCATGGTTTCACGATTTGGGAAACCAAAGGTGAGGGAATCCAATGTCAGGGATGGCGGGTGAAGATCAGCTGATGTTGGCTCGTTTGGCGTGGATGCCTCGAACTCTGGGGCGAAGCGCGGATTTTGATCCAGGCCCTGTCCGTCAAAATTCTCAAATCGACGAACAGCGCGGTCAAAGTTCGGGCGATGGGTTGCCGCGGTACTCCAGTTTTGGATCAGCTGAACACAGCTCTGTACAAAGCGGAGATACAGATAGGTAAATGCCAACAGCTGTGGTCCGGGTGTATGCCAATATTTGACGCTGCAGGCTATGACCGCCACCAACAAGGCGATCCCAAACAACTGCGGTAACGCGGACGCGATCTGAACCCACATGGAAGCTTTAAGGGCGTTCTTGGCGTATCCGCGGATCGATCCGGATAGTTTCTCAAACTCGGCCTGGCCCTGCCGTAAGACACGAACGAGAAGCCAATTTCGACTTATCCCCTCGATACCCTGGGATAGCTCCAGATGCTGTGCTGGAATCGTCGCTGCGGCTTTACGGATTCGACGGTGGATAAGCAGTACGAGACCGGCTGTAAGCCCCAGCCCGGTCAGGGTCATCGCTGCTTCCCGGTGGGCGGCGAATACCAGAAAGCTTCCCAGGGCGAGGAGATGCACCAGGCTCGTAAATGTTTGCACCCGCTGGCTTAAGTAGAGTGCTGCTTTTGGGTAGATCTCATCGATTTCGTGGTTTATCTGGGCCGCCTCGAGGGTCTGGCTTTGCGAGCCTCGCAACATGCAGTAGAGACCCATCAGGCGAAGTTGGGCGACAAAGGTTTGAAACGTCCATTGGGAGAAATAGCGGATAGCAATCTGCCCAAGTGCGCGCACGACACCGATTCCTAGAATCAGAAGCAGGAGGGAAGTGATTCCTGGCTGCCACCCGCCAAGAAAACCTGCATCCTTACTTTCGAATCCCAGAGTCTGAACAAATGCGCCCAGAACTACACCGATTGCTATGTCGGCGAAGGATAGAAGCATTCCCGCCAGACTCGCCATAAAGAACCAGAGTGTCGCTCTTCGGCTGAATCGCATCTAATCTTCCTGGATTCCCGTCTTATTTGGGCGGAGTCGGTGGAGGCAGCCAGTGGATCTCCCACGGCTTGAATGACAGAGGGTAGGTCTTATCCTTGCTCGACGAAAAATTCGAGGTCGTCAGTTTTTCGTTGAGAACGATCACCAGCACGCTAGCGTCTTGCGACCAGCTGATTTGTTTGAGCATTCCTTCGGCGACCGTACCGCTTGTTTTATCTTCACTGAGCTCGATGCGTTTGAGTTGTCCAATACGGCCTTTTTCCATCACCAGGATACGGTACCCGAATCCATCGTCCGCTGGAGCGCCCAGAATCGTGTATTTTTTATTCGGGGTAAGTTGACCCTTGTGGCCATCGAACTGAATTTTATAACGGCTTTTCAGTTTGCTGATTACATTTCGTTCGTCTGCGGCACTCTCCGTAGGAAAGATCTTCTCTCTTTTGTTTTCGTCGATTTTGTAGACGAGAAAGACCGGAGGGTTGCCAGGAGACGTAACCTTGATGGCATATCGTTCGGCGTTGGCGTCCAGACCCAGGACCTCAATATTGGATTCCACGTCGAAATCGGCCGCTAGCACATTACCTACGAAACAGAAGGTCAAAAGGCAGGCCAGGGAACGGCCAATCAGGCGCATTATGTAGACTTGCGGACGCATAATGGTTGGCTTTGTCCGGTATTAGAGGGGACGTGTAATTCGAGCGGAAACCGTCTGACGAGCCGGTAATAGATGGAACCGTTTGCGCAGTAGGATATTCCGAACACAGGCTGAACCTGCAGGATCTGGTACTGGAAATTCGACGTCGACCTTCTCTACACCGCCAGAGATATTGACGACGATAGTCACGGTCATCTGCTCATTCGAAGTACAGCTCCATATTGATTTACGCCATGTACGTAAGCGTTCTTGAAACTCAGACGGTGTAATCGGCCGTTCTTTTACACCGAGATTATCTGTTCCCTGTAGCTTGATCCGACGCTCGCCGCGCTTGGCGTCTGGATCGGCCAGCAGGCGCTCGTATTCCTTGGCGCTGAGTCCGTGGAGTTTATCCCTCTCGGCAATCTTTTTCTCCAATTTGGTCTTCTTTGGCGCCACAACAACGGCCTCGCCTGTGAGCTCAATCGGAGTTCCGCCACGATTCTTTCGCCGTTTTGTTGTTCGTTTTGTTTTCTTGGCTGACGCTTGCGTCGATTCAATTTCCACCTGTTCCGTAAGGTCCGGCGTCGTCTCAACAATATCGAGCGTCTTCTGGTTGGCACTATTATAGGCGCTGGCAGAGCGGCGAGTTCGGCCGTCGTTCGTTGTGGGTTTCATAAGATCGATGATGAACAGAGTCCCGACAACGCCAACGATCACCGCACCGGCGATGAAATAGATTTTTCGCCGATTATTTTCCTTATCCATCTCCTTCATCACGCCAAATTGCTTTCTAAGCATGCGTGATTCCCGTGCCGATGGATCTGGTCCAGAGACGGACAGCTCCGATTTGTCGTATTTGATACCTTTGAGGCTGATCCCCTCGGCCTCCGTCTTTTCCCTTGTACGTCGTTCTTTTTCTTCCTCCTCCAGGGAGCGAGCGACCTCCTCAAGGGACTCTATTTCTGCCTGGGAAAGGGTCTGGTGTTCCGCAGCCACTTCGTCGGAGAAAAAGGCCTGTTCGAATGTATCGTATTCCTGGCCTTCGTCGTCGTCTTCATCGTCCTGGTCGTCGTCTCGGCCACCTTCGAGAACATTCAGGTCGGGGCCTTCAGCAGGCTCCTCTTCAGCGGGCTCCTCTTCAACAGGCTCCTCTTCGACGGGCTCCTCTTCGACGGGCTCTTCTTCGACAGGAGCTTCTTCGACGGGCTCCTCTTCAGCGGGCTCCTCTTCAGCGGGCTCCTCTTCAGCGGGCTCCTCTTCGACAGGAACTTCTTCGACGGGTTCCTCTTCGACAGGAACCTCTTCGACGGGTTCTTCGTCGCTGAGCTCTTCTTCGGTCACAGCGCTAGGGGTATCGGTAGAACGGGTTGGAGACTCGGATAAGGCGGCTTGTAACCCTTCATCGATCGCGTTCTTAAACAGGGCGACATGACCCGCAGGCTTCCATTCGGCCCAGTTGGGCTCCCAGATCAGGGTTGTCTTTAGGAGGCCGCCCCCTTTCGCCAATTCCACCATCTTCTCCAGACTATGGGGGCCATCGGATTGTCCGTCGACGACTCGGTGCCAGTCTGTCGGGGCCAAGCTACTCCCTGCTTCCGGCGGAGGGCTCGTCGGCTGGGTGGAGGTGATCGGATCTGCGTCGGCCGTGGTCCCAAGATCGCTTGTGGGGGATTCCGATGGGTCGGCGCCCGGGGCCCGTACACGGAGCACAGCACCACAGTTACGACACCGAATCCGAACGGATGTCCCCCCTTGAAGATGTTGGGGGTTGATGCGGTATCGCGTATTACATTTTACACAAGTGAAACGCATGCGCGTTCTACTCCTGGCGGACAAATCCGGGGACTTGATAACGACCGAAACTAGCACTGTGACGTGCTTGAGACAACTTTGATAACGCGCAATGCTCTGTATTCGTTCCCCTCACAGGTCTTCAGCTATGGGAAGAGTCCACTCGTTGTAGGGGCGGGCATTGCCTTTCAGTCCGCCTTTTACTTACGTTGCGGTTGATACGATGTTCGGTATATTCTCGTATGGTGGTTGACGGGGAGAGCGGTGTACATTCGAGCGGTAATCTTTCGGGCTATTCTACCAACAGCGTTGCTGGCGTTCCTGGCTACACCGCAATGGGTCGTCGCACAGGAGAATCGAAGCTTTGATTCGATCGTAAATGAGGCTAAGGCGGCCCGGCAGGCCGGTGATCTGGAGCGGGCGGCGGAGTTGGTCGAAGAGGCCTACAAGCGCAAGCCGCTGCCGGTGTTATTGAATAACCTTGGTAAGGTCTACGAAGAGTTGGGCCGTTATAAGAAAGCGATTGATTGTTATCAGAAGGTGGCCGACGATCCGAAAGCGGACTCCTCTTTACGAGCGCTGGATACCGCGCGGATTGGGGCCCTTACACCCAGGTTAGCATCGGCTTGGATACGAGGTCCGGCGGAGTCGAATTGGGAGCGGATCGTCGTAGCGGGCGAGGTTGTTGCCGTTCGAGGGGGTGAAGAGCTACCGGTTCCGGTTGGAAAGCAGCTGGTTCTGATCCAGGCTCAGGCGGACACCGTGCATTTGCTTCATCTCCAATTTGTCCGAGGCCGCCGAACAAGTGTCATTCCTACGATTCTTATGGATCGTGGTGGATTTGCTACGATCGATCTAAAGGGGATTTCGCCTCGGCCACAGAGTATTTTTATCGATGGAAGACGGCTGGATATAGAGTTGGATGGTGTTGAAGCACTGCATATAGAGCCGGGATCCTATCAACTCCGCGTAGAAAGAGGACCTGGAAAGGTTAAGATCGTGCAGTTAACTGTACAGGCCAATCAGGCAGTAGCGTTGCGAACGCGGTTGTCGACCCATGGCGTACATGATGAATCGGGCCTGCTAACCCGCTCCGCCCCTTCGGATGGTCTTAGAGTTGGCCCTTTGGTTACCGTAGGGGCGAGCCTCATCCTCGTCGGTGTGGGAGGATATCTTCTGCACGAAGCCAGCCAACTACGGGGGCAAATTGCTGACTCTGTAGAGCAACATAGGAATTTCACGGATGGCCCACTTACGTTCTCCCAGGAACAGACGTATGCGATGCAGGACGACGCGGACAGTAAGAGCCTAATGGGTAGCGTTTTCTCGATAACTGGCACCATTGCCCTTGGGGCGGGTATTGCCTGGTGGCTGTATGGAGATACACCGACGACAACGGTTATGGGTCGAACGTCGGTTTTTATGTCTCCGACGGGCCTGAGACTGGATGTGACCTACTGATGATATTGATTCGAAACAGGTGGAGTGACGGGTTGTGGCCGCTATTGGCCATGATGCTGATCGGTCTGGGTTGCAAAGAACCCCTCGATCTCGATGCCACCCTATTCCACTGCGATGAAAACAACCCCTGCGCCCAGAGCGCAGGGTACGAATGCCAGTATCCAGTACTCGATAACGGCGAGAAAGCAGAGAAGGGGGAATGTAGAAAGGGTCCATCCTCTACGGACAGTACGGGTTCCGATACCGGTACGGATGTGGCGACCGATACGGGTTCGGATACGGGCTCTGATGTGGTGACTGATACGGGTTCGGATACGGGCGGTACTTCATGTAACGATAACGACGACTGTCAAGATGGAGTCGCCTGTACATATGACAAATGCGATGAAGGAACCTGTAATTTTCTGGCCGTTAACGACCAGAAATTTACGGATTATGATTGTTGCGGAATAACCGACACGCAAGAGGAATGTGGACAGCATTTAGATGAACAGGCATCGGGCACCCTGAATGTTGAGAACCCCTATACATGTGGTTCATCTCCGGAGAATCGCTTTACCTGTATCCCTAACTGCAAAGCCACCTATGTAGATGTCGACGGGAACTTCGCCAATGGTTGTGAAGAGCGTATTCTGCGTGTTGATCAAGAGGAGGGACTGTTTTGGGACACATCACAGGAGCCCCAGGGTACGCAGCCTGACGGCTCCGAAGAAAAGCCCTTCAAAAGCCTTTCCATCGCATTATGGTACGTTCGTGGAGAGCGTGGTGAGCATCAAAGTGAGTCCCGTTTTACCGTTCAACTGGAAGGAGACTACCAGATAGGGAAAGATGCATATTGGGACTTTTCGGGATCTTCGTCGACGCCGGGGACCGGGTCTCACGAGCTCACCCTGTCCAATATTACCCTTCAGGGGAAAAGCAAAGACGTGGTGCTGAGCAAAAACCCGATCCTTGGGGTTGTTAGTTTCCGCCATAGTTGTGTGTTGCAGATCGGAAAGCCTGGGCCTGGCCAGACGCAAAATGTGACGATCCGCAATCTGACCATCGACGCGGAGAGAACCAGTCGTTGCGGTATCCACTTTCACGACGTTGAGGGCATTGACGACGAAAATTTCAAAGCCCAAGATCTGGTCATAAGAAATGCCAAGGGAGAGTTGGGTGAGTCTGGTTACGGTATTCTGATTGGCGACGGTGGGAGTGTGGCGATAGACGGTGTGAATGTGGCGATAGACGGTGTGGAGATCCACCATATCTATGGAGGCGATAACATAGATTCATCCAACCCACCCTCATACGGCGCCTCTTTTGGGATCTGGGCGTCCAATCCGAATGGCGGCCAGGCGGCCGTGACAATCCGAAATTCCCTGATTCATGACATCATGGGATATGGATTTCATCCCGATGAATCAGTCGATGCGCCCGATGACAGGGGCTCGGTTGGGATCTATGTAGAGAACATCCCGGATATAACGATCGAGCATTGTTCGATTCATTCTATCTATTCCACGGTTTCAACCCCTCCCAACATCGATACGGAGATATACCCGGTTGCGGCAATCTATCTGCGAGATTCCGCCACCTCGGGCAATTACCTAACGCTTGCGCATCTCAGTATCTGGAATGTGGGTCTGATGACACGTGATTATGCCGGAACGAGTCGGGCGTATGGCATCGCCGTGGATAACGAGGATGATGATTCGGCGTCTCTGGTGGTTAAGAATTCCATCATCAGTCGGATCGGCGGCCGATATGGAGGAAGCTGTGGGTTATGTGTGGCGGATCTTCATCTTGATGCGGACACTCCGACTCCCACCGTCCCAGACAATGTAGGGGGCATGGATTATCTAGAACGCTGTGGTTGCTCAATAAATTACAACCAGGACGGTTGTGTAGTTGGCGACGATCCCAACAATTCCCCTCCCCTATTCGATCTGGGCGCTCTGGACGCATGTATAGGAGCGAGTGTTGAGGATTTGAGGACGCAGCTTAAGAACTGTAGTTTGTCCGAGCCGGCCCATGAAACCTGTCCGGCCGACAATTCATTTGTCGAATGCTCTTGCGGGCAGTTTCCTCAATTACGACTGGCGGTCAACTCGCCAGCGATAGATGCGGGCGATCCCAAAAGTTCTGGGGTCTGCATTGAGCCGGAGCCCAATGGCTGCGTCGTAAACCTGGGGCATTATGGAGGCACAAGCGAGGCCCAGGTAGCGAAGGACGGGACACATTTGATTGGCCCCGATGGGTGGATATGCGAGAACCATTCGTTCAACCCGGGTGGAAAGGGCGGAATGTACTGTCCCTCCGCCCCCGAACCGGACGAGTAGCGGGGTCGACCAAAAGGCCCGGACCTACCATTGATCGACGGTTTTCTTGTCCTTGCGCTTTGGTTTCGGCTTTACTGGGGTCGAGGCTTTTCGGCGTCGAGTGGTCTGCCTTAGCTTTACCTGCACAATATCATCGCTGGTAGGCATTACCGTCAGATTTTTCGTCTTGTAGCCCTTGCGTTTTAGACGAAGTTTCATTGGTTCGGCATCGTCGGCCATGGAAATCCCGAGAGGGGTTTTCCCCAGTTGCGTGGCGCCGTCCCATACCTCTGCACCTGGAGGATCACTTTCAATTTGAATGGTTCGCACCTGCGTCGCGACCTTCTCTTTGGCGGGAGGCTGTCGTTCTGGCTCCGCATCGGTAGAACTCGTTATATCGCTCTGGGTGTCGGGTATCGACGCGATGCCTGTATCGCTGGTGGATACATCCTGTCTGTTGTTGGTGGCGTCTTTATTCTTTTTGCCCGTAGGCATAAAGGCGAACACGGCACCGATTACGCCCAACACGACCAGGACTACCGCCCAGGTGGCTTTTGAGCGACCAAACCCGCTGTTTGCCGCCGCCACGAGTGGCTCCTCATCGGTCTGTAGCGCGTCTCGGACGTCGCTGGCGGTCAAGGGTTCGGAGCGCACCTCGGGACTCTTCACCAGGTCCGATAAGATATCTTCCACCGCGCGTGGTTTTTTGTCGGCGAGCTGGCCGGTAGAAATGGCTGCGGTACGCGCAGAAGCCAGTGTTTTTTTTACATCGACTGGAGCGGCCCTTGAGAGGGCAGATAAGATATCAACAACGGCTTTCGTGCTGCATGGTCGGTCGAGCCGCTTCTTTGCCATTAAGGAGGTGTAGAGAGCGACGAGGCCTTCCGATGGTGGTTGTCCATCGGAGAGCTTCGCGGGCAGCGCTGGCGCCTCCTCGCGAAGATGTTTCATCAAGATACCGATGGGCTCGTCGGACATATACGGGGGACCACCCGACAACAGCTCAAACATGACGCATCCAAGGGAATAGAGATCGGAGCGAAAGTCGAGGGGCTGGCCCATAGTCTGCTCGGGGCTCATATACATCGGCGTACCGACCGTTACCCCGGTACCGGTCAGAGATTGATACGAGTCGGAATCACTACGCAGAACTTTGGCGATTCCGAAGTCGAGTACTTTGACATGCTCCTGGCCATCGCTGAGTTCACGAACATGAATGTTCTCGGGCTTCAGATCTCGATGAACAATATCCTTATCGTGAGCTTCGGTCAGGGCCCGCGCAACGCCCAATAAGATGGTGGTCACCCGTCGTTCTGGTAGAGGGCCTTCCGCCTGAAGTAACTCGTCCAGGGCTAGCCCCTCTAAATACTCCATTGCGATATAGGGAATATCGGTCTCTTTATCGATGCCAAAGTCGTAGATTCGTACGATGTTTGGATGGTCCAGCGCACTGGCAGATTGCGCTTCACGGTAGAAGCGTTTAACGAGCTTACTCTCGCGCAACAGGGTTTTGAGAAGAGTCTTCAGCGCGACCTTTCGGTTCATGCTGGTCTGGGTTGCGAGGTATACCGCCCCCATGCCTCCCTGGCCCAGAAGGCTTTCGATTCGAAACCGCTGAGCAATCATCGTTCCATTGGCGAGCCCGCCGGCCTCTGGCTCCATTTTAGCGCGGTCTACAGTGGGGACGCCGTCTTTTGGGCAGACGTCATCATCCATCCACTCTTCACAAAGGGGGCAGTACCGTCCGGGCTCCGCCATGATGTCTCCTTGACCGATTGCGCTCCCCTATCTTTCCCTTCTATGGGAGCAGGGGTCAAGATTGGCAATTCAAAGTGGAATCTTTTGTGGGACTAGAAGTTGGTATGGTCCACGATCCCGAAGGATCCGGCTCCACCATTATTTCCGAGGCTCGCTCCACCTAAACCACCTTCAGCGGCCGATGGGCCCGCAGGGAAGAGGTTGTTGTTGACGAATGTGGAGAGATCGAATCCGTTGCTATGCCCCACATAGATGGCATAGGACGGGCCGCCGCAGCCGCCACCACCGCCGCCGCCATGACCTCCAGATCCACCGGCGCCGCCATTTCCTCCCTGCCCAGCGCAGAAGTTCTCTGTACCAGGAATCCCGCCAGCACCACCGCCGGCACCCAGTCCACCCGAACCACCAATACCGCCGGGGCCTCCTGCACCCCCGCGACCACCAGCGCCGCGGTGTAGCGTGTTATTTAGAAATTCCGGAGTGGAAGCTACCCCGTTCAGGGTTATAAAGATGGCAAAAGAGCCACCGCCCGAGGTTCCATTCTCTCCCTTGGTTCCGGCGCAGCCTCCGGCCCCACCGCCACCGCCGCTACCACCGATATCGTGGGAACCAGATCCAGCAGTGGAACAGTTGAAGGTCTCTACGCCGCCACCGGCGCCGCCGCCGCCACCGCCAAAGCCATGTTCTCCATTGCCACCGTCATTACCTGCAGTGCCAACCCAGAGGTCATTGCTGACATTACCTTCGGGAGTTGTGCAACCAGTACCAGGGGTTCCATTCGAACCTTGGGAACCATTATGGCCGTTACCTCCGTTGATGGGACCCTGAGGCGGTACAGCACATGCGCTACAATTGGCGGCTAGGCCCGTACCACAAGCATAGTTGTTGAAGGGGCCTGATGCGAAGCTAGTTAGGGCGTCGTAGCCGGCACTGCCGCCAATCCCGCCCTCTTCTAACGGTGAACCAGTTTTCCCCAGCTCCGCCTCGTTGTTCTCTTGAACAATTACAGCGCCTGGGCATTGGGAGCTCGCCAGGTCGTAATCCGGGCAGATCGCCGTCCCCCCCTGGCCACCACTACGATTACTACCGCTACAGGTTTGTTCTCCTCCATCGCCGCCCTGATTTTCTCCACTGCAAGCGAGCGCAAAGACATCATAGGAGATAACGCCCGTCTCACCGTTCTTACCCGCGTTGCCATCAAAGCCAGCAGCACCGAACACTCCATTGGCTCCATTACCGGCGAAGACCTGGTTGTCACGAATAGAGACCCGCTCATCGCAATCGACCAGGCGGATAGCATAGGACGAAGAACCGAGGATATCTGCATCGCGACCAAAAACGAGGAAACCAACCATCTGCGTTGGTGGTCCTCCACCGTTGATTCCATGTGCGTTTACTGTAGCAACAAGGGTGTTGGTGGATGGTTGACCGAGGATAGCGGTTTCGAAAAGGAGGGGATCACGAGAACCAAAATTCGGGGAATATCCACCGTATAGAGATACGCCGGCGACCAGCTCAATCGATTCGGCATATAGGCCTGTCGCCACGTATACATCTCGCAATCCATTACTAGAGGCTGCGTTGATACCGGCCTGTATGGTTCGAACCGGGGCGTTGATGGTGCCCGAAGCAAAGTCATCTCCCGTCTTGGCCACAAAGATGGCGTTGTTGATTTCCCCGTCGACTCCATCGCAGTTGTGGTCGGTACCATCGGGGTGGTCTGTATCCACGGAGAAGGTACATTCACAGCCATTTGCGGGGTTTCCATCCAGATCAAAACTGCCCGCCAGGCAATTCAAACCACAGGTGGGCACACCATTCACCAGGTTGCAGTAGCCGTTCGCGTTGGCATAGACCTGCGCCGTACAGTCGTTGCCGCAGATACCACAGTTGGTATCCGAGACATATAGCTGGTCGTCATTCAGGAAGTCTTCGTCCACTTCACCATCGCAGTCATTATCCAGATTATCGCAGAACTCGGCCGGTGGATTGCAGACCCCCCAACCCGTATCTGTACAGTTCTGTGTACCAATGCATGTGACGATGGGTTTACCCGGCTCAATATATGTAAGGTCACAGGCTTTGGTAAGTCCCGGGGTTTCCGTTGTGCAGCTACAGGAACCACTGCTTGGTTGGCATTGGGGAGTGTCCCCTGGCGTATCGAGACAGGAATATCCGGTCGGACAATCAATATCGTCGGTACAGGCCTTACCGCAGTAGTTTCCATCTTCGAATGAGAGACATTCAGCACCGGTAAGTGGGCAATCGCTGTTCTCGACACAGGGGGCGCAGATCGCCGTGATATCCGGTATGCAGAGGTCTTCGACGATCTGGTAGTAGCCTGGATCGCAGGCGGTTATCACACAGGAGGGGGTGCCGCTGGATAGATCACATGCGCCCTCGGCGTGGGGGAAGGCCAGGTTACAGTTGTTGTTACATTCACCACAATGCACATTCAGGTGGTATTGACCGTCCTCTTTGAAGTCTTCGTCGATCAGACCATCACAGTCGTCATCTACTCCATTGCAGGATTCGATCGTGGGGGTGGCTGCATCGCATACGTAGCCATTGATACCCTGGCAGATCTTTTCACCCACACAGGAACCCAGACCTTCAATGGTGATCTCACAAGGCTCGACGACCGTTGCGAGATCGTCAATCAGCCCGTTGCAATCGTTGTCGATCCCATCACATAGTTCCGCCACGGGAGGATCGGCCGTGCATGCAACGAAACCATAGTTTGGATCGCAGATCTCATAGCCATAACAGGTACCCAGTTCGTTCGAGCGGGTACATAAACGTTCCAACCCTAGATTCGCCGGTAAACAGTCACAATCTCCACTTGTGGGTACACATTGTGCGCCCGAATCCCCTGGCTGGCAGGAATAGCCGTCCGGGCAATCTCCATCGGTACATGGGAGAGTACAGACCTTGGCACCCGCAAGCTCCTGGCACGTCCCTTCGCCGCATTGAAAGTCTTCCTGGCAAGGGCTACAGAGCGTCTGTTGTTGGGGGACACAGAGGAAGGTTACGTCACTCTGACTGCTCAAGATGGCTCGGCAGGCGAACCCATCCGGACAATCGTCGATACAGGTGTCAGTACAGATTGGTCCTGTTGGTGATTCGATACAAAATCCAGAGATACAGTCTTCATTTCCAAGGCATGGCGCGCCGAATGTGCCGGGTTCGATTACGCCTATATCCTGTCCCTGATCGGTAGGCTCTACATCGGGAACGGTTGGGTTATCGATGACGTCGAGCAGGATCGCGTCGTTGCTATTACCCACCCCGTCCGCAGGATCGGGGGGAGAGTCGGTATCATCTTCGACCACCTCAGACTGACTGATGTCACCAGTCGACTGGAAATCACTGGAGCAGCCCCAGCTCGCAAGGCAAGCTAGAATCACAAAGCTTGGAAACCATCTGAAAAATCTCATTTGACCATGCATTAGAACATTCCTGATGGGGTTTCGTGTACCCGACACACCTCATAAGTATGCAACACTGGTGCCGATGACGCTACACATCCCACTTTGGGGGGATCGTTAGTTTAGGAATTTCCTAGGGTAAGAACATAATGGCCCGCGTAAAATATACCGATGCCCAGAAGCGTTGAGATCATCTCGTTCCCCATCGAGATGTTTCCGATTATCAAGGCCTGGTACAGCGTTTTACCGACAACGAGCATACCTCCTAGTTGGAGCCCTCGACCTAGAACAAATTGAAAGGTTGTCATCGAATGGTCTCCGGAGGCTCTTCCTTGAGTCGAGCTCGAATTTCTTCTACCCGTGCTTCTACTGAGCGGCTTCTGTCGACACCCTGGTCAGTAAGGTATTGGGCATAGTTTTGCAGAATGCGAGACAAAAGCAGGTCGTTTCCCATCCTCTCCAACTCTTGAATCGACTCGTTGAAGGCTTTTGAGATCTTGCGATGTTTGTCGGAGGTCTCCTCGACAGTTCCATCTTTTATGGCCTGTGCCACGACATGGGCATGGTTGGCGCGGCATAGCGCCGTATGGTGGAGACTATTTTGTTTTGTCGCTTCTTTCAGGGCGGTTTCTGCTTTTTTGAGCGCCTTCTTTGTTTCGCCCCGTACCAGAAGCCCCATGGCCTCCGTCATCAACGCGTCGACCAGAACTCGCATCTCTCCGACGTCTGCAGCGATCTCTTGTGCCTCTTTCAGATAGACCTGGGCCGATGCTTGATCGTTAATCGTATGATGCGCTTCGCCCATATTATTCAGCAAAATACAGACGGAACGCCGGTCTCCGACTTCTTCCGCTTTTGCGATGGCTGTTCCCCAGACCTCCAGAGCTTGTTTTACATCGCCGGTCTCAAAGAGGGTGCAACCCGTACCAATCAGGCCGTGTAGGTATCCCCAGTTGTCCCCCAACTCGGAATAGATGTCGCATGCTTCCTTGAAATACTTTCGACTATGTAGGGCATAGCCCTTACCGTAGTGAACCATCGCGAGATTGATGAGCGAGCTGGCGATGGTGTTCGATTCGCCGAGTTTTCGGCGCAACGCCAGCGCCCGAAGAAAATGCTTCAGTGCTTCGCGATAGGAGTCTGTTTCTCCTCGGTACCAGATCGCCTTTCCAAGGCCGTCTAGTGAGCGTGCGAGACCATCCTGGTCTCCGAGGGTCTGGAAGAGAGAATAGCTTCGCCGCACCATCTCGGTCGCTTCCCCATAACTTCCTCGCGCTGTTAGCGCCTCTGACAAACAAAGGTATGCCTCTGCACCGTTCGCCATGGAGTCCATGACGACAGATGCGTGCAATGCCTCGTTGAAGGACTCTGCTGCAGGGGTGGTCTCACCGGTCTGCAGGCATAATTCCCCTAAGAGCATATGGGTGTCGTACCGAAGCCGACCATCGTGTTGGCGAAGTGCGTCGGCCGCCTCTCGTAGAAACGAGATGGCCTTTTCGTTATGTGTTCGTTTTTGCGACTCTCGGGCGGCGTTGATGAGTGCCTCGGTAGCCAATGTGACCTCACCGGCAAGATTCGCGTGCCGCGCAATTTCAACGTGCCATCGGAGAGGGTCATCGACCCGATCAATGGTGCGATTCATCCATTTGGCGATCAGCAGGTGATAGAGCGCTTTTGTTTCCGCATCCAGCTCGTCATAGAGGAGCTTTGCTTCATGAGGGGTCTGGAATACGAATTCAACAGTATCCTGTACCGAACTCTGGTCTTCGAAATGGATGATATCCAGGGACTGTAGGTCCATAAGAACACGATTCAGTCGGTGTCGGCTTCGCTCATCGACCCAGAATGCTGAATCTTCCTCTTTCTTCACACGCATCAAGGCAAGGACCGCATCAAACCAGAATGTGCTTCCTAGAACAGCGGCTTGCTGGAGAATCCCTCTTGAGCGGTCATCGAGGGTGCCGATTCGTGCGGCTGCACTCTCAGCAACCGATTCAGGGATCGCGCTCTTGCGTAGGCGGTCTTTGCGGAAGACCCAGGGGCGCTTGCTGGTATCGACGATACCTCTTGATGCCAACGTTCGTAGGATCTGCTCCATGGCGCCGGGAATCCCGCCCGACTTTTGTGCCATCGCGACCATCAACTCTTTGGGAGGCGACTCCATTCGAGACAAAAGGCTACCGGCCAGGTCTCGAGAATGGGTCTTATTGAGCGGTTTTAAGGTAAACGCAGTTGCCACGGATTTGAGTGGGCTCGGAACCGCGGTGACATCTCGCATCGCGAGTGCGAGTAGAATCTGGCTGTCTTTCGCGTTCTCCAGGAGTTGACCGAGAAAGGCGTGATCTTCGCTGCTCGCCTCGTCGATGCGGTCGGCGATTACAACGACAGGGTGTCGACGTGCGTCCCGTTTAATAAGTGAGATAACAGACCGGTGAGCTCGCTTGGTGAGCAACTGCTCGACGTCTGTACTCTCGGCGTTGCATTCAAGCCCAAGGACATGACCAAAAAGGCGAACGGCATCACCAAGGCTACGTTCAGGGATCAGCTCTTTCAGGCTTTTAGTGAGCCGGGTGTGTAGCTGTGTTGTATGGAGGAACGGTGGAATTCCGAATCGATGTCGAACGACCTGTGCTGCCAATCTTGAACGGGCGTCTGTTTCGAGTACCGCTGAGCGCAGGCGGTAGACGGTCACGCTGTTTTTCTCGGCTTCATCGGCCAGCTCGAAGAGAAGTCGAGTCTTCCCAATCCCTTCGGGGCCGATCAATGCGATCACACCAATCTTCTTCGCTTCCTGGACTTCGTTGAGACGTTCCTTGATTCGGTTTAGTTCCGAATCGCGCCCCAACAGGTCCATCTGCTCACCGAAGAGCTGAAACCCACGATGAAGCGTGGTGATTCGCACCGGAGAATTTTGATCTGAATCGAATCGACTGTTCACGTCAGGGTTCCCCTCAATATCTCTTTAGAGATACCACCCGATTGTGGGTCCCTTCAACCCAACCGAATTCTACCGCTCAATTCACTTTCTGCGAAGGCGCTGAAGGGCTGCCTCGGAATGAACTCTGGCGATCTCATTTTGAAGCTGGTTTCGCTCGGCCATTCGCGCCCTTGCGAGCTCTTTTGAGATATCGCAGATCGGCTCATTCCATAAAAGGTTATGCTTTTCTGTGAGGGATTTCTTGATCTGAGTAAGAAGTTCTCGTGGAGCGTGTGAGCTGGCCGTCAGGTACGCTTTGCTCAGTCGCTCTCGCAGCTTTGACTGTTTGTAGGTGATCTTGCTGAGACGATCCTGGAAGACCTCAGCATCAATACAATGAACCTTTTTATCGGGAGCAGAGCTTGGATTCGATACGCGAAGCTGAATCGGCCCGGAAGTACTCTCCGATGCGACCGCGAGGTTCACGCTAAAGATCAGGGCGAGCCCCAGAGTGAGACGAACATAAGAAGAAAAAGACATACGAAAAAACATGGGCATACAACATACAAAAGAGAAGAATATGCCCCGTATTCACTTCAAGTTCTGTGCCAGCAATTCAAAACCAGCCACACGAGCGCATTGCAACGGTTAGCGGTGGTTTGCTCGCAGTAATTTGTGGTCATTGTTGACCCCTGGGTGCCCAAAGACCCCAGAGTTGGGTCAATCCGATTCGTCTTGCGCGAGGGCCTGGGCGATGGCTTCCAGCATGCGTTCGGCAGCGGTTCGTTTGGCGATTTTCTTGCTAGGGCCTTCTCCGGTTTGTGAAGGGAAGCCCTCGACGGCTACCTGTGCCAGATATTTCGAATCATGGTCCGGTCCTGTACGTCCTTCAATACTGTACATTGGCGTCTGATTGAATTGCCCCTGGACGAGTTCCTGTAGGCGAGAACGAGGGTCGCGGGCCTGGAGAACCAGCTCTTGTGGCGATCCGAAGGCTTCGTGAAACCAATTTTGAATCAGATCGGATGTGGC
>MDTE01056763.1_pt1 | contig 44119 bp, 35 predicted proteins | sample 811231 | NCBI WGS metagenome assembly MDTE01 (sample SAMN05326651, study PRJNA326480) | marine metagenome | isolation source: seawater | place: Indian Ocean: Red Sea | collected 2010
CGACCGTGATCCTTACCGCCGGAGTGGGCGTCATCCTGCTACTCCGCCGTGAGCGACGTACCACCGAGCAGCCAGAACCGCCTTCCGCTGATGCTGACACGGGGGGTCCGGCATGAACCATTACGCCATCCTGCGGATTGTCACCAAGCTACTGATTCCCTACATCCTGCTGTTCGGCCTGTACGTTCAGTTCCACGGCGATTTTGGTCCCGGTGGTGGGTTCCAGGCGGGTGTGATTTTCGCCGCCGGGATCATTCTCTACGGGCTGGTGTTCGGGATCGGGGCCGCTCGCCGGGTGGCGCCAGCCTCGATCGTCGAACGGTTGATCGCCGTCGGACTGCTGATCTACGCGGCAACCGGCATTGCTGGAATGCTCAAGGGGGGGAACTTTCTCGAGTACGGCGTGCTGGCCCACGATGCGGGGCACGGACAACACTGGGGTATCCTGATCGTCGAGCTGGGCGTCGGCATTACGGTGGCAGCCGTGATGATTACGATCTTCTTTGCGTTTGCCGGACGGGAGCGCACAGAATGAGCCACGAAATGAACACGGTACTTGGCCTCTACAATTACTGGATCGTGATTTTCTTGATGATGACCGGGTTCTACGTGGTGATCGCCAAAGGCAACCTGGTGAAGAAAATCATCGGCCTGAGCCTGTTCCAGATTTCGGTTTTCCTGCTCTACCTGAGCATGGGAAAAATCAACGGCGGTACGACTCCCATCTACCCCGACAAAAGTTTTTTTGCGGACCTCCAGGACCAGTCGTCCACCATGCCCGTCTACTCCCACCCACTCCCCAGTGTGCTGATCCTGACCGCCATTGTGGTCGGTATCGCCACCACCGCACTGGCACTGGCGCTGATCGTACGGATCCACGAGGCGTACGGGACCATCGAAGAGGATGAAATCCTCCTGCAGGATCAGGAGGCCTAATGCAACAGCACCTGCCCATCTTGTTGATCATCACCCCGCTGGTGGCGGCGCCTCTCTGCCTGCTGCTGCGGCAGCGCATCGCCGCGCTGGCGCTGGCGCTGGCCGTCTGCTGGTCGACCTTTGCGATGGCGCTGTGGCTGTTGGAAATCGCGCGCAACACCCCCGGCGGAATCACCTACCAGCTGGGCGGCTGGGCGGCCCCCTGGGGCATCGAATACCACGTCGATACGTTGGCTGGCCTGATGCTGGTGCTGATCTCCGGGATCGCCGCCATCGCGATCAGTTTTGCACCCCGCAGCATCCAGGACGAAATCCCTGCTGGCCAGCATTATCTGTTTGCCACCGAATACCTGCTCTGCCTGACGGGCCTGTTGGGAATCTGTGTGACCGGGGACTTGTTCAATCTCTTTGTCTTTCTGGAAATCTCGTCCCTGTCCGCCTATGCACTGATTAGTCTGGGACGCTCGCGACGGGCCTTGACGGCCGCCTTCCAATACCTGGTCATGGGAACGATCGGCGCCACCTTCATCCTGATCGCGATCGGTCTGATGTACATGATGACCGGCACACTCAACATGGCCGATATGGCAGAGCGATTGAAACGGACCATTGAGTTGCGTGAGCAGACGGTCGTCGTCCACCAGACGCGTACCATCCTGGTCGCCTTCGCGTTTCTGTCGGTAGGAATCAGCATCAAGATGGCCCTGTTTCCGCTCCACTTGTGGCTCCCCAACGCCTACGCCTACGCCCCATCGGTCGTTACCGGTTTCCTGGCTGCGACGGCCACCAAGGTCTCGGTGTACATGCTGCTGCGGTTCGTATTTACGGTCTTCGGCGTCCAGTTCAGTTTTCAGACACTCCCCTTCGATGTCGGTTTAATGGCACTGGCGCTGATCGGTATTTTTGCCGCCTCGACAACCGCCATTTTCCAGACCAACATCAAACGGATGTTGGCCTACTCGAGCGTAGCGCAAGTCGGTTACATGGCGCTGGGCATCAGCTTCGCCTCGGAAAACGGGCTCACCGGCGGCATCGTCCACATGTTCAACCACGCCCTCATTAAGGGTGGCATGTTCCTCGCCATGGGTTGCCTGGTATTCCGACTGGGATCGGTCGAACTGGCGGATCTTCGTGGTGTCGGCCGCAGGATGCCACTGACCATGTTCGCCTGGGTACTGGGTGGCCTGGGGTTGATTGGTGTCCCGGTGACCGCCGGATTTATCAGCAAGTGGTATCTCATCAGCGCGGTGCTAGAGCGGGGCTGGTGGCCGATCGCGGTGCTCATGTTGCTGAGTTCCTTGCTGGCGGTAATCTACATCTGGCGGGTCGTCGAAGTTGCCTATTTCCAGGAGCCCCCGGAAACCGATCCACCTGTTCAAGAGGCGCCGCTGGCCCTGCTGATCCCGACCGGCCTGCTGATCGGTGCCAATATCGTGTTCGGCCTCTGGACCACGCTTTCCGTGGGAGCCGCTGGTGAAGCAGCCCGACAGCTACTGGGGGCATCGCCATGACGCACGAGCAGCACATCGGCTGGGCCCTCCTGGTGCCGCTGGTTGCGGCCCTGTTGACCACGCTCAATGGCACGCGACCCAACCTTCGCGAGGGTTGCACCCTGGTCTGTGCCGGAGCCCTCTTCCTGATCATCGCTTCCCTGGCAGGCCACGTGTTTGCCGGTGCCCGCCCCCAGCTGACCTTACTGGAAGTCGTCCCGGGCCTGGCGATCGCGTTTCGTGTAGAACCGCTGGGAATGCTGTTCGCGCTGGTTGCCTCTGGCTTATGGGTGGTGACAACGTGCTATTCGATTGGCTACATGCGCGCGCACCACGAAGGCCACCAGACACGCTTTTTTGCCTGTTTCGCGATCGCCATCTTTGCAGTCATGGGCGCCGCGTTTTCCCAAAATCTGTTCGCCTTGTTTCTGTTCTACGAAGTGCTCACTTTTTCGACCTATCCCCTGGTTACGCATCACGGTGACGACAAAGCCCGCCGCGGCGGCCGCACCTATCTGGGGATCCTGCTGTTCACCTCGGTTTCCTTTCTGTTGCTGGCTATTGGCTGGACCTGGGTGCTGGCCGGGACTCTCGATTTCCAGGAGGGAGGCATTCTGACAGGCAAAGCCACACCAACAGTCCTGGCTGTGCTGCTGGCGCTCTACGCATTCGGCACCGGAAAGGCCGCCTTGATGCCGTTTCACCGGTGGCTGCCGGCAGCGATGGTGGCACCAACACCGGTCAGTGCCTTGTTACATGCTGTCGCCGTGGTCAAGGTCGGCGTCTTTACCGTTATGAAGATTTCCGTCTACACCTTCGGTACGGGTTTACTGCAGGATACGGGGATCTCTCTGTGGTTGATGTACGTGGCCGGAGCCACCATCCTGCTCGCCTCATTGGTGGCATTAACCAAAGACAATCTGAAGGCCCGCCTCGCCTATTCCACCATCAGCCAACTGTCCTATATCGTCCTGGGCGCCATGCTGGCCAATTCGTGGGGAGTGATCGGCGGCAGCATGCACATCGCCATGCATGCCTTTGGCAAGATTACGCTCTTCTTTTGCGCCGGCGCGATTTACGTCGCCGCACACAAAACCGAGATCAGCGACATGCGGGGAATCGGCCGGCGGATGCCCATCACACTGGCCGCATTTTTTCTGGGATCGTTGAGCGTTATTGGCCTGCCTCCCTTCGGCGGTTCCTGGAGCAAATGGTTTCTGGCGCTCGGTGCGGCGGAGGCCCACCAGGTCGCGCTGGTGGCCGTCCTGATGATCAGCTCACTCTTGAATATCGCTTACCTGATGCCGATCGTAATCCGTGGCTATTTCTTCCCGGCAGGGGAAGAACCCTCCCGGAGCGAAGTCAAAGAAGCCCCCTTATTGTGCGTGATCCCCCTCTGTTTGACTGCCACCTGTGGTCTGGCCTTGTTCTTTTTCGCAGACACCATTTATGGCTGGATGCTGCCGATTGCCCCGCTTGTTGTGACCACCCCCTGAGCACGTGCCCATGAATGCCAATAAGAACCACTGGCTCGATGATCCGGGCAACGTCAACAAGATCGTTTACGCACTCTACATTTGCTGCGCACTGCTGCTGCTCCCCGATTTCCTGCCCTACAAGGAACACCTTCATTTACCGTTCGAGTTCTGGTGGGGATTCCATGGATTCTACGGACTGATCGGCTGTGTCCTGCTGGTCCTGGCCGCCAAGGGGATGCGTGTCGTCCTCAAGCGGGAGGAGGACTACTATGATGGATAGTCTGCCTCCTGGCGCTATTTTGCTGGCCGGCGCCGTGCTGTTGCCTTTGCTACGCGGCCGCGGCCAACAGGTGGCCCTGGTCGCACTACCGGTGTTGAGTTTTGCGCACCTGTGGATGTTGAATCCCGGGACATCACTGGAAATCAACGCCTTTGGCTGCCAATTGACGCTCGTCCATGTCGACAGGCTGAGCTTTATCTGGGGCATTGTCTTTCATATTGCCGCCGTGGTTGGCGCACTCTTCGCCCTGCACGTCAAAGACACTCTGCAGCACGTCTCGGCACTCCTCTACGTGGGCTCTGCGATCGCCGCGGTGTTTGCCGGTGATCTCGTAACGCTGTTTGTCTATTGGGAATTGACGGCCATCTCTTCGGTGTTCCTGATCTGGGCCAGTCGCAACGAACGGGCGTATCGAGCGGGCATGCGTTACTTGCTGGTGCAGGTAGGTTCGGGCGTGCTGTTGCTGTCGGGCATCGTGCTGCACTACCAGGCCACCGGATCGGTCGATTTCAGAGGTCCCTTCTTCACGTCACCCGATATCCTCAGCAGCTTTCCCTTCGGTGAACACGCCCTGGGGCCAGTGTTGATTTTCCTGGCGTTCGGAATCAAAGCCGCCTTCCCCTTGTTGCACAACTGGTTGACCGACGCCTACCCGGAAGCCACCCCCACTGGCACCGTATTCCTCAGTGCTTTCACCACGAAGCTGGCGATCTACACGCTGGCCCGTAGTTTTCCCGGAGTCGAGTGCCTGATCTGGGTCGGTGCCGTCATGACGGCCTTCCCCATTTTCTTTGCCGTCATCGAAAATGACCTGCGGCGGGTCCTGGCCTACAGCCTCAACAATCAACTGGGATTCATGGTCGTCGGCGTCGGCATCGGTACCGCATTGTCGCTCAACGGCACCGTCTCCCATGCCTTTGCGCACATCCTCTACAAGAGCCTGCTCTTCATGTCTATGGGAGCGGTACTCTACCGTACGGGCACCGTGAAGGGCTCCGAACTGGGTGGGCTGTACAAGTCGATGCCCTGGACCACGGGATTTTGCATCATCGGCGCAGCGTCGATTTCCGCTTTTCCGCTGTTCAGCGGCTTTGTCACCAAATCTCTGATCGTCACCGCAGTGGCCGAAGAACACCACATCGTGGTCTTCCTCGCACTGCTATTCGCCTCGGCCGGAGTATTCCATCACTCGGGAATCAAGATTCCCTTTTTCGCTTTTTTCGCACACGACTCCGGGATCCGCTGCAAAGAAGCGCCCTGGAACATGCTGCTAGCGATGGGGATCACCGCCGCGCTCTGCATCCTGATTGGCTGCTTCTACGCTCCGCTCTACGATTTACTGCCGTTTGCCAAAGGCGCTGATCAGACCGTCGTCCAGCTCCCCATGGGCAGCGCCGCCTCGCCGCAAACTCCCTATACGGGTGCGCACTCACCCTATACCGTGGATCACGTCATCCCCCAGTTCCAGCTGCTCATGTTCAGCGCCCTGGCCTTCACTCTGCTGGTCCGCAATGGGATCTACCCACCAGAACTGGCCTCGGTCAACCTCGATACCGACTGGGTCTACCGTCGGGCATTCCCGGCGGCCATCGCCCGTGGTCGCCAGACGGTCGGTCAGCTCCAGCAAGCGGGCCGGCTGGTTTTCCAGGCGCTCGCCCGACAACTGCTGGGCGCGATCCGCCAGCTACACGGACCGACCGGTGCCTTGGCGCGCACCTGGTCGATCGAGGCCATGCTGACCTGGTCAGCGGTCCTGCTGGCAGCCTACCTGCTGTTGTACTACCTCTCCTGAACCGGTCTGCTTCTCCTTAACCAGCCTGTGGTGTTGCCCACGGTCTGCCCGGCTGCTGCGCGGCAAGTGGTGACTCCCGGCCAGAGGTTCACTGCGATGGTGCGCGGTGTGCCCGCCGCGGGCTGCGGGCCGCGCGGCGAGTTCTGCGGAGCGCGCCACGCAGTAGCCGCCAGCCGCGCGGGCTGGCAGCCGGCCGGGGACCTGGCAGAATGGCAAGTGGGCGGACCGCGTCGCGCGGACCTCCGTCGGCAGCGGCTGCCGACGGGCGGCCGGACTGCAGCTGGGAGGCGGCCAGGGGCAGTAACTTGAAATTGGGTAGCAGGCTGGCGGTGTAGTCCATGCGTGTATGGTGGGAAAGATTCCAGAACCCCTCGTAACGGTCGTCGTGTTCGTCGTAATCCAGTACCGACCAGGAGAGGCCGATCGTCTGACCCTCTTCGAGTTGATGCAGGGCGCTGTACTTGGGACCGCGAAAACTGGCGTAATTGAACGGGGTAATCGAAAACTCCAGGTACAACTCGCCTGCCTCCTTGTAACCAAAGTCATAGCGGAAGGCATGCTCTGACCAGGGTTTCTCGATCAACCACTGCTGTTCTCCCCACACCCAGGCCCAGGCTTTGCCCTCCGCCGGCGGTGTGAAAATGTGGTAGTTCTGGGCCGTCGTACTCTTCAGACGCGCTTCGGTTTGTGCGTCCACATCGTCGAACGTGTGGTACCGACCACCGGAATGGTCCGCATCGACGACGACTTCAAAAATATCACCTCGCGCCAAATTGAAGTTATGCATGTCGTCATACACTTTGTAGAGAAAATAGAGGCGGTTGGTGTGCGGACTCCAGCCAACCTTCACCTCGACCGCCAGATCTTTCGGGTCGAGGTTCTGACCCTTTCCCATCACCGTGTCCATTAGATGTGAACCATCAATCGTGTACTTCGCGGGCACCATTTCCCAATCTGCCGGATCACCGTCAATGGTGGGCAGCCGATCGCGGGGAAACTGAAACACGTGATAGGTCACGTCTTTGGGATGGTGCGCCTGGCTCAACCCTGCTCCCCACCCTGCGCTTCCCAGAAAGACAGCAAACAGGAATCGCAACACACGAGATAAGTGTGAGATATACATCGCCAACAAGCTCCGTTTGCGGTTGAAGATCGACCCAATAGCCACGTGGTTCAGGGAGCGGGTCCACTACCCTGGTCCCGACCGGCAGTCTGTATCCTACAACTGTCCCAGCGACAGCACACGCACCTCCGGGCAACACTTGGCGATAATGGCCAGACAGACCCTGACGCACGGGCTGACCTGTCCAGGCACCCTGCTACAATCGGGCGCTTCGATTCCATTGCATCGGTACGTTGCCCAAGCCATGCCTATCAAACAGATCGAACTCCACTGCCTGCAGGTGCCGCGCGCCTACACGACCCGAATCGCGCAAGAGGGAGGCGGCGCGCGGAGCGAAGTCCAAGCGTCACCTTTTCTGTTAATCGAAGCCACCACCGAAAGCGGACAAATCGGCTGGGGAGAGATCTCCGATGTACCCCCAAACGAAATGCCCGACTTGGGCAGACTGCGTGAGTCCGTGGCGTCGCTCCTGGTCGGACACGATCCGTTCCATCTGCAGGCGCTGCATCAGCGCGTCGGGCGCCAGTACCCTCCATCGCCAACCCACGAGTTTCCGCGTTTGCTGGCAGCCGGTCTCGATATGGTCTGTTACGACCTGGCGGCGCAAACAGCAGGTATCCCGATCTACCAACTGCTGGGCGGCCCGCGACAAACAGAGGTACGGATTTCCTGGGTCGCCTTTATCCGCGATGACTTGCAGCAATTGCAGGCGGAAATCGCTGAAAAGAAGGCAGCCGGATTCGATGCCTTCAAACTGAAGGTCGGAGTCGATATTGAACTCGACGAAGCCCGTCTGGCAATCCTCCGCGAAACGGCCGGACCGTCCGCGAGCATCAAGATCGACCCCAACGGCGGCTGGAGCTATGCCGAAGCAGCAAGGTATATCCCCCGGCTGGCCCGGTACGACCTGGATGGCGTCGAGACACCGATCGCTTTTCGCGACCCCCAGGAACTGGCGGCGTTACGGCGGCAGGTCGACGTCCCGCTGATCGAACATGTGTTCAACTGCGATGATGCACTACGTTACATCCGACACGACGCCCTCGATTGTTTCAACATTGCCACGACCGGCTGTGGCGGCATCTGGCCAGCGCGAATCATTGCGGAAATGGCCCAGACGGCAGGCATCGGCATCTTGCTGGGCAGCACCGTTGAACTGGGACTCGGCACCCTGGCGCAACTTCACTTGGCGGCCTCAATCGGTGACCTGACACTTCCCTCGGATTTGGTGGGACCGGCGTTATACACCGACGATGTGCTGGCCAGTCCACTTGTCTATCGAAAGGGACGACTGGACATTCCTCAGCTCCCCGGACTTGGCGGCACCGTCCAGCGCGGAAAATTGCAGGCGTTGGCGCGATCCAACCGTGCCTGACCGACGTCACATTCGCTGGCGAGCCAGTACACCGCGCCCCGGCCGGTTGTGGGTGAGACTGGTCAATGCCACGGGCGCGGTCTATATTTGGTCGACAAAGATAACCGCCACACACACCTGCTCGTAGCAGCCGTGCCGCTGCGCGGATTGCCCCCGCTCTGAACCATTCTGCAAGGAACCACCCAATGGCAAAACTCGACTGGAGCTACCACCGACCTGGCTGAAACAGCTGCAAAAAAGCGCAAGAGTTTCTTGCCAAAGCCAACATCGAACCCGTCGAGCAGATTAACGCCACCAAGAACAAACTCCAGGAACCCGAGGCGCTGCAACTGCTGGCCAAGGCGCATACGCTGTACGCCGCCAAGGGGAAAAAAGTGGTGCAGGTGAACTTGAAGAAAGACCGGCCCGACGACGAGACACTCACCAAACTAGTACTGGGACCAACCGGAAACTTGCGCGCTCCGACCCTCCGTGCTGGCAAAACACTGCTGGTTGGCTTTCATGAGGAAACCTACCAGGAAGTGCTGACGTAGAACGGCGGCAGTAACTGCCGGTTGGCGGTAGGCCGCTGTTGACGGCACGCGCTTACAGGTCCATGGCCTGGTCAATGTCGGCGTCAATCGGCGGCGGGGGTGTCGCGACGGAAACCAGGTAGAAAATGGTGAGCGAGATCAACAACGAAAACGCGCCCCCATGGAAACCATAGGGTAATTTGATTTTGAGCACCTCGAGGAAGAAATTGACCAGCAGACTGGCCCCGATCGCCAGATTGCAGGCCATTGGGGTCGCGCGTTTCCAGTTGAACCCGATGGCCACCGTCGGCACGATCGCGGCGGCAAACGTCCCCCACCCAAAGGCACCGAGCAGGGCAACCAGGTTCTCAGAAAAGAGCGCGAACATCGCCGCCGCCGCCGCAATGCTGACGGTAGCCACACGGGCCCAGTACAGCTCATTGTCTAATGAGCGGCCACGCCAGGCGCGGGGGATATCGTGAACCACCGCCGCGGCACCAATATTCAGAAAACTGTCAGCCGTCGACATGATCGCCGCCAGCAGGCCGGCAAACACAACACCCGCCAACAGAGGGTGAGCGTAATGCTGCAGAAACTGGGGGGCGGCATTATCCGCCTCCAAAAGCGGGGGCTCCTGGCCGGACAAAACGAGCGCTCGCATGGAGAGACCGATACCGATCCACAGCAGGGCCGAGATGGCGTAGCCGAACACCGATACGGGTAGCATGTGCCGGGCATCCCCCAGCCGCCGGGTCATCATAAACTTGGTGATCACGTGGGGTTGGCCACAGGCCCCCAACACAAACACAAAATACCAGGAGAGGCAGCCGACGATACCCAGCGTCCCCCAGGGCCCGATCGATTCCGGATCGTCGGCCAGCAGAATCCGTGACATGCCAGTCATGCCGTTCTCCACCGTAGCAACCGCCGTCAACAGCACTAACAGCGCTGCGACCACCATGATCAGTCCCTGCACCAGGTCGGTATAAACGGACGCGACAATTCCGCCGCTGACGCAGTAAAACACAAGCACCGCCGTACTCACCACCAGGCACATCTCGCGTGGTACTGACGGAATCCAGGACACCTCGGCCAGGATCGTCTGCAGCACAATCGCCATCGCCCCAATCTGCGCTGCCAGATAACCCATAACTCCCAACAGGATGGCCACCGCGGTAAGAAAACTGGTGGACCGGCTGTTGTAGCGCACCAACACTGCGTCCGGCAGCGAAATCGTCTCGCGCAATTCCGCAAACAGTCGCAGGCGTTTGGCGAGCAGGAAAAAAGACAGACTGATGCCAACGGAAGCAGAAACCACCATCCAGAACGAACTGACGCCCATTTTGTAGACCAGTCCGGGACCACCCACAAAACCAAAACCGCTCATGGTGCTGGAAAAGACGGCAACCCCCGTTACCAGAATTCCCAGGTGACGACCGGCCATGAAAAAATCATGCGTACTCTTGGTACGACGCATGGCCCACAACCCCACACCGATACACATCAGCATGTAGATCACAACCGAACAGAGGATGATCACACTTCGGTAAGCTTCCATCGGTGTTACGACCGAGCGCGGCCAGGCCGCGGTCAAACCTCCTCAACCGGATGTTCCCGAGCCGCGGTGCGCGCAGCTACCAGCGCTGCAAACTGCGTTTCCGCCTGGGGTGAAAAAATCCAGCGGTCAAAGAACAGCACGTACAGTGCCACAAAAACACCCGGGGCGAACCAGATACCGAACAACAGCCACGTCGTCGCCTCGGGAAAAGAACCCAGGAACCGGGTGTTGGCAGGATCGAGCATCGAGATCTGGTAACTCCGGCACAACAGTGCGAAAACCACTTCAAAGACCAGGCCCCCGAATACGAACAGCCCCGGCAACAACCAGGAGTGCGATTGCCGGGCGGCCGACTGCTGGGTCTGCGCCGCGGCCGGCAAACCGGCCGACCAGGCCAACAGGCCCGTGAACAGGGCAATTTGCAGGGCGCCAAACAACCAACCGCCCAGCAACACGCTGGCATGACGCTGCTGGCCAGAACCGCCCTGGTTCATATCCGGAAATATCGGGTTGCGGTGCGGCACACCATGGCCTATCGCGGTCCCCTCCGCTGGCAGGGGCGCTGCGGTCCGGGGCGCTGCTGCGTCCGCGCTCGACGCGGTGTTATCGGATGTCGCGTCAGGTGCCACGATCTCTGGGGTCAGTAGCAGGTGCAGAACCACGGCCCACAGCGCCACCAATAACACCAACGAGGGCCAGCTTTTCATGGCGTATCCACTTTCCCGGTAGCGAATTGCTGGAACAGGCACTGGCCGCCGGCTACCGTGACTTCACGATCCATCCGCGTGGTCAACGCGCGGGGCAGTCTGAAAGGGCGCATTGTGGCCTGCCGCTGGTCAAAATCAACCCACACCATAGGATCCCTGGTCGTTCACGTCGTACGGCCAATCTTAGCTCGGATGAACTCACGGTTGAGGACCGCAATGTGATCCGTGCTAATGGCCTTGGGACAGGCCGCCTCACAGTCCGTGTAATTCGTGCAGGAACCAAAACCCTCTGCATCCATGGTGTCGACCATCGACAGGACACGCCCACGGCGCTCGGCATCTCCCTGTGGCACATGCGCCAGGTGCGAAACCTTGGCGGAGACAAAGAGCATGGCGGATGCGTTCTTGCAAGCGGCCACACAGGCACCACAGCCGATGCAGGTGGCCGCATCAAACGCATAATCGGCATCGTCTTTGGGTATCGGAGTGTTGTTGGCGTCCTGGGCGCTGCCCGTATCGATGGAAACAAAACCCCCGGCGCGGATGATCCGGTCAAATGCGGAACGATCGACGACCAGATCCCGGACCACTGGAAACGCGGCAGCCCGCCAGGGTTCGATGAAAATCGTGTCGCCATCCTGGAAACTGCGCATGTGCAGCTGACAGGTGGTGGTGGTTTCCGGACCGTGTGGTGTGCCGTTAATCATCAACGAACACGTCCCACAAATGCCTTCACGGCAATCGTGGTCAAAGGCCACGGGCAGTCCACCGTCGGATTCCAGCTGGTCGTTGAGAATATCAAGCATTTCCAGGAAGGACGTATCGCCGCTGATATCGTCCACTTCGTACGTCTGGATTCCCCCAGCCACATCCGCATTCTCTTGACGCCAGATCTTGAGCGTGAAATGCATTACTTGTAACTCCGCAAAGCCAATTCAACGTATTCGAATTCGAGCTGTTCTTCATTGCGGATCGGCACCGCGTCATCTCCCGTGTACTCCCAGACAGCCGAGTGACAATACTGCTCATCGTCACGGACCGCCTCCCCTTCTGGAGTCTGGTATTCCTCACGGAAATGCCCCCCACACGATTCATTTCGAGTCAGTGCATCCCGGCACATCAGTTCGCCGAACTCGAGGAAGTCTGCCACGCGCCCCGCCTTTTCCAGGGAGAGGTTTAATTCCTCACCAGCCCCCATGACCTTCACATTCTTCCAGAATTCTTCGCGCAGTTCTGGGATTTGCTGGAGTGCCTTTTCGAGACCCTCGGCGTTGCGACTCATGCCGCAGTTCTCCCACATGATACGGCCGAGTTCTTTGTGAAACGAGTCTACCGTCCGGTTACCGCTCGCGTTCAATAACCGGTTCAGACGCGTGGTGCAGCCCTGCTCCGCCTGTTTGAATTCTGCGTGGTCGGGCGACACGGTCTGGTGGGAAATACCCAACTGCGCAAAGTAGTTCCCAATGGTCGCGGGCAGAATGAAATAGCCATCGGCCAGACCCTGCATCAACGCGCTGGCACCCAAACGATTCGCACCATGGTCAGAGAAGTTGGCCTCACCAATCACAAACAGGCCCTCGACGGTACTCATCAAGTTGTAGTCGACCCACAAACCGCCCATGGTGTAATGCGGGGCCGGGAAAATCCGCATGGGAACCTGGTAGGGATTCTCGTCCGTAATGCGCTGATACATGTCGAACAGATTACCGTACTTGGCAGCCACCGTATCACGTCCCATCCGGGCAGTCGCGTCGCGGAAATCCAGGTAGACACCCAATCCGGTTTTGCCAACGCCGCGGCCCTCATCACACACCTCTTTGGCACTCCGTGAAGCCACATCGCGCGGGGTCAGGTTACCAAAACTGGGGTACTTCCGTTCGAGGAAATAATCCCGCTCTGCATCGGGTATCTCGTTCGGAGGCCGAGTGTCACCGACCTGCTGGGGAACCCAGACACGGCCATCGTTGCGCAGCGATTCGGACATCAGGGTTAATTTTGACTGGTGATCACCGGCAACCGGAATGCAAGTCGGATGAATCTGTGTGAAACAGTGATTGGCAAATCCGGCGCCTTTCTTGTACGCCCGGTAGGCCGCGGTCACGTTACAACCCATAGCGTTGGTCGATAGAAAAAAGACGTTGGCATAGCCACCTGTCGCCAGCACCACTGCATCGGCGGCGTGTGATTCGACCTCACCGGTGACCAGGTTGCGTGTAACAATACCGCTGGCCCGGCCATCGACGACCACGACGTCCAGCATCTCCATACGGGTGAACATCCGCACATTGCCGCTGGCAACCTGGCGACTCAATGCCGAGTAGGCACCAATCAGCAGTTGTTGCCCTGTTTGTCCGCGTGCGTAGAACGTACGAGAAACCTGTGCGCCACCAAACGAGCGATTATCCAGAAGCCCGCCATACTCCCGCGCAAACGGCACACCCTGGGCAACACATTGATCAATAATCAGGCCACTGACCTCCGCCAGCCGGTGGACGTTCGCCTCGCGACTGCGAAAATCGCCTCCCTTGACCGTGTCATAAAACAACCGGTAAATACTGTCTCCGTCACCGGGATAATTCTTGGCGGCGTTGATGCCACCCTGGGCGGCGATACTATGCGCGCGGCGCGGGCTGTCTTGAAAACAGAAACAATCAACCGCGTACCCCAATTCAGACATCGTGGCGGCTGCCGAAGCACCCGCCAGTCCAGACCCCACCACGATCACGCGGAATTTGCGCTTATTGGACGGATTGACCAGCTTCAACTTGTTCCGGTAACGGGACCATTTTTCCTGGATCGGGCCCTCGGGAATCTTAGCATCTAGTTTCATACGATTGCGTTTCTTTACTGGTTGCGCCGGGACGTCGGCCAGTTCCACGGATCAAGTCAGGCCGTAGAGCTTGCCTGAAGAATGTTAAGCAAGACGGCGATCGGAATGGAACAGTTTCCGATCAAAACGACCATCGCCAACAGAGGTCCCACTCGGGTCAACAGAGCTCTCCGGTTCTCGTTCTTCATGCCGATAGTCTGAAACAGACTCTGCCCGCCATGCCAAAGATGTGCGGCCAGGAACAACTGGGCCAGCACATAAACCAGAGCGACCACTGGCTGCTGAAAGGAGTAGACCACCATATCGTAGGCATTGTGCATTTGCTGACCCACGTAGGGTGGAGTTTGATACTCAATTTGGGCAGCAAAGCCCACCGTACTGTCAGGATAGTGCACACGATGCAACGTAAAATGCAGCAGGTGATAGACCACAAACAACAGGATCACGATCCCCGTCTGGAGCATGTAACGCGACGCCACCGTCGACTGAATCGGTTCGTAGCTGGCGTACCCTACCGGTCTGGCCACGCTGTTCTGGCGAGTAAGCAAGAAGACGAGACCCATGTGCGCGACAAAAATGGCCAGCAGGCCGATGCGGGCCGGCCACAGCAACACCATATGCTGCATTTTGTAGGCGTACAGGTTGAACGTGTCGGGACCCAGAAACACCTGGAGATTCCCGAACATGTGCGCCAGGACAAACAGAATTAACCCGCCGCCTGTAATCGCTACGCCAATTTTGGCTAGCACTGAAGCCAGCGGCCCGGTCCTAAAAAGCTGATTCTGCGACACCATCGCTTGTGTTTCAATCTCGTGTTTTCAAGAAAGGAGAGAAAAAGCAACCCACGCAAATGAGCTACAGCGGCGATCCCAGTCCTCAGCCGGACCGGACAACATCCGCCCACGGATTACTTCATACGTCTGTTCTACCAGCAATCGCTTTGTTCTGCATGCCATCCACAGCAGAAGGCATAGATTTACTACTCCGGTCGGTTTGCCCCACGACGCCCGACCCACTCGACGTACCGTAGTAGATACGCCTCAATACCCGCGCTCCATTCGGAGTGGCCACTGCTCACCAGCACGCGTCCTCGGCCATACTTCCCTGCCAGGATCGCCGGCGTATCGACCATTACCTGGGGATCCGCACCATTTACGCCGATCCCACTACGGTACCAGGCCAGCACTTCATAGGCAGGCAGGTCCCCCTGTTCTGCCGGGGAAAAAATGGGGCCGTTTCCGTAGTGATAATCAATCCTGCCGGACCGGGCTTCGAACACACGCTGCCCTGCAGCGGTCAGTTCAATCTGGACAGTACCAATGCCACGCGCCCAGTGATCGTGATCCACAATCTCGGCGTTGAGCAGGTTCAGCCCCCAGGTATAGGGCTGACGCGCCGCCAGATAGGCTCCGGCACAAATACCGATGTAGCCACCTCCACCCCGTACAAACTCCTGTACCGCACGACGGCCCTGCACCGCCAAGGCGTCAAACTGATGAGAGGCCATACCCCCGGGGAACAACACCACGTCAAAAGAGGCCAAACCACCACTCTGGATCTCAACAGGATGGATCGGATGCGCTTCGACTTCGGAGAGTCCGTTCATCAAATCGGTCACAAAGGGCATCGGCCGCCCACTACCGGGTCCATCGTAAATGCCCACGACTAACTTCTCCCGGGCATCCGGTTTGGCACGCCGCGAGTCGACAAATTGGTCGACCTGGATCGTCGTATCAATCATCTGCAATTGTCGTAACAGCGCGTGGACCCCCAATCGGTGCTGGCGGATCCGCACTGCCGCGCGCAGATCTCGAGTGGGTGTCGTGTTCTGGCGGGCACTGGTGACCAGCAGCGCCGCCCGTACGTCATGTTGGCCAGCCCAGTGGAGTGCAAACGAAGACAACTGCGGGCTACCCGGCCGCGTTTGGAAATGACTCTGGGAATCAGACTGGCCCGCATTGATGGCCGCCAGCATCGCCACCGCGATCGGCTGTACCGCCGGCTGACTGGTATGGATCAACGAACCGCCCAGTGTTGCCAGACCCGCGCGGGGGTAATAGAAGTCTTCGCGCAATTCGAGAATCCAATCCGGCTGGCAAGCGGCCACCTGGTCGGCAAATCCCGCCGGGATCGCTGGCACGTCGATTCCCATGGTGACCAGTCGGCCACGCGATAACGACCAGCCACCAACCTGGCTCAGTGCGTGCAGCGGAAAACGCTGGTCAGCGCGCCCTCCTGCGAGCACCACCACGCACGGACCCGGTCGACCCGAATCGTACGTCGCCACCCGCACCGCGGTGGCATCGACTGCTGGTAATGGCGCGGCGCGTGAATCATGATTCCAGCACACCAGCAAACAGAGTACTGCGGCCAGCAACAGCCGCCATCGGTAGCGACCTCTGCTGCACCCAGGACGATTCTCTCTACCCAGCGCAGTAGTGGGTCGGACGGACAACACGGACAACCAGTGGCAAGTCACCATTATGCGTTCCCTTGTTGAGGGAGACCCGTAGTGCAGACCCAAGTAATTCTTTCCAGCGATCTACATTCTGACAGATCAACGGCAGCGGACAAAGCACGCGCCGCTGCCACATCACCAAGGTGACGCGACGTGGTGGGGGCCGTGGAACAGGTTTCAGGCGCGTCAGAATCAATCAAACAACCGATGCCCGGCCATCCGCGGGATACACTGGCTTGCGTCAACTGGTTGCGCAAGATATCGAGATTGGGTTCATCACCCGCAAGCAGGTATTTAGGCACCGCCGCTTCAAAATCAGTGAGCGCATCCATCACAGACCCGTTTACGCCATTCCTGTCCGTCCCGGAAAATCACGACCCACCAGGTCAATCGCCTGTCGCGCCAACCGGCGAATGTGTTTCTGTTTGAACGGCGACTCCAGAAAACGCCGCAGTGCCGCCAGCAGCCAGACTGCCGTATCCGGCTGGCAATCGTTGATCAAACGCTCCACAGCCATCGTCGTCTTCAGCAGATGCGCGCTGAAAATCGGGTCACGCATGCCATGGTCCAGCAGCTTCTCACGCACTTGCTGCAGATAGGCTGTAACATCCGTTACCTGCCACTCCGCCCGCTCAATCTGCGAATCCAGAAAACGCTGGTTGCGACCGACAAAACAGGCCATTTGCAGCAAGCCCCGGGACCACTGATCAGGGAATTTGCCACACTGTATCGCCACAGCCTGCGAGAACGTGAGGGCGTGGGTGAAACTCAGCCAACCGACACTGTCGTTGACAGGTCGGTCAAACGAATCCTGGTAGGACGTGTCAAAGCCGACCTGGTTCCGCGCATTGGCTTGCAACAGCGCATCGAACAGGACTGGGACACGATGTGTCTTCAGATGCGTGGTCACCCAGGACAAGGCACCGCGCACCCCTCCCTTTTGCAGGCCAGACAGAGACGGCGGCGTATTCTGCTCACCGGCTCTGGCCGGCAGCGCGGCCAGAGCCGCGGTAATGCCTTTGAATTCCGGGATCAAATCTTCGCGTGTGGCGTAGCAGAGATGACGCGTCAGCGCCGGCAACAACCACGCTTCACACTGGGGACCCAACCGCGCAATCAACTCCCCTGTTTTCTGGACATAGATCAGCGAGTGGCCAAAGTCGTTGTAGTGCTGCAACGCAGCACGCGTAAAATCATGCTCCAAGGTGTCAAAATGCAGGCCCTCTGCCAACGCCCGGTGCATCAGCCCTTCGGCTGCCACGGAATCTTCGTTCTCCACGGCTTCCTGAAAAGCATCCGTCGAAAACGCAGCACTAACCGTCGCATATGGATAGCGTGGTCTGCGGAGCGCATCGTGTGCCATGTGATCAACCGCTTCCGCCAGACAAATCAAACGCCGCTCCCAGTCGTCGGTATAGCGATCTGCCAGAGTCAACCAATCGGCTGTCGCAGCATAGGCGTGTGAAGTACCAAACTCGAGGCGATCATGCGACCAGGCGATCGCCCGGCACAGCGCTTCCTCGGGGTCAAGATGATGAAGTTCAAGACGCGTTAACTCGCGACAGATACGACCGGTGTCGCGTTTCCGGAAGGCCGTCTCGAAGCCGTTCAGAATACCTGCCTGCTGGACCTGCGGGTCTGGCGAACTGAGGTCAATCCAGACGTCACCCGCCTCGATCTTGACGTCATAGGCGCGAACGTGATCACCTCCCAGCACACACACTCCATCGGACAGACGAAATTTCCAGTTGTGCCAGTTGCAAGTCAATTGGCACTGCTCGTCAAGCGTTCCTTCGGCGAGCGGGTAGCCTTCGTGGGGACAGCGATTGTCGATCGCAAAGACTTGATCCTCGACCCGATACAAAACGATCTGCAAGGGCGACTGGTGGAACACCACGGGCCCCGCAGCAAGAGCATCCCAGGTGGTGGCACGCTGCCAGGACATGTGGCGGGCTCGTCAGTCATGGAAAGGATCGAAAACGAAGAACACGTAGCGGTAAGGCGTATTTACTTGTCCACTGGAGGCGTTTTCGCAGCTGGCAGATGCGTTTCCCACATCAAAGGGGGCGCCTCCGCACGGCGTGGCGCCGCCATCACCGCAATGGCCGCCCGGGTCAGCTCGCTACGATCCACGTAGGCGTCCTGGTTCACATCGGCTGCTTCCATGTCAATTCCGTGCCTGGAAGCTGTATCAATCCGTCGGTACTCCGCCCTGCTCAGTCGATCATCGCGATCCTGGTCAAAGTGCAGTAACAACGGTGTCACGATAAAGCCTTCCGCCGGCTCCACCCCAGTCTCGGCGGGCGGCCCAACCTCCAGTAATTGACCATCCATCTGCAAAACCACGGCGCTGTTTTCCACAGCGCGACGCACGACGCGCAGGATCAGGGGTGTGCTCCCGGGACTGGCATACTTTTCGGGACTCAACAAGCGACTCCCAAATCCACCGGGAAGCGGCTCAGAAACGGTCACCGTCACCCGGTGCGTCCCCACAGCAGCGCCATCATGGAAACCGGTATCCACCATGGTCCGCAAGGAAAAGCGCCCTCCTCCATCCGTGACACCGCTGGCACCTCGTACGCCAGCGCGCTGTGGCCACGTGTCCACACTGGCGCCCGTCAACGGACGACCATCCAGCAGTACAATACCCTCGACCGCTGCCAGGGAGGGCTGACTCAGCGTTGTCGGCAACCAGTCGTTGCTCCACATCCATCCCCCCAACACCACTACGGCGCATGCAGGGATCACCACCTGGACGACTCGGAAAAAACGAAATGAACGCGGTTTCACGGGTCGCTCACTTGTCAACACGGACCATCACGCAGCAACCTAGACCTGCTGGGGGGTCGGAAAAATGCGGCAGCTAAACCAACTCCTGGATGACCTCTCCTTCGTCGAGCAAATACAGGGGCCGTCCCGCATGGTCCGGGAAGGTCGTCCGCGGGTCAATCCCCAGGTGGCGATACATGGTCGCCAGTACATCATACGGGCGAAGCGGTCGATCCTTGGGCACCTCTCCTTTAGAGGTGGAAGAACCGATCACCTGCCCAACCCGCAAACCACCACCGGAAAGCAACACGCTCATCACTGGCCCCCAATGATCACGACCCCCGGTTTTATTGACCTTGGGCGTCCGTCCAAACTCACCCCAGACGATAAGCAGAACTTTTTTGTCCAGCCCGCGCTGGTAGAGTTCTTCCACCAAGGCACAAATGGCCGAATCCATCCGCGGACCGGCACTCTTCATCCCTTTCTCGACATTGCCGTGCATATCAAATGAAAACGAGTGCGGATCAAAATTCACCGTGACAAAAGGCACTCCTGCTTCGACCAGCCGACGGGCCAGCAAACAACTCTGCCCCCATCGGTGCATACCGTAATGTTGTCTGGTGGCTTCTTTTTCCTGAGTGAGATCAAACGCCTTACGGGCTTGCGGGCCACTGACGACCTCAAAAGCTGACTCGGTAAAGTGGTCGACGGATGCCGCCGCCCGGTTGCTCGTAAACTCCCGTCGCTGCTGATCGACTTGGTCCAATAGCGATTTGCGATCCCGCAGACGCTGGGAACTCAAGCCCTCGACCAATTGCAGGTTGGGAACGCGGAACTTCTCACTGGTGGGATCGTCGTACACATAGAACGGATCAAACGCGCCACCCAGATAATGCGACTTGAAATTCGGCACAAAGACCAGATTAGCCGTTTGCGGAAATCCAAGATGCACATAAGGGGGCAAACTGACGGTTTTGGAACCACGGATCCTGGCCACATAGGACCCCGTTGCTGGCTGGTTCTTTTTCGGTTTCCCGGTGGTGCAGATGAACATCCCCACATCATGGCTACCGCTGCCGACTTCAACGCTGCGCAAGAGCGCGACACGATCAAGAATCCGGGCATGCCGGGGAAGCAACTCGCATACCTGTGTACCTGGCAGGCACGTCGATATCGGTTGGAATGGCCCGCGATACTCAGCCGGTGCCTGAGGCTTGGGGTCATACGTTTCAAAATGTGTCGGACCCCCACCCAACCACACCTGAATGACCGCCGTGTCCGATACCGGATTGCCACCCACCGTGGCCTCTGCACGGCGCGCCAGCAGTGACGGCAGAGACAAACCGGCCATACCTGCAGACACGGTGGTGGTCAGAAATGAGCGACGGCGCGTGCGCTGCAGAGACTCGGACTGATCAGGTCTAGACACCATAATCTTCTCCGCTGCGGACGGACGAGGCCACGACAGCCCGCATCTGAGGGAATAAAATCGACAAACCCAGGAATGGCCAAAACGCGTTTTCTGTAATCGGCCGATGCATCACACCTGCAATACTATCGCAAGACAGGGCGCCGAACGCCAGACAAATCGAGCAATCCGCATAGCAAAATTGCCTCAACAAAACGACCTCGATACAAACGACCTCGCAAGGATCCTGCAAGATGGCACGTATTCGCCAGGTGACAGCAACTGCCTACTCCTGTCCGTTTGACAAACAACATCAGCTGACATTTGGATTGGGATCGAATGTCAAACGGGACATGGTGCTCGTGCGGATTACCAGCGATCAGGGTCTGGTGGGATACGGAGAATCCCATCACGGACAGAACCCGACCGCCATGGCCGAGATTATCCAGCAGGGGCTGGCACCGCTGTTGACGGATTGCGACCCGCTCGACACCGAGGGAATTTGGGAGCGGATCAACCGACAACAACTCGTCACGCACGGACTGGGGGCCGGTAGCATGATGGCCCTTTCTGGCATCGACATGGCGCTCTGGGACCTCAAAGGCAAACTGCTTGATCAACCAATTTACCGTCTGTTGGGTGGCGCGTCCAAAAAGATTCGAGCCTATGCGGGCGGCCTGGCCCTCGGCTTTCTGCCACCTGACGCACTGGCCGCAGAGGTCGCCGAACTGCTGGAACAAGGCTTTACCGCGATCAAGATGCGCGTCGGGGACACCCCCTCTCGAGACGCCCTGCGTGTCAAGCATATTCGGCGTACGTTTGGTGATGATCTTGATATCGCAGTCGACGCGGCCACGCGTTACGACCTGCGTGACATTCCTGAGGTGATTCGCTATTGCGAAGACAATCGAGTCTACTGGTTAGAGGAGCCATTCACTCCCGACAATCTTGAGTCCTATGTGGAACTTCGCAAACGCACCAGCGTTCCGATCGCAGCCGGTGAAAATCACTACGGCCGCTACGCGTTTCGATCCTTGTTTGAGGCCCGGGCAATTTCCATCTGCCAGGCGGATCTCTCCAAATCAGGTGGCTTCACGGAATTGAAGAAGATCGCCGATATGGCTTCGGCATTTCACATCGCCATGGCACCCCATACCAGTCACAGCGTGCTCAGTGCGGCCGGCAATGCGCACTTGTTATCAGCCCTGCCAGGCGGGATTTTGTTTGAAGCCGACGTCGCCAGGGTTAATCCATTTCGCACGGACCTGGCGCAACCGATTTTCGGCGTTGTCAACGGACACATTGAGCCACCGCCCGGGCCCGGCCTGGGAATCGACATCGACGAGGACATGCTGGCCCGTTATCCGGCGATTCCCGGTCCCTGCTACCTGCCAGCAGCCGCGGCCAGCGAGTCTGAAAACACATAGCCAGGCAATCCCCGCGTTCCAGGCTCCAGCCCCAAGGCTTGTCCTCACCCGGTGGGTTGCCCAAAATAGGCCTCTTCCCGGACACGCGATGCAAGACGCAATGTGCACACCGGGGACACAGCGAGCGGGTGCCATATCTCGACTCCCGCATCTCCACTCCTGCCTTCATCCCTGGGTTCTGGAATCGGCGTGCCGTACGACACCATCATTATCGGAGCCGGACTATCTGGTTTCGCGGCTGGAATTCGCCTTGCGCATTTCGAGAAATCGGTCTGCATTCTCGAGCGGCATTACACCATCGGTGGCCTGAATTCCTTCTACCGCCTGCGGAATCGAAATCACGATGTCGGACTACACGCAGTTACCAACTACGCGGCCCCCGGCTCCAAAACCGGACCCTTGAGTAAATTACTGCGACAGTTGCGTTTGAGTTGGGATGATTTTGCGCTCTGCCCCCAAATTGAATCGAGCGTGCGCTTTCCCGACCGCTTGCTCCGGTTCAACAACGATCTGGAATTTTTCCGTCATCAAGTTCACAGCCAGTTCCCCTCCCAAAAAGATGGCTTTGAACGGCTGCTCTCCATGATCGAGGAACACAATGAGCTGCATCTGACCGGTGAAACGGCTTCGGCGCGGGAAATCCTGCAGTCCGTTCTCACCGATCCAGTACTCATTGATATGCTTTTTTGCCCACTGATGTTCTACGGAAGTCCAACCAGGAACGACATGGATTTCAGCCAATTTGTGATCATGTTCAAAGCCATCTTTGAGCAGGGTTTTGGGCGGCCTTTCAAGGGAATCCGACCGCTCATGAAAACGCTGGTCAACCGTTTTCGCAAACTGGGTGGGGAATTGAAATTGCGCAGCGGCGTACAAAAAATACTCACCCGCGGGAAGCGGACGGTCGGCGTCATGCTCGATAGTGGGGAAGTGCTGGAGGCAAACAATGTGCTCTCCTCGGCAGGCTCACTGGAGACACTTCAATTGTGTGACCAGGAAGTGCCCGCGACCGATCCCGCGATGGCACCCGGGGAGATTTCCTTTATCGAGACGATCTACTCACTCGACCGGCTGCCGGCGGAGTTGGAACACGAGCAAACAGTGGTGTTCTTCAACGACGCCGATCGATTTCATTACCAGCCGCCGGACGATGCCTGTGACGTGCGCAGTGGGATCATCTGTTCACCCAATAATTTTGTCTATCCGGAAGACCACGTCGAAGAGGGGCGGATCCGAATCACGGCGCTGGCAAATCCGGGTTTCTGGTCCGATCTGCCCGAACCGGATTACCTCCCACAAAAAGAAGACTGGGGAAACCAAATCCTCTCGGCAGCGCTCAAGCACATGCCGGACTTCCGTCCCCACATTCTCGACACGGATATTTTCACACCCCGGACGATCACCAGGTTTACCGGCCACATTAACGGAGCCGTATACGGGTCGCCCCACAAAGTGCGCGATGGACACACGCATCTCGACAATTTGTTTCTCTGCGGCACCGATCAAGGATTCGTAGGTATCGTCGGGGCGCTACTCTCAGGCATTACCATCGCCAACCTGCACCTGCTGAAGCCGTAACCACCACCACGCGCCGGACGTGGTGACGGCGTTTGCCGCCGCCCCACATCGGCGACTGGCACAAGTGGTCTCGGGTCGCAGTCCGCCGAACGCTCCCTGAAACATCAGGAATCGTATTCACGATCGGTGACCAGACCGGGTAGCGGAATCGGATATTTTCCGTTCTCTGCCACCACGGGCGCCGGACCGTCGAACGAGAGCGAATCCAGCTCTGGGGCAAACTCGTGATCCGAATTGAGAATCTCGTCATACGTGACCCGTTGTCCCGTATGAGCCGCCATGCGGCCCATCGACGTGACCAGGCTCGATTTAACCCCACGTTCCACTTCATGGTACGGTCGATCCGCGCGGATCGCATCGATCAGGTCGTCCCATTCAACCTGGTAGGGATTCGGCTCACGGTCAGGATACGCCCAGACAAGATCATCCTTGACGAAATTCTGGCCCTTATAAACCCGACTCTTGGCGGGAACGTGACCAGCGCTGGAGAAAATAGCAGAACCCTTACTGCCGTGGACATACGTAGCGAAGTCGTTGTTGCAACCCGGAATGGTACGGCCACCCACATGCATTTTGGTTCCATCACCAAAGGTGTACTCGATGGAATAGGAATCAAAATTCTGGTCGATGTGATCGCCACGATAGTGACGCCCACCCGCCGCAATCGCTTCTACCGGCCAGTCACCTTTGGCCCAACAACCTTCGTCGATGTTGTGGATCAGGAAATCACTGACGGCGCCACCACTGGCCCACAAGAAACCGTGGAAGTGACGAATCTGCCATTCCAATTCGTTCGTCCCCTCCGGAATCGGTGGCACTGCCGCCGACCCGGTCGGACCGGCCATTCGGTAGGCACGCAAACTGAGGACATCGCCGAGATCGCCGTTGTGGATCTTGTCGGCCAGCGCCTGCCGAGCCTTGCAGTGACGACACATCAAGCCGACACCCACTTTCATACCGCGGTCCTGCGATTTCTTGGCCAACTCAAACATCCGTTTGCTGGTCGGACCATCAATCGTCACGGGCTTTTCCATGAAGACGTTCAGACCCTTTTCGATGGCATAGGAAAAGTGGAGCCAGCGAAACGCGGGCGGTGTTGCAAAAATCACCACATCACCAGGTCCGAGACAATCCATGGCCTTCTTGTAGGCATCAAATCCGACGAACCGCTGGTCCTCGGGGACCTCTACCTGCTTGACAAACTGGGTGGCCAGACTGCGGTGACTGATCGCCAAGCGGTCCTCGAACACATCCGCCATTGCCACCAGCTTGATGGGCCCACTACGAACCCGCAATGCATTCGCCGCCGCACCTGTCCCGCGACCACCACAACCCACCAAGGCAACTTGGATGGTATTGTTTTCAGCCGCGTGAACATGCGGAATCGAACCGGCAACCAGCGTCGAAGCGGCCACGACACCACCGGTTTGCTGGAGAAAACTGCGACGGGATGGAACCTGTTTGTTGGATTCACTCATACTGACACCTTTGGGGATGGGCTGGTTCAAACAAACTGCAGTGGGACGAGAACTTGAGTCCAGGCTACGACAAACTGAACCGCGATCTGCAGGACAGCAGCTGGGGCAGCCGTTTGCCCGACGGCCCCGTCCGCAGCCACGCTTTGGTTAGCACAAAATCAGACCTTAGCATAACCCCTGACAAATCCCAGCACAGCGCCCGCGGCTGACTTCATTCATCTTTCTGTAGTGGCTCTGACTTCGACCATTTCGTGTTTTTTTCTTCAGCCGTGGGCTCCCGCAACGGACGGACAATACGAAAACCAACATGCAGTGCATCTGTGTGGTACCAGATGCTTTGCGGCAGCTGAGGATCCTGCTCCTTCCACTCTTCGGTAGAACCGACCCGGGCCGCAGACCTCAATACTGGAGAATCATCATCCCACGAACCACCGCGGACAATCCGGGGATAGAGGGTGAGGGGAATGACGAGTGGATCCTTTGCCGCATGCTGGCGGTAGCCGTTGGGCAGATACTGATCGAGCACCCACTCAGCAACATTGCCGTGCATGTCGAACAGACCCCAGGGGTTCGGCTTCTTGCCTCCTACCTTGTGGTATTTTTCATCACTGTTGTCGTAGTACCAGGCAAAGTCGCCGAGGCGGTCTGGTTCGTCGCCAAAGTGATACGCAGTCTGAGTGCCCGCGCGACAAGCGTATTCCCACTCCGCTTCCGAAGGCAAACGATAGTAACGACCCGTCTTGGCAGACAACCATTGGCAAAAAACCCGGGCCGCATGTTGCGTCATACAGATCGCCGGAAAACGCCGTTTGCCCATCCCGAACGACATATCGGTGTACGGTTCAGTGGGTTGTGTCAACTGATACTTGTCGGCAAGTTTATCGCGCTGATTCGGCTTCAAACCGAGTACCTTACGCTTCAAAATGTCGGTGTCGGACATCCACACTTCGTAGGCGTCCCAGGTAATTTCGTATTTGCCCATCCAGAACGGCGCCACGGTTACCTGGTGCTGGGGCCCTTCGTCTGCCTGGCGATTGGATTCCGCCGGGGAACTGCCCATGCGAAAAGTACCACCCGGAATCGGCACCATGGGAATCTTCGCACGGGCGTGCTCGATACGTTCCTGGTATGGTTTCATCTCAGCTTGCGTCGTGGCCTGCGAATCCTTCACAGGAAGTGGATCCGGATGCTCGGCCCCCATGGCAGAAACCAAGCCCCACCCAGCCCACACACATAATCCTGCGACGCGCATGCCCATGCTTGACAGATCACCTTTAAAGACAGTTAAAACAAAACTTCGCATCGGTAGACTCCCGGGTCCGCTGGCGATCTGTATAGGATCGGTCGCAGCCACGGGAACCGCAAGCCCGCATCAAGTCCTGCGGGACAATTCTCCACACATTCTCGATCGCCGCAGCGCTGCCAGAGAAACTTGCAGTGGGCGGGCAGCGGTATCCCAAGATACGCTACGGGAGCTGTCACGGGGTCCGAAACAGCTAGACCCGCTACGTAGAACGCCGATAATCCACGGTTGCCAGACTGGTCCTGAAAGAACAGGTTTGGGAGGAACACAATGCAACTCGGTTTTGTGAGTGCCATCTTGCCCGAACTCTCGTTGGAATCGGTGCTGGCAACCGCGGCAGAGATTGGCTATGAGTGCGTGGAACTCATGTGCTGGCCCGCAGAAAAAGCAGATCGTCGCTACGCCGGAGTCCGGCACCTGGAAGTCGAGCACTTCGATGACGAGGCGGCGCGCCATGTCAATGAACTGGTCGCCCGCCACGGCGTGTCGATTAGCGGGCTCGGTTATTACCCTAATCTGCTCTCTGCCAACCGTGCCGATGCCGAGCGGTTTCGTCAGCATCTGCGCAAAGTGATCGAGGCTGCCGCTCTGCTGGGAGTCGGCCAGGTCAACACTTTCGCCGGACGAGATCCGGCTCGTTCGGTCGCAGACAATTGGCCTCGTTTTCTGGAAATCTGGGGACCACTCGTCGAACACGCCACCACCTGTAACGTACGAATCGGAATCGAAAACTGTCCGATGCTCTTTACCGAAGATGAATGGCCTGGTGGAAAGAACCTGGCGTCCAGTCCTGCGATCTGGCGGCGCATGTTTGACGATTTGCCTGGCGACCGCTTCGGCCTGAACTACGATCCGTCCCATCTGGTATGGCAACAAATGGACTATTTGCAACCACTCGAAGACTTCGCCGATCGGATCTTCCATGTCCACGCCAAAGATGTACGCGTCGATGTCCGCCGCCGAAACCAGGTGGGAATTCTCGCGTACCCACTGGAATACCACGTACCCAAACTGCCCGGTCTGGGAGACATCCATTGGGGTCAGTTCTTCTCGGTATTGGGAGATACCGGCTACCAGGGTCCCGTCTGCGTCGAAGTGGAAGATCGCGTTTACGAAAATTCGCTGGCGGCCCGGCACCAAGCGCTGCAACAGTCTTGCGACTATTTGCGCCAATTTGTGCCGCGGCCAGAAGAACAGCCGTGACTCGCTGCCACACTGCGGCAGGCGACTTGCTCTCACTCGTTTTGAACCGCCGCTAACTGGCCACAAGCCGCGGCGATGTCGCGCCCTTGTGAATAGCGAATCGTCACGGTGAATCCGTGATCCCGAAGTCGAGACCCAAATGCCTCACGTTGCGAGCGCGGCGTGGCGGACAGGTAAGGCGCCGAGGCGATGGTGTTGTAAGGAATCAAGTTGATATGAACCGGCAAGCCCGTCAGAAACCCGGCAAGCGCATCCGCCTGATCGAGGTGATCGTTCGTATCGCGCAGCAACAGATACTCGATGAGCATTGCCGGGGCCGGGCGGTCCGCGATCTGTTCCATCGTTTGCCGCAATACCGGCAACGGATAACGCCGGGCGATAGGGATCAACGACTCCCGCAAACGCTGATCGACCGAGTGCAAACTGATCGCCAGAGGTGAACGTGGGAAGCGACACGACCAGCGGAGCATCGCCGCGGGAATCCCCACCGTGGAAACCATGGTACGGCGGGCAGAAAGCCCGAACCAGTTTTCGCTGTGTAACATCCGGGTCGCCCGTTCCACCTGACTCTCGTTGTGAAAGGGCTCTCCCATGCCCATAAAGACCACATTGCGGACGCGACGCTTTTCCGCGATCAGCAGCTGGTTCGCCTGCGCGACCTGGTCAACGATTTCGCTGGCAGCAAGGTTGGTCACCGGACGCAGGTAGCCGGTGGCGCAAAACTGGCAACTCACAGCACACCCCACCTGACTGCTGACACAAATTGTCGTCCGCCCTCGAGGGGCCCGCAGAATGACCGTTTCCACCAACTCCCCCGCAGGGGTCCGAAACAGCAAACGTGTCGCGCCATCAGTCCCCGAATCAACCCGCGTGACCAGCTTGAGACAATCCAAGGCGATCGACTGTCGAAACGCAGCACGATCAGGCGGGAGCAATTCCTGGTAGGCCTCCGCCTGTGACCGACCACCCCGAAAATACTGGTAACGCAAACGTTTCAGGCAATGTGGGTCCATACGCCGCTGGCGTCGAACCTGTTCAACGGCCGCAGAATCATAAATCGTATCAACCCGATTTTCGGTGCGGTGGTGTTCCGCTGGGTCTTCGTCGGTGTCGTGGTTGGTGCTGTGATTACTGTCCACGGATTCCACTTCAACAGCGGGAACAGCCGCTCGAGATCGAATGGGGGGCGGCGATAGATACAGGTTCCGACGACGACGGGGCTGACAGCTGGGTGATGCTGCGCGCAGGCGACAGGCGATGCCATAATATAGGGCAATTCACGCCCGCCCGCCGCAGACAAATCCGCACTCACAGACAGCTGACAGATGCGGTAAACTAAAAGTGTCCACGCACCGGTGGGCTCGGCATCTCGACCTCGGCATTTCAGCCAGGTTCGAAGTTGAATCCGTGTCGCAAGGAGAATGGGACGATGCTGGAAATCGGCAGCTTGCAAACGCGAGATTGTACGGGGACGTCCAGGCGTTGCTTTCTCAAAGCAGGCATGACCCTGCCATTTCTGCCAGGCCTGTTGCAAACGAGCGCGGTCTTCGGAGCGGAACCGGCAAAAGCCAAGTCAGTGATGCTTGTCTGGCTGAATGGTGGTCCCAGCCATCTGGATCTGTTCGATCCAAAACCGCTGGCTCCGGACCAGTTTCGCGGTCCCTTCGGCACCATTGCCACGCGCACCAGCGGACTGCGTTTCACTGAATTGCTCCCCAAACTGGCCATGCGGAGCGACAAGTTCTCGGTGGTGCGTACCAACATCAACCACCATGGTGGTCATCGACAAGCGGGATCCATTGGCATGTCCGGTTACGTGGCCACAGACGGTGGTGAGCCGAATGGATCCGCTGAAGGCTATCAACCTAGTTTCGGATCCATTCTCGGGCGACACCGTGGACACCAGGACCTGCCGGGCTTCATTTCCCTGACGAAGGGTCCGATTGGGGATCTCGACGGTCCAATGCTGGGACAGGGAGGTGGGTCCTGGGGAAAACGTTATGACCCGTTTCTGATCAGCTGCAACTCTGCCGGCCGCGTTTCCATTCCCAACTTGAAGCTTCTCGATGGGCTATCACCCGAACGGCTCTCATCACGACGACTGGTACTGCGCGAACTGGACCGCTACCGCAGCGCTCTCGATACCGCAGATGCACAAAAATGGGGAACCATCTATCAGCAAGCTTACGATTTACTAACTTCGCTGGGACGCGAAAGCGTACTTGATTTGTCACGTGAAACCACGCAGACGCGGGATGCCTACGGACACACCACATTCGGTCAAACGGCCCTGTTAGGCCGGCGGCTGGTGGAAGCCGGCGTCCCCTTCGTGCAGGTGAACTGGAGCCAGGTGGTGGAAGTCCTGTTTCCCAACAGTGATTTTGGCTGGGATACCCATTCGGACAACTTCGGACTACTGGCAGAATTGCATGGACCGCTGTTAGACCGCACACTTTCGGCGCTGCTGGATGACCTGGAACAACGTGGCTTGTTGGAGACGACCCTGGTCGTCACCATGGGCGAATTTGGTCGTACTCCGCGAATCAACAATATCGGATCACGTGACCATTGGCAGCACTGTTACTTTTCCGTCTGGGCCGGCGGTGGAATCCAGCCGGGACGTGTCATTGGTGAAAGCGACCCCCGTGGCGAACATCCCCTGATCGATCCCATCTCACCTGAGATGGTCGGCACAACCATGCTCGAACTGGCTGGCGTGAATCAGGCAGCCAGAGCGGAATGGGGAGTCCTGGAAAACGGTCAGCTGATTGAAGCGCTGTTGTAAAGCGAGATGACGATGGTAAACACAAGCGAGCCGCTGAGGTGGTTGCCCACAACGCCCCTGGCCGTACTCTTACTGACCGGTAACCTGTTGGCCGTGGAGATTGGCCAACAACTCACCCACGATGGCAAACAGAAATTCGCGCCAGTCTTCGTAGACGAGGGGCAGGCGGTCGTCTATTCCGTCCTGCAACGCGCCCAACGCGTGGTGCTCCAGCGGCTGCAGCTGGCCGATGGGTCCCAGCAACTGGTCTTGCCGGAAGGCAATGCCTCCCAGTTCGACGTAGACTATTCTCACGATGGCCGGTTGCTGTGTTACGCCAAATCCGATTTCGACCGTCAACTCAAACTAGTAATCCTCAATATCCAGGACCAGCGCGAGTTCATTTTTTCGCCATCCGGGACCCAACGCAGCACCGTGCGGACACCACGTTTCCTGCCCGGAACCGGTGGAGTTATTTTTACGGTCAACGGAACCCGCGGTCAGCAAATTGTGGCCGTCGACCTGGAAGCCAGGAACCCTAAAGAATTGACGACTTCCAATGGCGCCAACGGCTGGCCGGCGATCTCTCCTGATGGGGAACAGATCGTTTTCAGCTCCAGCCGAAAAGGCGCCTTTAACTTGTACGTGATGCAACGGGATGGCACTCGTGTGCGACGCTTGACGGAGAGCCCTACCAGCGACTTGCACGCTTCCTGGTCACCAGATGGAAAGCGTATTGCTTTTACCAGTACCCGCGACGGCAACTACGAAATCTACCTGATCAACGCCGATGGAACGCAGCTGCGACGCATCACCAACCATCCTGAACGTGACGACTTTGCCATCTGGCATCCCGATGGCCAGCGACTGCTGACCGTCGCCGAGCGCAAAGGACGGTTCGACCTCTACTTGACAGAGATCAACGCTCCTTAACGGCAGCCATCAATCCCATCGCGCGCCTATCCACGCGGAGTTGACTCCTGACTCAAGCCTGACTCGCGCGGTATAGATTGAGCGTAATGTGGGCCTGTCCCTGGTGATGACCCTCGTGCCACCCGACAATCTGGAGCGTCGTGCGCAAGCTGAGCTCCTTCTGCATCCGCGGATGCATCCAGGTCAAGGTCTCCAACTGGTCATCAGACAAGGATGCAAGCGTTTCGCTCATCAACTCACGTCCATCGGACAACACCTGACGGATCTCATCGACCAAGGGAATCGTGTCGTCAGGGGTGCTGCCACCACGAAAACGTTCCCAGATGTCCGCGTGCCGCGCCGCTTCAGGACGACTGGCCAACCGTTCGACTCCAAACAGCTCTTCTGTCACACCAATATGCATCAGTTGCCAGGCAATGTGGGCACGTCCTTCACCTGGCCGCCAGCCGAGCACCTCAGCAGGCGATTCCATCTCAGCGATCGAATCCAACAGCGCCAGGGTGCGCGAACGGTTGAAGGCAAATGACTCCTGGTACGTCTCTAATGTCGACATCATGGCTCCTGCAATACGTTGGGATACTGGCACAGCTCAGCTGTACGGACGTTGTTGCGCGTCGCAGACTCTCGTTATACGGTTTTCCCAACCACTGAAAAGAGAGCGCAGCAGCCCATCCAACGGTTCGCGGCGAGGCGGACAGCGCCACCAATCACCAACTTCCCATCTGCCAGCGATGTCGAGGTCCACCGACAACGTCTGTTTCGGTTGCCTCTTTGCTCTATATTGAAGCGTTCCCGGCATTCACGGTTCTGATCCGGGCAAGTCATGGCACGTGGGAGCAGCCAACGATGGCAGATACGAAACCAGTTCGATTGGGTATGATCGGCAGCGGATTCATGGGGCTCACCTACAGTGAAGCCATTGTCAGCCAGGTCGCTGGCGCCGAACTGGTGGCGGTTGCCGGCGGGAGGCGAGCCCCTGCTCTGGCGGCCGATTACGACCTTCCCAGTGAACCCACTGTCGAGGCACTGCTGGCGCGCACTGATGTTGACGGAGTGGTACTGGCAACCCCTGACCAGGATCGCCGCGAAATTACCGAAAAAGCGGCGGCGGCGGGCAAACATGTCCTGGCAGAAAAACCGATGGCGCCCACGATCGCCGATTGCGACGCCATGATCGCCGCCTGTGATTCGGCTGGAGTCAATCTGGCCGTGGTCAAGACGGAACGGTTCCGCAAAATCACCATGAAAGCCAAAGCACTCATCGACGAGGGAGTGATCGGACCGATCCGTATGATGCGTACGGTTTCCGCCTTCCCACTCGCGACAACGCGCGAGCTCTTCGATGACCGCCAGTGGATGTTCGACCAGGCCGGGGGTGGCCTGTTCATGGGCATGGCCTCGCACAATACAGATTTTTTGCGCTGGCTCACCGGCCGTGAAGCCACCCGCGTATTTGCCCAGGCGAGTACCTTCAGCGATCTGAAAGCACCTAATCTGTCAGTGATGGCCCAGATTGAGTTTGCCGAAGGGATTCAAGCACATATGTGGATTACCGCAGAGTTGCCCTCTCCCAGCCTGCCCAGCAGCGAGGTCCGATTCCAGGTTTTTGGACGTGATGCCATGTTTGACCTGGAGAATTTTGAGTTCCTGGAACTGGGCCGGGGGGACTCGTGGGAGCGCATCTACGAACCAGAACGGTTCGACTATTTGAAAGAACCGAAATCGCCAATTCGGCTGTTTCCGCACACGGGTGTGGTGCAAGAATTCGTCGACAGCATTCGCGAGCAGCGGCCACCCGCTGTGGGTGGTGTCGAAGGCCGCAAGGCTGTGGAAATCTGTGAAGCCTGCCTGCGTTCCGCGCAAACCGGAACCGCCGTCGATCTGCCCCTCAGTGCGAGCCCCTAAGCGATGTCCGGTGAGCCGAATCCTGCCGCGTCCACCGCTGCACCCGCTGCACCCGCTCTGCCACCGTTACGGCAACAGCAGCGCAATTTGATCGTATTTGCCAGTTGTGTCGCCCTGCAGTACCTGTCGGCACCCGTTATTTACGTAGGAATTACACAGGGCTCGCTGCTTGACAAACTGGGCGCAAACCCGGTGATTGCCAACATACCGGGCGCCTCGTTCTTTGTGATGGCCACCCTCGTCGCACTCATCTCCTGGGGCTTTCCCAAAGTCCGACACCTCAAACCCATCCTGGTCATCTGTTACACGGTGGCGGGCGTCACCGCCGGTTTGACGGCCCTCGTGTTAGCAAGAGACCAGTTCTCCACGAACACCAAGATCATGATGGTGATTCTGCAAAGCGGCATGACTGGGGCCACCGTGCCAACAGCGATCGCTTTTATCTGGGAAGTACTGGGCAGAACCACCGAGTCATCGCGCCGAGGGGTCGCGCTGGGTATGGCCTATGGATTCGGCCCGTTGCTGGCGGCTGTCGGATCACTCGGCTCCCAGTTGATTCTCGCCGGCCACTTTGAAATGGGCCCCTTGGTCTTATCCACTTCGGTCCTGTCGTCACCCTTGAATTACGCATTGTTGTTTGCGCTGGTTTCTCCGGTGATGCTGGCGGCCGCTGTGTTGGCCTCGCAGTTCACCATTCCTCTGCCCGCGACGGAGGTAGCCAGAAAGCCGGCAACCCAGATTATCGATATCAGCGCCGGAATCCTGGTCAGCATTCTGGCCATGACCGCCAGCTTGTTCTCGAACTTACTGAGCCAACAATCCGAGGCACTGACCAGTGCGCCCGAATCGGTCGATAGTCTGGTAGGGGCGGCCTACCATTTGCTTGGGAACCTTCTGGACACCCGTGAAGTCGAGCCGCTGGCAGCCTGGCTGATGGGGTCTTCCAGCCTGCTGATGATTTTGGCGACGCTGTGCTTTGCCTGGCACTTTCGCGATCTACTGTCCGTCAAAATCCTGCGTTTGATCACTCTGGCAACGTTGTTGTTCTATGTCGGAAATGTGATTCCAACGAACATGAACCTCTATTCCAAAAGCGTGCTCGGCGTGGACCCCGCTCAATACGCGGGCTATCAAAACCTGATGCGTTTCTCGTTCAAGGCGCTGGCCGGATTGGGACTGGGCTGGTTGCTGGTGAAAACCAATCCCCGCTCAGGGATTCTGGTCACAGCAACGCTCTACCTGGCAGCATTGGGCTGGGCGATGGTGGCCACCGGAAAATCCTATTTGATCGCGTTCGGGATTTTTGGAGCGGGTGAACTGATCGGTGTCTACGCACCGAACTACATGCTCTCGGCGTGTCGACAAGATCAGATGAAACGAGGCCAGGTGCTGATGAATCTGCTGATGGGACCGGTCGGTCAAATGGGAATTGTCTTTGGCTGGGTGGCAACCACGGTCGATCAGCGCCAGTGGTCCCTGCTGGGTCAAACCAGCCAAGCATTCGGGTTTCAGGTCAGTTTCGCCTTGTGCGGACTGTTCCTGATCGCAGGCATACTCCTCGTCCTGTGCCGGTTTCCGTCCGACCCGGGAACTTCTCTGGCAACCAGCCTGGATAAAAATCCAGTTGACTGATTCCCGCCGGCCGGCAGAAACCAGCCGCTGCATCCGCCCAGTGGCGATCTATCCCGGAACGACTGGCTATCCCGGAACTACTGGCCTGGCTCGGAAGACCTGTGCCGCAGGGGGCGCCCCGCCAGGCGATCGGTCGGTTTCCCAGCGCGGATCGCCGGCTGCCCGTTGACCCACACCCACGGTACACCGAGCGAATCCAGGAAGGGTTCATCGTAAGTCGCGAGATCGGCAATCGTGGCAGGATCAAATACGGTCACATCGGCAAAATAACCGACACGCAGATATCCTCGCTCTGCAATTCCCAAGATGTCTGCAGGCAACCCACTGCAGCTGCGGACGGCCCGCTCCAGGGAAAGGACTTGCTCAGTACGGCGATAGTATCCCAACTTGCGGGAAAACGTGCCGTAACTACGGGGATGGGGTCGCTGCGAACTGGGCCGTTTCACGCTCCCGTCGGAGGCAGTGGCAACCCAGGGAAGCTGCATCACAAATCGCACATCCTCTGGGCTCATGCCAAAATTCACGGCTCCAGCACCACCCGTCTGGAGAATTTTCCAGGCCACATCCACGGCAGTGCAGTTCTCGTGCCGGGCGATTTCAGCAAGACGTTTGCCCACCCAGTCGGAGCGCGGCGGATAGGAAACAATCTGGATGGGACCACGCATCTGCAAATGGTCCGCTACCTGTTTACGCCATTGCGTTTGTTGCTGCGGATCTCGCAGACGGGCCAGCATCGCCTCGCGACCACCGGCACGCACTGCCGGTTCCAAGAGCATCGCCTCGAGCGACGTGGAAGAAGCCAGGTAGGGATACTGGTCAGCCGTCACCGATTGGCCCCCTTCCCGCGCCTTGGTAATCCGCTGCGCCGCCAGACGCACCGTCCCCCAGTTCGGCTTTCCCACAACTTTGAAGTGTGAGATATGAACCGGCAGCTGGGCCTGCTGACCAATGCGCAGTGCCTCTTCAATCGACTCGATCAGACGCTCACGTTCATTACGAATATGGCTGGCGTACAGTCCGCCATGCGCCGCCACCACACGTGCCAGCTCAACAATCTCTTTCGTCGTTGCGTAGGCGCCCGGAACGTACATCAGCCCCGTCGACATTCCCCAAGCACCCTCGCGCATGCCACGTGCCACCAGTCGCTTCATCTGTTCCAGTTCTTTTGGTGTCGGTGGACGTTTACCGGGCCCCACAACCCGACGTCGCAAACTGCCTTGCGGAATCAAGTGCACCACATTCACACCCGCACCGTGCTGTTCCACCTGGCCCAGATAGTCCGCCACGTCGAGTTTCCCACCACCGCAATTCCCCGTCACGATCGTCGTACAACCTTGCGTCAGATAATTGCGGGCCAACCGCGTCTGGGGTTCAACAATGCGGCTGTCACTATGGTTATGCAGATCGATGAAACCAGGAGCCACGACCTTGCCGTGACAATCGATGACCAGCTTCGCGCGACCCTCAAACCGCCCCACGGCCACGATCCGGTCTCCCTTGATCGCCAGATCCCCGGCGACCGGCGGATCAGCAGTACCATCAGCGAGGATTCCACCGCGCAAGAGAAGATCCACCTCGCGTGGAATCGAGTCCGCCCCCCGGCAGGCCGTCGCGGCCGCCAGCAGAACGCAGACGACACAAACCGCGGCAATGGACTTGACGCGCACCGAGGGACACCGTGCCGTAACATTCCCACAGGCAATCTCTGAACAGGTAATCACGGTGTGGCCTCCAGATCAATCTCGATCCGTGATACCGCGTCGCGCGGCAACGGCCGCAAGCCCGACAGCGAGCGGCCACGCGGGTGATCGCGTCCCACGTTCAATCGGTACGTCCCCGGCTGATAGACCGGTGCGCGCCAACGTTTCCCCTGTACGCGGATGGTGTACAACACCTCTGAGGTCATTTCCTCGACGACTTGCACAACAGGTTTCTGGACTCCTTTGACCACAATCTCCGGCAGCCAGCCAACCGGTTTGCGACCGTCATTGTCACGCATTTTGAACTGGATGGGCCAACCCGGGAATTGCGCCGCATCGCCGTCTCGCACATCGGCAAATCGCGGCCAACATTCGATCGTGACGGTCTGTTTCGGTTTGTGGAAACGGACAATTCCATAACCGTCAGCTCGTTGTTGCGGATCGCGACGGTCGACGGGATTGGCATAGGCCATCATGGTCAGGCGATTACCTAGACCGTCTCGATAATCACCTGTCCAGGGAAGCCGACTGCCCTCCAAGGGACGGTTCCCCGGGCGGTCGTTGAGCGGCCGCCACCAGCGACCGTAGATCGTGTTCACCATCGCCGGACACGTAAAGCCGACCGGCCCATCACGAAACTGGTCGATCCCGTGTTGCACAACAACGGCGAGATGCTGGTCACCGCAAAGGTGCGGAGCCCAAGCACGCCGAATCGCACGGAGCGCATGATTGCGGGGCGTTTGCGGCCAACCATTACAGTCGAGATCGGCTAACAGTCGATTCTCTGGACGTCCGTGCAAATGAACGGCTCCGCAAAACGCTGTCTGAGACAGGACACATTTCATCGTCGTGCCCGACCAGTCTTCGCCCCAGGACTGCAGGAACTGGAGCTGACGGTCACCCAACAGTTTGAGACCAGGTACGTCGACAGACGAACGATCGTAGTCCGGATCGGTAATGTGGTCCGGCCGTGGCCCCTGCCGGGGAATTTTCCCCGCCGGTCCTGTCTTAAATTTCCGATCTTCCAGAATCGCAAAGTCGATTCCTCCGACCCGTAATCTGGTGTAATAGACACCAATGCCACGCTGGATCGGCGTCGCATCATACGCATCGGGCAAGTGCCACGTCTGACAACGCTGGACCATGTTGACGTACTCGACGGGGAAAAAATACCCGCCAGAATTTCCGGCTGGAGATTGGGCGACCTTGCCACTTTCGCCCCAGATATTGGCCTGCCCGACATCGTGGTCATCGGGAATGGTAATCACCGGACGATTCCGCAGGACTTCACGAAACTGGGCGCCAAACTCGAGCCAGCCAAACGTATGTTGGCGATGGTGATATGATTGATCACCGGCAAAAAACAGCAAGTCAGGATCCTGCTGCAAAAGATTCTCAACGATGCGCGGCCGCGGACCGGGGGTGCGACTGGAATTGCAAGACAAAACTCCCACCACAATCGTCGGCTTGTCAATCGGATCACGACGAATCAAACCTGTAAAATGCGCCTTTGCACCATGGCGTAATCGATAAGACACCGCGACATTAGCGTTCCAGTCTGAAACGCGAAAATGTGCACTAAATCCCGGCTCTAACACCGATTCCGTAGCCACCGCTTGCCAGCGGCCACCCCGCTTCAACTCCAAGCTGACCTCGCGCGGTTCATCCGGCAGCAGCGGATACAGCTGGGCCGTTAACTTGAGCACTCCATGGTCATGGGTGTACAGCGCAAAAGCCAATACCTGGTCACGGGGTACCATCAACCGTGGACCCTGCTTGCCTCCCGTCTTCCACCATTCGCCGGTGGCATGGGAATCGAGCTTTGGAAAGCGGGAACCAAACGGGCTTTCTCCTGCAGATCGCCCCACCGTCGCAACGATCAACTGCAAGCCGAACACGACAATCCATCCGATCCGCATCACGAGCACCACTCCCTGTTGAAAAGGCATGACGGTGGGCCGGACTGGTCGACTAGCGATTACTATCGATGGGTTCGACCTGGTCGCCGCCATCGGTTAGCCACTCCAGATTGACACGGATCAGTGAGATTTGCGCGTAACCATCTTTTTCGAATGCCAGCAAAATCTCTCCATCCTGATTGCGGCCCAGGTCTGAATACGCAGAGCTACCGGCGTACACCACCTTGGCTACCGGCCAGCTGCGACACTCGTCATAGCTAAGCCGCACCGTCATCTGTGTGCGACTTCCTGGATTGGAGGGGTGCGCCAAGACGACTCGATTTTTCTGACCTGATCCCTGCTGGCTTAAACGGAGAATACTACCCTGGCAAGAAGGCTCGGGAAGCCGGTCATCGTATTGAGCAGGTAACCAGCTGTGACCGCCGTCGTGGCTCACTGCGTAAGCTCGACGTTTTTTCTGGTGGCGACTGCGGGCCGTCATATAAAGCGACCCGTCGACACGCTGGACGACCTCACATTCATCCGATCGATCGACACCAGCTGCGGCACCAGCGTGCCAGGTCTGGCCACCGTCATCACTAAAAAACACATACGACAATTGCGTGGCGCCAAAGGGCACATTCGCCTCGACACCAGCCCAACAGGGCATCACCAGGCGACCTTTTTGAAGCTGGATTCCATGTCCAGGTCCAGGTCCCACCCAGTGCCATTGCGCGGGCAGCACCTGGCGTGTGATATCACGTGGTTTAGACCAACTGAGTCCGTCATCAGAACTGCGCATCAACAACACTTGTTTGTTGTCGCGTGAAAAAGACAACCAGATCACACCACTCGATCGATCCTGCAGCAAACAAGGATTGCCCATCGTATGCTCACCATCATCGGCGATAACAGTTTGAGGCGACCAGGTTTGACCCCCGTTCTCACTACGGCGCAGGAGCAGATCGATGTCGCCGTGGTCCGAGCCGCTGTTCTTGCGCCCCTCGCAGACAAACAGAATGGTTCCTTTCCCGGTCATCAGCAGTGAGGGAATACGATAAGTGTGATACCCCTGATCCCCGCGCTGACAGAGCGTCTGTTCGACAAACAGGGGATCGGCGGCCGTGGCCAGACCACCTTTCGCACCCCACCCGCACGCAGCCGACAGCACCACCACATACCAGAGCTTGTCTCTCATCAATTCCCCCTTGACGCATCACAACGCGTCGCTGAATGGCCCCACTCACGACCGCCGCCCGGTCCGCAGGCTACATCTTGCCAGAAGCCCCTCTCGGCGTCGAGTTGGCCCGCTCTGGCGACGGGTCGGTACCAGTAGATCCCCACCGGCGGCAGGCCAGCGGCAGAACGGTTCGCAGATTGCGGATCCGCAACGTATAACCTTCGGTCGGTGGGAAACCAACGATGGCTGGCAACGTGGCTACGAAACACACCACATTCCCCACATCAATAATCGCCTCGAATCCAGGAGCCAACGGATGTACCGACGCAACTTCATCAAGGCAATCGCTGCCGGGACCGTCTCCGGCAACGCGGCGTCGACATTCGCCGGTCTCCCCGCTGCGGATGGAAGCTCCCGACTTACCGACCGTCTCAACCCGCAAATCCAACAAGCCCGTGATGCAGCACTCGACATTCTGCAACCCTCGCCCCGCGATCTGGAACACGGCCTGCAACTCCATCACGACGCGCTCGTGTTTGACGCCTATGGCTTCTCGCCCCGAGCCGCGGTCGACGGCGACGCGCTGGCGCGGGCTTTCGCAGCAGGTGCTTCACCGGCGGAACTAGGTGATCTCCGCGAAGAGATGTCAATGACCCGCTACGCCTTGGACCCGATCGAACAACAGGAATATCGGGATGCATGGCGGGCATCCGGGGTCACTTGCATTTTCCAGAATGCCGGTCAGGAAGGCCAGGATCCGCTGCGGCTATTGAAGCGGCTGGCGCGGTTTACTTTTGCCACCGACATGTTGCGCGGTTTTGTTTCCAAAGCAGCCATCCCGGCTGACATTCTGGAGGTCAAAAAGCAAGGTCACCACTGTCTCTATCTGACTGGAAACGGAGTCCCCCTGCGACAGCAGTGGATCTCGATCCCCGACGAGCTGCAGTATGTACGGATTTTCTTTCAGCTGGGAATCCGGATGATGCACCTGACCTATCAACGACGCAACATGATCGGGGACGGCTGTGCCGAAACGGCCAATGCCGGCCTGAGTGATTTCGGGCGGCACGCGATCGCAGAAATGAATCGCATTGGAGTCATTCCGGACTGTGCCCATTCAGGATGGCAAACCAGTCTGGAAGCAGCTCAGGTTTCCGATAAACCGGTGGTCGCCAGTCATACAACCTGCGCCCACCTGCACCCCCACATCCGTAGTAAACCCGATCCCGTAATGCGCGCCATCGCCGACTCAGACGGTTATCTGGGAATCTGCTGCATTTCCCGATTCTTACGTGGTACGGGTGATATCCGGGCCTTACTCGACCACATCGACTATGCGGTCAAGAAGGTCGGGCCCGATCACGTCGCGATTGGAACCGACGTCGCTTACACCTCGCAAAATGCAGCGCGCGAACAGAAAAAAGTGCCGCGCGGCGCACAGCAACGAACCGCTTTTCGTTCCCTCTGGCCGCGCGACGATTTCCCGGTCACAGAACGCGCCCGCACCAGTATCGCCTGGACAAACTGGCCACTCTTTACCGTGGGACTCGTGCAACGCGGTTATCCCGACAACGTGATCCGCAAGATCATCGGCGGAAATGTATTGCGGGTAACCCGCGCATCGTTGCCTCTGAGCTCCTGAATCAGGCGATGAATCTGTGCTGCAAATCGAACCGCTGCACTCTGGCTCCGCGAGCCGGCTGGTGACCAAACGGCGTGCACGAGCTGACGTGGTTTCAGGGATGGGGCAAGAACAACGACTCCTTGCAACCGCTGGACGTTGTGCAGTCGCGCAAACCCCGCGCGTCGGTCAGGTTGTGGGGGGAAAAATCGGCTGATAGAATCGCTCCCTGGGTGATTCTTGCCATGTCACGTAACCCCGCGCCCACCGGCTGGTGAGGAACCACTGGCTGGTGAGAGAACCGGGGAGATCATCCCGTGTCACCAGGCAGACAGGGCTCACCCCCTGGAGGATCATCTGCGAGAACCCACCCCCCAGGGGCAGAAGCTGTTTCCGCCTCTCCATTGACGTTTTCTTCAGCCCCCAGATGAGACCACTGTGAGCACTCCTGATTCCACAAAAATCGCCGTCATCGGCGGCGACGGCACGGGTCCCGAAGTCACAGCCGAGGCACTCAAAGTACTCCAGGCAGCGAGCCAGATAGAGAATTTTGACTACCAGCTGACCGATTTTGATTTCGGCGGCGAACGCTATTTGAAAACGGGCGAAATTCTGCCGGACGGAACCGTCGACGCATTACGGGAGCAGGACGCGATTTTTCTGGGAGCCATCGGACACCCTGATGTGAAACCGGGTGTCCTGGAAAAAGGTTTACTGCTGGAGTTGCGTTTCCAACTCGACCAATACATTAATCTCAGACCAGTCAAACTGTACCCAGGTGTGGAAACCCCACTGGCCGACAAGACCCCCGCGGACGTCGACTTTGTCGTGGTTCGAGAAAACACCGAAGACTTGTACTGCGGTACGGGCGGGTTTCTGAAGAAAGGCACGGCCCAGGAAGTAGCCACACAAACGGCCATCTATACCCGTAAGGGTTGTGAACGCTGTATTCGCTGGGCATTTGAATACACGCAGCAACGCAACAACCCCAAAGGCAAACGACTCACATTGGTGGCCAAGACCAACGTGCTGACGTACGGTCACGACTTGTGGGACCGTACTTTCCAGGAAGTGGCCCAGGACTACCCCGATGTCGAAGCCGACTACAACCACGTCGACGCGTGTTGCATGTGGATGGTCAAGAATCCCGAATACTACGATGTGATTGTCACAACCAACATGTTTGGAGACATCATTACCGACCTGGGGGCCATGATTCAGGGCGGGATGGGAGTCGCAGCGGGTGGCAATCTCAATCCAGATCCGGGCGGCACCAGCATGTTTGAACCGATGGGGGGCAGTGCACCCAAATACACTGGTCAGGGCGTGATTAACCCGATCGCGGCGATCGGCGCCATGTCGATGCTGCTGGAGCAGATCAAGCAACCGGCCGCAGCCACTCGTGTGATGAATGCCATCCAAACCGTAACTGGCAAAAAGATGAAAAGCCAATCGGCGGGACGTATGGGATACAGTACTTCCGAGGTTGGCGATCTGGTGATTGAAGCAATGTCTGACTGACCATCGGTTGCCAGAGCGCTTCCCGAGAACCCGATCGGCTGGAGCCCAGGGAAGATTCTGCAACCAGCCGGTGCACCCGAAAAGATCGGATGGATGGACTCCCCGTAGACGCCATCTTTCTGAAACCGCAGTAACGCAACGAGTAGTAACGCAACGGTTTTCTGCACGCAGTTCCGCTGGAGGTGAAACGATGCTGGAGAAACTTTTTGACCTGTCTGGACGCGTGGCGTTAATTACTGGAGGCAGCAAGGGATTGGGTAAAGCGATCGCCCGCGGCTACGCCGAGGCAGGTGCCAGCATCGCGATCAGCGCTCGCAACGAAGCAGAACTGGCGGCGGCCAAAGCGGAAATCGAGGATGGCCTCGACATCCGCTGCGAGTACTATGTCGCCGATATGACTGACCGCGGCGCGGTCCAGCAATTGGGCAACCAGGTCCTGGAGCAGTTTGGCCAGGTCGACATCCTGGTCAACAACGCAGGTAGCAATGACCCGCAACCGCTGCTGGAAATCAGTGATGAGAGCTGGGACCGCATTATCGAGTTGAACCTGAACAGCTGCATGGCCTTGGCGCGTCAGCTCGCTCCCGGCATGGTCGAGCGTAACTGGGGCCGCATCATCCACATGTCTTCGATCATGGGACTCACCTCGAACCCCGGTCGCGGCGCCTACTCCGCCACCAAGTCAGCTCTGATCGGCATGACCCGTGCCCATGCGCTCGAACTGGGACCCCACGATGTCACAGTCAATTGCATTGCCCCGGGCCCGATCATGACAGACCTTCCCATGAACCTGCTTACTGACGAACAAAAGCAATGCTTCGCAGACCGTACGGCACTACAACGCTGGGGTGACCCAATCGATCTGGTGGGTCCGGCACTGATGCTCGCGGCCGAAGCAGGTCGCAATGTGACGGGCGCCGTGATCGTCGTCGACGGTGGTGTTATCTGCCGGACGTTTGATTAAACGGCCGTCCGTACAACAGCAGTGGTACGACCGCTTCAACCAGATAACCACTCGCAACCCAGAGACGATTTGCTCTGGTCCTGATCTTCGATGCAGACTTTTGACGAACTTTCACAATGCCAAGTGGTCCGCCTCAACGGGCAGTTGTTCCCGGTCTCGCGTTACGAAACAGAACGCTACCAGAATTATCAACTCCAACCCGATGTCGTCGAATGCGCTGGAACCACGGCAATTCTAGAACAGGCTGTAGATTGTGACGCCCTGCTGGTCGTTTCCGAAACGCTTAACCAGGATAC